>Ga0209551_1000736_pt1 | contig 12352 bp, 21 predicted proteins | sample LauGreSuBDMM15SD_2_FD_187568 | JGI IMG/M metagenome (GOLD analysis project Ga0209551, IMG submission 187568) | Freshwater lake microbial communities from Lake Michigan, USA - Su13.BD.MM15.SD (SPAdes) (version 3) | ecosystem: Environmental > Aquatic > Freshwater > Lake | place: Lake Michigan, USA... | reverse complement strand
TTCTATGCTCGCCTAGATTCTGTGCGTTCTACAACGGATGCCAGGTCACGGGAGAACTACGCAAGCCACCCCTACAAATAGTAAGGAAGTATCAGAATGGGTAGGTACATCTCGGTTAGGAAAACTAACTACAACATAGATGCCGGTGGCACAGTCTACTACGTGGAGGTCTGGCCAGTGCCAGATGACTTCTCGGAGAACGAGGAGATTCTTCTCGCAGAGATTTGCGCCAACGGTTCGCTATCAGTAGGAGAAGGTCACGAGTGTGTGCGCCTGCTCCGCAAGTAGTAACAATCAGTAGTGTCCAGAAGGTAGGTATACCGGACGGACAGTAGTAAATAGTCGAAACAACCACCCCTAAGAGAGGAAAACAAATGTCAGACTTCGACACAGTAAACAACGGCGGTGTGCGCAGCACAACCGTCAAGCTCACAGCCAATGGCAAGTCATTCGGTGCCGACATCTTCGTGACAGTCGAGACCACCCATGAGTTCGCCAACCTGGCCAACGATGATCAGGTACTCGCCCGCCAGCAGGATCTAGCTATTCAGCTACAGGCACAGGTCATCGACATCGTCAAGGATGCAGCCACCGCAACACGCGAAGCAGCAGCCAACACACCAAAGGGCCAAGCCTCAATCCACCCAGTCGCACCGGCAGCACCGGCCCCTGCATACGCAGGTCAGCAGGCTCCGGCAGGATCAGGTGCACCAGCCGTCGTCGCCGTTGCAAACGGCGCGACACAGGCAGAGGGCGACTGGCGATCGGTTCCATCCCGCTTCGGCGATGGTCAGATCCGCTTCATCAGCTCGAACGTCTACACCACCGACCAGCTCAAGGCTGATGTCTATGCATGGATCTCCAAGCAGGGCATCGACGCTAACCTGTTCGATGTGTGGGACGAACGTACTGGCCCACGTGGTGCTGAAGCAGGCAACCCTATTGGTTCGGTCTTCAACATCAAGATCAAGAAGGATGCGCAGGGATTAGTACCTGATGACTTCCACCGCAATGCCGCTGGTCGTGGTAAGTTCAACAACGACGGCAGCATCTACCCATACTGGAGCAAGGACTTTGAAGCCTTTATCAAGTTTGGTGGAGCAGCAAAGATCTCATCTGCTGGCTTCTAATGCAGACGTGGTGGGGGGAGAACCTTTCGACTTCCCCCACTATCTGTACCCCGTAACACAACTCAACCCCAATCCCACCCCGTAACCTATTAGGAGGAAATACCATGACAGAAACTTTCAAGAACAGCCGATTTAGCCTCGTAACTGCAGCCATTGTAGACGCGGCGACAGACCTCCCCAGGGGTGGGGAAGGACCGTCGGACGGGGGGTCTGGTCTCGACCAGGCTCCTCGCCCACGGCGGGCATTCGGCTGGACATCGGGCGATGGTGTTCGCGGCATCATCAAGTATGCAGCCAACCCAACCAAGCGCATTCCTACCGGCATCTGGGCCGTGGACAATCTCATCGGAGGCGGCGTAGGCCGTGGTGAGGTTTGCGTTATCATCGGTAAGTCAGGATCAGGTAAGTCAATCGTAGGGCAGAACATCCTCGAGGCTAACCTAGATGTACCTGCTTGCTTCTTCAGCTTCGAGATGCCTGGTACAATGGTCATCACGCGCTCTATCTCCATGTGGTCAGGCAAGACACACGAGGAAGTATTCCGTTCGATCGAGGATAACAAGCTCGACGAGGAACTACTCGCTGACTGGGAGGATGCACACGCCAAGCACTACTACGTAACCCGTACTGGTGTAGATCTAAATGCCATGAGCCAGTCCCTCAAGGAAGCGGAGGAGCAGCTAGGCGAGCGACCAGCACTGGTCGTTATCGACTACATGGAGCTCGTAGCAGCCACAGGATCAGGCGAGACGATTGATAACATCACCTCGGTAGCACAGGCCCTCAAGGGCTGGGCTAAGGAGGAGGAAGTATCCTGCGTTATCCTGCACCAGACAAACAAGTCCCTCCGTCACGGAGATGCACCGGATGAGGACGCCGCACGATACGGCGGCTTCACCGAAGCCGACATCGTGATCGGTGTCTGGCGCCCGCACAAGTGGCAGCCCAAGAACAAGGGTGATGTACCTATGCAGCAGGTGACGGTCGACTACCTCAAGGCTTTCTACGGTGTCAACCTGATCAAGAACCGTGTCAAGGTGGACCTGCATGAGCAGGGTTACCTAGTCCCTATCAGCGGTAGCGGGAAGCTGCAGGCTGGCAAGGGCACGACACTATCCAACGTAACACCTGGAGGAGGAGGTCCCTTCTAATGCATTGCCTAAGATGCAAGAGAGTCCTATCGGCCGACGAATCCTTATTGTGTTATGACTGTGAGGAGGGAGGCACCTATGACTGTTAGCTTTCACGAGCTAGACGGCGAGAGCCGTTACGGCGAGGGAGCCATGGCTGGGGATCTGGCGGAAGCCAAGGTCAAGGAGTTCATGGCATCCATCGACCGACCAGTCCATGACTTCGGGCCGAAGCACGTCCCAACGGACAGGGCACAGGCCACCACCTGGACCGAGAAGATCAGGCATGCGCCTGACTTCCTCGGCTGGGGTAAGTTCATAGAAGTACAAGGCTGCTACTCAGGTACAGTCTTGTTCAAGCCAGACAAGCTGGCCGCTCTCATGGAATGGGATGCGGAGATGCCGGTCTGGTTCGCGGTATACATACAGAGCACGGATGAGGTCCTCATCTGTCCGCTTCAAACAGTTATCTGGGCTTGCGCAGATTCGCGCTCACAGTGTATTGTGCTAGATGAAGGCACACGCGGTGAGAAGACTGCCTACCAGGTACCCATCGAGATTCTTCTTGATGTTCGGGTAGCAGACTCCTTCGCTGTAGACAGAGTGATAAGAGAGAAGACCAAACGAGCTAAGAGATGATGTAAATGACCGAATATAAACGACCTATGCAGGTAGATACCACTAGGTATGAGCAGAGCGTGGAGATCCTCGAGGCACTCAGTGTTACTGACGAGTACTTCAAAGAGGAGAAACCCGAAGATCCGCTTGTGCTAGTGGTTGAAGCGCTGCTCTCAACTCTACCAGATGATGAGAAGGCCGTTGTGGAAATGTGCATCATGAGCCGTATCTCCATGCACGAAGCCGCACGAATGCTAGGCTTTGTAAATAGCAGCGGCAAGGAAGACCACAAGATGGTATACCGGAGACTGCAGTGGGCGTTGCGCAAGCTACGCGACACGCTAGAGAGTCCGAGCTTCGCGCTCGCCATGACTGGTCATAAGTTACCTGTAGAGTTACCACCCGTGGTAGTGAAGCAGAGGCTTAGCGAAGTAATCGCACAACTAGAACACCAACTTGAGGAGGACCAAGATGACAACTAAAAACTTCTATCCAAAGAAAGTAAAAATAGGACCATATGTCTACAAGATCGAAATATTTCCGGATGCCACAACGACTGATTATGGCGCATGCGTGTACAACCATCAGACCATCTTCCTCTCAGCTAACCAACATGCGGAGAGAGCTGGCGACACGCTGCTCCACGAAGTCTTGCACGCCATCTGGGATGTCGCAGGATTCGACGTCATGCCAGACCTCAACGAAGAAAGCGTAGTACGCGGATACGCCACATGGTTATCTGCTGTACTGCGAGACAATCCAAAGCTGGCAGAGTTCATACTAGATCCTAACAAATACTGGATCCCTGATTACGAGGAGGAAGCTATTGAGGAGGCAAGCGAATGAGCAAGCCAAAAGCTCAAGGCACCCGTCACGAGTCCTGGACTGTCCAGGAACTGCAGGCTCTGGGAATCCAGGCCCGCAGGCTCGCCGAAGGCGGAGCCGCGGACGAGGGGGATGTAGAGGCAACGATCAACGGAACCCGATGGGTTCTCGAGGGAAAGGCCACGCAGTCCCTGAACGTCCAGAAGATCCTAGGCAAGGCAAGACGGAAGGCCGGCGGCAGTACACCTGTGGCGGTCGTCTGGAAACGTCTGGTCAAGGTAGCCGGAATGACAAATCGTCAGCCGGTAGAAGGTGAACGAATAGTAGTCATCCTGTCATGGGAAGACTTCACAAACCTAATCAAGGCAAAGGAGCCCGACAATGACAAATGATCTACAACCGGAAGAGCTAACACCAATCGAAGGCTGCGAGTGCGGCTGTAACAAGAAGGAGAAAGACAATGACTGAAGAGACCAAGCCAGAGCCAAAGATCGAACCTCTTACCGAGGAAGAGATCCGTACACTTGCTGACAAGCTTGAGGCTGATGGTGATTTCGACAGTGATCTGTCACGCGCTATCTTCACCATCCTTGTTGTTGGCTACGAGTATCAGCAACTATACACCACGCTCCAGGCTTACTATGCCGCGTCGTCTAGCGCATGCTACGACTTGGCACTAGCTTGTGCGAAGGTCATCGGGCTACGTGATCACAAGAAGATCATGACCCTATCGAAGCTCGCTGGCGATTACGCTGGCGGTATTCCTGAAAGAGCAATCAATCTGCTCCAAGCCGAACTCGGCCAAGTAACCGTAGAACCATCAACCGAAACCGCCGAGGAGGCAACAAATGACGAAGCTAACAAGTAACCTAACCAGCAATGTAAAGTACTACGTATCCGCCATCAAGCGAGCCGTGACATTCTACCTGAAGAATCTCGGCGCCGCTATTGTCGGACGTAACATTCTTGACAAGGTGAACAACGAGCTACGCGATGTACTCACAGACTTCGCGGCGGAGAACATCCGCCTCAACAACGAGCTGAAGAAGATCGCCAAGACTAAGCCTGTCAAGAAGAAGGACAAGTAACCGTCCGTCGAAAGCACCTGGAGAGTGACTATGGAAAAGAAAACATGCACCAAATGCAAGAACGAGAAACCGCTAGACGAGTTCTATCGCGATGCTCGACGGCCTAACGGTCGTAGCTACTGGTGCCGTGAATGCTGGGTAGCCTTCGCCAAGCAACGCAGGGACGCTAAGGGTCCACGCGGTCGCAAGGATGAAGACCTCAGACTTCTTTACGGAATCACCATCCAAGACTACGACCGCATGCTCAAAGAGCAGAACAAGGTATGCGCTATTTGCAAGAGCAAAGAGCTACTAACCAACCACGTCAGCAAAAAACGACAACGGCTCAGCGTTGATCACGACCACGCAACAGGTAAGGTCAGAGGCCTACTCTGCTCTCGCTGTAACAAAGCGCTCGGTCTTTTCTACGATGATCCCTCAATACTAAAAGCCGCAACTGAGTACCTGATCCAGCATAAGGAGATAAGTAATGACGACAGAGGAACGAATGGAACAACTCCTACGGGAGATCCAGGAACCACTGAACATCCTGAGGAAACTAAACAATAACCAGGAATAAGAGAAACCCCCCAGGCCAACCGGCTCGGGGGGTTCTTCTTTTACTAGGATTAGCGATTGAGTGCGTAGACTAGCAGGCTCAGGTTCCAGACAGTAATGCCGGCGTACAAGGCCGTTACCAGCCACGGGGCAAGCCGGCGCCGGAAGGTTACCCAGATCAGGAATGCTGCGCCAAGCAGCTTTACTGCCAGGAATCCGGTGAAGCCGTAGGCTTCCATTACCTGGGCCATGGCACCGTTGGCTTCCTTGAGCAGGCCGAGCTGGATGCCGGTGACGGTTGATCCGAAGTCGGTTAGCTGGGTTGCCAGGATTGCCAGCGCTCCCGCCGTTGCACGGCGATCGCTGATTGAATAGTCTCGCTTCGGCTTGATGCCGATGAAGTTTAGTACGTTTGCCTTATTGATGATAGACATGTGACCTCCTCAGGTTCAGTGTCTACCGTAGTGGCGAGCCGCTAGTCAGCCAAGGACCTTGCGACAGATGCCAAGTCTTGTAAGCGACCTTCCCATTCTGGAATAAGTGAAAAGAATGTATCTACCTGCGCATCACTCATGCCATCCAGCTCCCTTGCCACCAAAGAATATCCCTCGGATGGGTTACTACGCCCTGTTAGCTGATACAACTTACCCTCACCGTTACCGAATACTTCAAAAACTTTCATGAAGTGTTTTTTAGAAACTCCAGAACCTAAAATGTTTTTTATCTTATATTGTAACGATTCAGCAGCCCAACGCTTTGCATCATTTACAGTCTCACCGTAACTTCTATCCAGCTTATTACGATTTATATCGTAAACCCTATCATAGAATTTTGAAAAAACCGAATCCTTATTGTGCAGCGCCTTGTATATTTCTTTAGAATCCATGTAGTCTGGATCGCCATTCATAAAGTTATAGCTATCAGGATCATCTATTAGTCTTTTTTCTATTGATGTTAGCTTACTACTAGTCTTACCCTTAGCGACGGGGCTAGAATCATCAGCAAGCGACATGCCATATTGCGGAGTTGTTGGCTTAGCCTTCGGTCCGGCCATAGTTCTGGCCACCTTACCACCACGTGTGCCGGCTGCTCTAGTGGCTCCGCCGATTGCTTCAGTGAAGCTACCCATTGATGCCTCAAGACCCATCGATGCCGGATTACGCGCTTCGTATGGTACTAGTAGTCCAGGTTGATTAGCTACATCAGGTACTAAAATTCCCTGATCTGTCATCTTATAATTAGAACGAAGCTCACTATTTTTTAGAAGGTCATCGATTTGCGATTTAGCAAACTCAGCAACCTCGTCGATATTTGACAGGTTCTTAGTATTTTCGGTAGTTAGTTCAAGTAATTCTGGTGTGAAAGAACCACCGATCATAGATGTATCTGGTCGCAACGCTCTCATTGCAAACCAAGGAATAGCCTGACCGCTAGGTCCTGGTAGATTCTGTGCACGAGTAGCTCCCTGACCTACAGATCTACCTGCCAGCGACTGAACAAAGTCTGAAATAGTAATAGGTGTGTTAGTACTTGCCGCTAACACGTAAGAATCAATACTGTCGTTTGTATAGATTCCAAAGTTTTGCGGATCGAATTTACTCATATTATATAGCCATGTTTTATTAGCTATGCCTGGAATGTTTATGTTGGCATAAGCTGGGTTGTTGATTACCTCAACCATAGCCTTGGCGGAATTGATAGTAAACTGACCTTCCGGTATCTTCACCCCATCTTCAGTAACCCAGACAGATTTGCCATCTTTCATTACCTGTTTTGCATTGATTGCAACTTTGCCATCTTTCATAACAAGAATTTTAGCGGCTTGAATAAGTCGTAGAATTTCTTTTGTAGGTGTAGCGTTCTGACTAGCAGCCGCAAGACCAATGCCAATTACGTGTGGCGGAAGCTTGGTTGCCTCGCTTACTGATAAGATGAAGTCGCGAGCAACTGGATAAAACTCTGGTTCGGTCGCGTCCACAATAGATCGAACAGCTCTCTCGGAATATAAAGATAGTTGATTATTTAGCATCTTGCTATAAGCTTCAGCAAATCCATCTAGGTCACCCTTTCGGGCGTAGTGAAGTAGCACATTCTGAGGAGAGACTTTCGTCATATCCCAGTTCTTGCCACCAACACTAATAGGCCTCATGCCGGCTTGCTTCAAGACAGAACCAATTTCGTATCCACCTTCTGGCAGAGTTTCGGGAATAGCTCCCAAACCTCTTTCTCCCATACCAAGCATGCGTATATCAAGCGGTAGATCAGCCTCGAGTGCCGCCCTTGTTTCAGGGTTTAGCATTGTTAGGTCTCTCTTCGTCAGCTTCGGTGACGTGTACAAGTTGAGACGCTGGAAAAAGTCTTCAGTTTCTGGAAGAGCTGCAATTTCCTTAGGGCTTGGTGCTGTCAGTCGGCGACCACCCAGAATATCGCTAAGCGTCTTCTGCGCCACCGCTGCTTTATCTTCATTACCAAACACACCAGCAAACTTAGGATCAGCTGCAGCGGCCTTGAACCTGCTAGCAGCACCAGCAGCACCAGCTAAACCACCGGTTAGAAATTCTGGATTCGTAGCACCACGTCGTGCGGCCATAGGAGCTAACCTAGCAAACCTTGCTAATGCTGAACCACCGGCACCACCGGCTACTGCACCAGCCAAACCAGCTAGCAGTGGATTGACACCGACTTCCTCACCGGTAGCCGCACCAGCGATGCCGCCAATGGCGGCCATCGGGGCTATGGTGCCCAGTTGCTGGGCCAAGGCACCCCTGCTTACTGGGAACTCCTCCATCCGGCGCAGGTCAAAACCGGCCTTCTGGTCTGACCTGAGTCCCTGAATCAGGGCTCCTGTGCGGGTAGCAAATCGACGCGATGGGTCTACGACGAGGCCGCCACGATCTTGATCTAACCAGGAACCTAAGTATGCTCCACGTTGTAGCTGTGGCATAACTTCTGGGCGTTGTGCGAAGTTCAATAATTCTTGTGGATTACGGACTAGGTTCTCATCGATGTTTCTAATGGGCGACATCATCTGCCCAGCAGCCTGGCCACCCTCAAGGAACGTTCCCCTACGAGGATCGAATGTAGCACCTAACGCACGCTCTTGCGAGAACAGCTGCGGAGCAGCCTGCTCTAGTTCCTGCAGGATACGGGCTTTTGGGGTAGGCAGAATCCGGCTAACGGACTGGGCTGCACGCCCGCCCGCCAGCTTCAGGAACATATCCAGAGCTGCCATTATAACCCCTAGTGGTAATTAGTCTTTCATGCCTAGACCGCGGCGCACGCCGCGATCCATGGACTTTGACATGCCGGCTTCGCTAAGTGCGATAGCGACGGCTTGCTTTTTGGACTTTACAATAGGAGCCTTCTTAGGACCCTTTGGATTCTTACCGGAATGCAAGGTACCCTCCTTGTACTCCTTCATAACTTTACCTATCTTCTTTGGATTCTTCATTGTCTTATCCTTGTCTGTTGTATCGGTTGGCTATGTTACTTCTATCCGCAGAATTTCTACTTAGATAGGATGGCTGCATTCTCATCCCTAAGTTTTGTAAGCTGGGCTTGGTAACAGTAGGTTGAGTTACAGGCTTCTGATTATATACACCACCATATGATATTCTTGGTTTTACAGCTGATGTTCTACCTACTGATGTGGTTGGTTTTTTAGGAACGCTCGCGCTAGTATATATAGACTGACCTGGTGCTTGCTTAGCCGCCTGCAGAAATGTTGTTTTAGAAAGATCCGTAGTATTGGAAGGCTTTTTAGTAGTCGGAGTTGCCGCGTTTGGCTTAGATGTTACTGCCGTAGTATTAGGCTTAGCTGGCGTATTGGCAGATTGTACAAAACTATTATTCATCTGCGACGCGATAGATGAGGCGCCTATAGCACCAGATTCCTGAGAAGCCGCAAACGAAGGAGTATAGATTTGCTGCGTAGGATTTAGCATGGCTTTCAATTCTTGCTGAAGCCTAGGTGTTTGCTCTTCTATAGTTTTCGAGTAATCAATCTTATCTTTTAGAAGCTGCGCCTGCCACGGTGTAAGACTACCAGCGGGAGTGCCTGTGTAAGAATTACCGGCATCTCTCCGGTACCGCATCTCAATGGCCTGCTCGTAAGTTTTAGCCTCTGGAAAACTAGTCTGAAGTACCTGTAGTCCAAGTACTGGGTCGGGTCTAGCCAGATCATACGCTTCTGAGTCCGCTCCAGCTGGTATGAAGTACGGAACACCGCTTATAATAGCGGTTAGTTTGGGCGCAGTTAGTTTTGCCATTATAGTCTCCTTCTCTATTTACTCTTCTTGGGGCGGTTCTTACCCGCCTCGTAGGCATCCAGGAGGTTGCGGCCCTTGGCCGCTAACCTGGCCGCTGACTGGGCATTCCTGGGCGCTGGTTCTCCCCAGGCCCTGGCTGCCAGAGCAAGCCTTGTCGGTTCACCGTTAGGCTTGACCAGTGGTCCGGATGGGTTGGTGTAGAAACGGGTAAGGAACGAGCCCTTGCGGCGCTTCTTCTTCGGTGTATCGGCAGCACCTTTTACTCCTGGCTTCAGGTTAGCACCTTCTGTGCGCTTGTAGTAGGCACGGCCTACGGCGGTTAGTCCGCCTTGCGGGTCTTTACGTGGTGATGTCATTTACGTAACCTAGTCGCTAGTCGACGCTGTGCCCAGTCGATCGCATCGCATGTAGTAGCCAGCTCACCTGGCCACACGCTTGACGGTGCGTACTTGAACATCTTGCGGAGTGATGGACGCGAAGCAATCAATGATTGCGTGCAGTGATTAGAGCAGATCGCACGCTTGTTACTTTCCCAACCACGGACCTTGATACCCACGAATCTTAGAGCAATACGGATGATCTCTCCCCACCCGTACCTGGTTCCTACCATAGACAACGAGTGCTTGAGGATAGTCTCCTGCTCGGAACGGGTACGCCATAACCGGACAACCTTGATCGGAGCTTCGGTGCGTACACGCACACGAACTCCGTCTTTCTGGGACTTCAGGGACGGGAATGCCTCTACGGTCTCCCACTGACCCTTACCTAGATACTTGTGGTAGATAAAGGTATGGGCATAGGCGGAACCGGTGCCGTGCCGGATAATCCAGCCGACCAGGCCACCGCCCTTGGTAAATCCGATATCTCCTGGTTGAATATCAATCCAGGGGGTTCTTTTCGATGTTGTCAAGATTCACCACCCCCAATACTCGTTCTAGAATTTCAGTGTAATCTTTGAGCGCGTCGTTCTCGATCTGCAGCTTAGATAGCTGATCAAGCAATGCGTCGATACGTTCGCGGTCGGTAGCCATTATCCCACCTGATGAGCTGTCAGAACCACAGAAGGGACGACTGGTACTGGTGATGCCTCTACCTCGTGGTACAAATAGATGTTGGTGTGGTTTGTATTCCAAGCCAACTCAATGTAGTCACCTACCGCAAGCGAGATGAAGAAGTCACGTGAGCATACCTGAAATGGTGAGTTTGATGTACATGACTGCCTACTACCAGTCTCAGCTATGTTTGTACCGTTCTTTTTCAACCATACGTGAGCATGGGCAGAGGTTCCACCACCACCGCTATTCTGAAACTGTACAGCATATTGAATATTGTACAAACCAGCATTGGATACGTAGACTTTTGTCCCAGCCGTTAGCACCATATCACGCTCAAAGTCCGTACTATTGAAAGATACGATGTACTCTTGATCGGCTACGGTAGAGAACTGGTCCGATAAGGATTGCCAGGAGCCGCACGGAGTATCCGTGACGGCGCCAACAACCTGATTATACGCTAGTGGCATGTTAGCCTACATTGAATATGCGTACGTCGCAGTCACCGTTTAGGGCCTGGATGTAAATCTGGCCTGGGCCTTCGACTACAACTTCCGGAAATTCGTAGACGGCAAACGGCGGCAAATACAGGCCCTTAGTCGTTACATCCGTGCTCTGGTTATAGACGTATAGGTCACCAGGGCCTAGGTTCTGGATTACTGGGGCTGTGGTTCCCGTGAAGCCGGAATCAACGGCTCCCTGTGCTACTGTGATTACCATGTTATGCTCCTTGTACTCTCGAGAGGAAGTCAATTTCCTCAAAGGTTGCTTCCCGTGTCGAACCGTCTTCGTCGGTTACGACCCAGGCGCCGTCGACCAGTTCAGCGGTGACCTGTGCGACAACATTATTATTTGGCTTGGAGGCGTCTGGCCCACCAAGTCCGTAGGTTATTTGTAGTAGTGTCATGATTAGCTCCTTATGCTGACCGACGTAGTGGTGTGCGTAGGCAAAGACCGCTTGATGCGGAGTTAGATGCGTAAGTTACGCTAGCCGGAAGCGTTCCAGCATACGATCCGATTGAGTGTACCCAAGCGATACCCATAGCTCCAGAGTTTACACCAGTAATACCGCGCTTGCGGAACATGGAGAAGTCACCCTGCATCTGAGCCGTGAATGGTGTGCGACCGTTAGAGATGTCGGTATTACCGCTAGCGTTGATGCCAATCGCGATCCAGTAGGTTGTGTTACCAGTTAGCGTCTGGTTGATGGTGATCTGCTGAGCAGCGTCTGGCGTTACTCCTGGCTGATATGTAAGAGTTCCGAAGCTTGCGATCTGCGTGCTTGGGTAGTTATCAGTAGAGTTGTGTGTGTAAAGACCAAGATCATATGTCCATGTGTCGACGCAGCTGTTGGCTCCGTAGAACATAAGACCAATTCTATCAACGGTAATCGTAGATGCAATCTTGATAGGGATAAAGAGAATAGCCCTAGTCGCGATATGGCGAGCCTGATTACCAGTACCAGTCACACCCTGAAGGTCAAGACCCCATGGGTAGGTGTAGCGGTTTACTGGTGGCGCTACGATAGGCTGAAGGTTTTCGGATACGCCAGCCGATACGGAGGCGCTTGAGTTGTAGATGTATGGCATTGGCTATTCCTTTCTTGTGCCATTCTTTTGGATGCCGTACGCCTTGATGAACTTCTTCACCTCGGCGACGCTAACACCAGGACGGATTTCCCAGTGCATCTCATCCACCCGAGAG
>Ga0209551_1000735_pt1 | contig 12355 bp, 10 predicted proteins | sample LauGreSuBDMM15SD_2_FD_187568 | JGI IMG/M metagenome (GOLD analysis project Ga0209551, IMG submission 187568) | Freshwater lake microbial communities from Lake Michigan, USA - Su13.BD.MM15.SD (SPAdes) (version 3) | ecosystem: Environmental > Aquatic > Freshwater > Lake | place: Lake Michigan, USA... | reverse complement strand
CTTTTTAATGTTTACTGAAAACTGAATACTAAATAACTTTCGCTTCGTTGTGCAACAGATTAATTAATTCATCTAAATTATCTGAATTAATCAATTTCACTGCAGATTTTGGAGCTGGTTTTTCAAATTTTATGGCGTTGGTTGTTTCATTTGCCGTAATCGGTTCTAAAACGGTTAAGACTTTCGTTCTGGCGGTCATAATTCCTCGCATGTTCGGAATTCTCAAATCTTTTTCTTCCACCAATCCTTTTTGTCCGCCGATTATTAATGGCAATGTGGTTGAAACAATTTCTTTTCCACCGTCAATTTCTCGTGCTGCTTTTACGTTATTTCCGTCAACAGTTAATTCTGTGCAAGAATTTAAAAAATTATAACCCAAAATTCCTGCCATCATCCCCGGAACCATTCCGCCATTGTAATCTAAAGATTCTTTTCCGGCAATGATCAAATCGTAATTTCCATTTCTAACCACTTCCGCCAATTGTTTGGCAACAAAATATCCGTCGGTTGGATTTGCATTGATTCGAATCGCTTCATTTGCTCCGATTGCTAGCGCTTTTCTTAAAGTTGGTTCAGTTTCTGCGCCACCTACATTTACAACGGTAACATTGGCTCCTTGCTGTTCTTGAAACCAAATCGCACGTGTTAAACCAAATTCGTCATTGGGGTTGATCACAAATTGAACGCCGTTGGTGTCGAATTCTGAATCGCCATTCGTAAAATTAATTTTTGAAGTAGTATCAGGCACGTGGCTGATGCAAACTAATATTTTCATAAAATATATAACTAAAATTGAAGCACAAAATTAGAACAATATTTTGAATAATATATTATGCGCGCATAATATTTTTCAGAATTATAACGATTTCGTAAGCGATTCTGGAAACCAGATGACTTTGAAAGTAAACTTTAACGTTTTTTCAAATTGGGATTAAAATTTTGAAAAAGCACCAATAAATCGATGGACGATTTGATAACGTCTTTTGTTTTTAAAAGCAAACTAAAATACACATCACTGTTTTTTGCATTGTCATTAATTGCACGGATTCTAATAATTTGTTTTTGAATTAGTTCAGAAATATTCTCAAGCACAATTGTTTTTTCAATCAAAATTTCATCTATTTTTTCAAAATTTTTATTTAAAAACGCCATTTCAATTTTGTTAAATAAATTTTGAATTAATTTTTCAATTTTTTTTAAATCTCTAATTTGATTGAATTTTAGTTGGTGCTTGTTGCTGATATATAAAAAGCTATCTTCTGAAATGTACTTTGTTGATTGCACTAAATCTTGCAAATAACTCAAAATTAACACATAAAATTTATTCGCTTCAACCGAATTGGTATCCAAACTTTGTAGGAAACAATAAACAGTGTCTTTTAGCAGTTCCACTTCATCGTTGAGTTCGTCAAGTGCAATTTTACTGGCTTTTAATTTTTCTAAATCCCTAAGTCCAATGCTTTCAACAACATCAGAATAAATAGTATTGCATCTTCCAATAACCAAAGCAATTTGTTGCGAACTTTCGTTTACAATCTCAATGATAGTGAAAAAATCTTCTTTCTTAAAATGATTAAAATTGGCTTCTTCCGAAAGAATTTTAACTAAATTTGTTTCAAATTCAGCGTCCGTTTTTTTGAAAAATGATTTTATAAAATGTAAAATTTTTGAATCGTCAAGGGTTGACTTATCATTGTATAGGATAGATTTTATCTCGAAAGAATTTTTAAGTTTCGAAACATTCAAAAATGAAGCTAACATCTGTCTGGTTTTCTTATGGTGCAAATATCAAATTCCTATATAAAGTCAGCGTTAAATTAATATTATCAAATATTTTAAAATACAATAATGAACGATCTACACCTCGAAACGAGCCCTTACTTACTTCAACATGCTCAAAATCCTGTGCATTGGAAAGCGTGGAACGAAAATGTTTTGGCTACCGCAGCAGAAAAAAATACTTTGATAATCATTAGCATTGGCTATTCCGCTTGTCATTGGTGTCATGTAATGGAACATGAAAGCTTTGAAAACGATGAGGTTGCCAACGTTATGAATAATAATTTCATTAATATTAAAGTGGATCGTGAGGAACGTCCAGATGTTGACGCGGTTTATATGAAAGCGGTTCAAATTATGACCAATCGTGGTGGTTGGCCGCTAAATGTGGTTGCGCTTCCTGACGGCAGACCAGTTTGGGGCGGAACCTATTTTAGAAAAGAAGAATGGATTTCGACTTTAAATCAACTCAAAGATTTATACAGCAAGCATCCTGAAAAAATGATTAATTACGCCGAGAAACTACATTCAGGAATTGAAAGTCTGAACACTATCGAAATTAAAAATTCAAAATCAGATTTTGACTTGTCTTTAATTGAAAATTTAGTTTCAAAATGGTCAAAGAGTTTTGATTTAGAATTTGGAGGAATGGCAAGAGCTCCAAAATTCATGATGCCGAATAATTATCAATTCTTACTGCGATTTGCCTATCAGCATAAAGACGAGAAATTATTAGATTTTGTAAATTTGACATTGACGAAAATGGCTTACGGAGGACTTTTCGACACAGTTGAAGGCGGATTTTCTCGTTATGCTGTCGATTGGAAATGGCATGTTCCTCATTTTGAAAAAATGCTCTACGACAACGGACAAATGGTTTCACTTTATGCGGAAGCTTATAAATTAACTAAAAACCCACTCTACAAAAAAGTTATTGAAAAGACCTTAAACTTTGTAAATCGTTCGTTAAAAAATCCGGAAAATGGGTTTTATTCCGCCTTAGATGCGGACAGTTTGAACGAAAATCAACATTTAGAGGAAGGTGCTTTTTATGTTTGGAAAAAAGCGGAATTACAAGATTTACTGCAAGATGATTTTGAGTTGTTTTCGCAAGTTTTTAATATCAATGAATTTGGCTTTTGGGAACATGATAATTATGTTTTGATTCAAAATGAATCACTAGAACATATTTCAAAACAAAATCATTTAGGACTCGATGATTTAATTTCAAAAAAAGAAAATTGGGAAAAATTGTTGTTCATCGCACGAGAAAAACGAAGCAAACCAAGACTTGACGACAAAACCTTAACTTCTTGGAATGCGATAATGACAAAAGGTTTTACTGATGCCTATAAGGCCCTTCAAAACGAAGAATATTTAGCAATTGCACTAAAAAATGCCGAATTTATTATTAAAAATATTTGGTCAGAAAGTGGTAATTTATTTCATAATTACAAAAACGGAAAAGCAACAATAAATGGTTATCTCGAAGATTATTGTTTTGTAATTGAAGTTTTTATCTCCATTTTTGAAGTTACTTTAGACGAAAAATGGTTGCTCAATGCGAAACAACTAACAGATTATTGTTTTGAACATTTTTACAACAATCAAAAACAACTTTTTGCTTTTGCATCAGATTTAGACAAAGCGCTGATTACTCAACATTTTGAAGTGGAAGACAATGTGATTTCAGCTTCCAATTCTGTTATGGCTAATAATTTGTACCGATTGAACCTTTATTTTGAAAATGGCTATTACCAGCAAACATTGGATAAAATGATTCAAAATATAATTCCAAATATCGACTATCCTTCCGCTTTTTCGAATTGGTTGAATGTGTATTTGAATTATGCCCAAGAAAACAAAGAGTTAGTTATTTCGGGTCCAAATGCATTGGAATTTTGCAACGAAATCCATAGAAATTATTATCCAAACATTGTAGTTGTGGGTTCCAAAAACGCTTCTGCTTTACCAATTTTAAAAAACAGGTTTGTGGAAGATGAAACTACTTTTTATTTATGTCAAAACAAAGCTTGCGAATTGCCAACAACTGATTTTATGAAAATCAAATCTAAAATTCAAATTGTATAAAATTCGAAAAAAGGTATAGTTTGAAAACGCGAATTTTTAACTTCAATTTAAAGTTTAAAAATTCAATAAATACTAAATTTGCCTGCTTTAAAAATGAAGAAATTTTTATAAAGTTGTATAAATTAATATAAAAAATGACATTATCAATCGATTATATAGCTAACTACGCCAACGAATTTGTAAAAGTCTTACTCGACTATTCGCCAAAATTTATATCTGCAATTATCATTTTGATTGTAGGTGTTTACGCCATCAAAATCATTAACCGTGTTGTGAAAAACATCATGATTCGCCGAGAATTGGAGCCAACATTATCCAAATTTTTGGCTGACATTCTCAATTGGGCACTGAAAATTTTACTTTTTGTAACTTTCATTTCCAAACTCGGCATCGAAACCTCCTCGTTTGTTGCCATTTTAGGAGCAGCAGGATTGGCAGTTGGTTTGTCTTTGCAAGGCTCTTTGTCGAACTTTGCGGGCGGAATGCTGATTATTATGTTCAAACCTTTTAGGGTTGGCGACACCATCGAAGCGCAAGGGGTTATCGGAACGGTATCTGAAATTCAAATTTTTGTAACCAAAATAATTTCGGGTAACAACCAAACTATTTTTGTGCCCAATGGCGCTTTGTCCAACGGCAACATTATTAACTATTCTGTGGCCGGAACTCGAAGAGCAGATTTGCAATTTGTGATTGCCTACAATACCGATTTACAAAAAGTAAAATCTTCGATATTGATGATTCTTAAAAGCAATCCACAAGTTTTAACTATGCCTGAACCTGTTGTAGAAGTTGTTGCTTTGGCAGACAACGGCATTCGAATGGCTGTAAAACCATGGTCAAAAACAGAAGACTTTGGAGCAGTTTGTGCATCAACACTCGAGAGTATTAAACTCGAAATGGACATGAATGAGATTCAAATTCAACCATTTATGAAAGAAATGTCTGTTTAGATAGCACTAAATCATGATTGGAAATTCTTTTTTTGCTTGGGAAAAATCATTTCTCCTAGTGGTAAAATGATTTCTCCTGGTGGTAAAATGATTTCTCCTGGTGGTAAAATGATTTCTCCTAGTGGTAAAATGATTTTTCCTGGTGGTAAAATGATTTCTCCTACTGGTAAAATGATTTTTCCTGGCGGTAAAATGATTTTTCCTGGTGGTAAAATGATTTTTCCTAGTGGTAAAATGATTTTTCCTAGTGGTAAAATGATTTTTCCTAGTGGTACAATCATTTTTCAAGCCCCAATTATTATCCTTTAGATGATGAACTCAGAAAATAATTGGTTGTTTTTAATCTTTAATTATAAGTCGAGCGAATTCTGCCAATACTTCTAGTAATGGTAACTTTTAATTTATTATAGTCGTTAATGGCGCTCAAAATCTCATGAATGTCTGCCTCTGGCTCGTCAATGTTGATGCTTTTCATTAAATTTTCATTCAATTTATTGATGAGGTATTCGCGATAAGCAATGATATTGTCTGTCACCAAACGCACCAAAATTTCATTTTCTGTTTTTTCCTTGACAAAAACTTGCTTTTTTTCGAGCCAACCGTGCAATTGGTGCTTTTCGTCGTCCATGAAAATATCGGTAACAACTTGCGAATAATCTGGGTTTATTGTGTTGAGGTATTTAATTTTATCGAAATGCTCTTCCGACTGAAACTGAAAAATCAAATCGTCGTAAATCGCTTTGAACAATGGATTTGAAAACTCAACTTCGTCTTCTTGTAGGTTCAAAAAAATACGTTGATAAATTTTAGATTTGGTGTGTTCAACGACTTCAATCTCTTTTTGATTTTCATCAAACTTGATAAAAACATCCTGAAAGTCTATTTCTTCGTTTCCATAAAGTAAAAGTATTTCTAAAATTGATTTTTCTAAAATGTTCAGAATGTCAATTTTTTCTGGTGCCAAATTGCTGTTTTCAGCTTTAACAATTTCAAATGCCTTTTGGTCTTGCTTTTGTTTTTTTCCAACTTCAGCAAAATCTTTATTAAGCATTTGCGCCAAAGTGCTAACCAATACTTGCTCTGAAATGTCCATGATTCTCGAGCATTCTTGGATATAAATTTCCCTTTGAATGCGGTCTGGAATTTTAGAAATACTGGTCACCATATCACGGATCAAATCTGCTTTTTTGATAGGATCGTTCTTTGCATCTTTTATCAAAAGCGACGCTTTAAACTGTATAAAATCTTTGGCATTTTCATCTAAATATAAAACCAACTCTTCGTAAGGGGTTTTTTTGGCAAAACTGTCAGGATCTTCACCATCTGGGAAAGCGCAAACTTTTACGTTCATTCCCTCTTCCAAAATCAAATCAATTCCACGAATAGAAGCCCGAAGTCCGGCCGCGTCTCCATCAAAAAGCACCGTAATGTTTTTGGTCAATCGGTTGATCAAGCGAATTTGATCGGGTGTTAAAGCCGTTCCAGAAGATGCCACAACATTTTCAATTCCAGCTTGGTTAAACTGAATTACGTCGGTGTAACCCTCTACCAAAAAACAGTTGTTTTGCTTGGCAATGGCTTGTTTTGCTTGATAAATTCCGTAAAGTACTTTGCTTTTGTGGTACAAATCGCTTTCGGGCGAATTGAGGTATTTAGCGGCTTTTTTATCGTTGGTCAAGATTCTTCCTCCAAAACCCAAAGTTCTGCCAGACAAACTCTGAATAGGAAACATTACTCGTCCTTTAAAACGATCAAAAGGACGGTCTTCTCGGGGAATCGTGAGTCCAACAGCTTCTAAAAATTCGAGTTTATAACCTTTTCCAAGCGCTTCTTTAGTTAAAGCATCCCAAGTTTCTGGCGAATATCCTAAACTAAATTTTTTGATCGTTTCGTTTGTAAATCCTCTTTCTTTAAAATAAGAAAGTCCGATTGCTTTTCCTTCCTCAGCATTTAAAAGCGTTTCATGAAAATAGTTTTTAGCAAATTCTGTTACCAAAAACAAACTTTCTCTTACATCTGTATTGGCTTTTTCTTCGGCGGTTTGCTCGGTTTCTTCAATTTCGATATTGTATTTTTTTGCCAGATACCGAATTGCTTCAGGATAAGAAAATTTTTCGTGTTCCATCACAAAAGCAATCGCGTTGCCGCCTTTTCCGGAGCTAAAATCTTTCCAAATTCCCTTTGCTGGCGACACCATAAATGATGGAGAACGCTCATCTGAAAATGGACTTAACCCTTTGAAATTGCTTCCCGCACGTTTGAGTTGCACAAAATCGCCAATCACCTCCTCAACGCGCGCGGTTTCGTAAACAGTATCTATGGTGGATTTTGAAATCAAAGTATTTTAGTTAGATAAAAGAAGATAGACTTTTAGATGATGGATTTTAATATTTCGTAAAATTAAACAAATTTAAAAATTTAAAATCTTTTTTAGTAGTTCATTTAATAAAAAAAGTGCTTCATCGATGAAACACTTTTTACAATCTAACTAACTACTTTAAAATACTTAATTAAGATTCTAACGAATGCCTAGATTTTTATGTTTAATTATTTTCATATTAAATCAACACAAATCAATCTTTTAAAAAAAAACTTTTTTCCAAAGTAATTGCTAAAATCAAATACTACAAAACAAAAAAATCTTCGTACTTTAGCACATCAAAAAATAAATGCACGATGACCTTTCAAGACCAAATAAAACAAGGAATTCCAATGGAATTGCCTTCTCCAAAGCCGTATGATTCAAGCGTAAACCATGCGCCAAAAAGAAAGGATATTCTTTCGAAAGAAGAAAAAAAATTGGCCTTACAAAATGCGTTACGCTATTTTGATGCCAAACACCATGCAATTTTAATTGAAGAGTTTAAATCAGAATTAGCAATTTACGGGCGCATTTATATGTATAGATTTCGTCCAGATTATGCGATTTATGCGCGACCAATTTCAGAATATCCAGGTAAATCAGAACAAGCGAAAGCCATCATGCTGATGATTCAAAACAACCTTGATCATGCCGTGGCGCAACATCCGCATGAGTTGATAACTTATGGTGGCAATGGAGCAGTATTTCAGAATTGGGCCCAATATTTATTGACGATGCAATACCTTTCTGAAATGACAGACGAGCAAACTTTAACAATGTATTCTGGTCATCCGATGGGATTGTTTCCCTCTCACAAAGAAGCACCTAGAGTTGTGGTTACCAACGGAATGGTAATTCCTAATTATTCAAAACCAGACGATTGGGAAAAAATGAATGCGCTTGGCGTTTCTCAATACGGTCAAATGACAGCCGGAAGTTATATGTACATTGGTCCGCAAGGAATTGTTCATGGCACAACCATTACGGTTTTGAACGGATTCAGAAAAATAAAAAAATCGCCTAAAGGAGGATTATTCGTAACTTCTGGTCTCGGCGGAATGTCTGGAGCGCAACCCAAAGCGGGCAATATTGCAGGATGCGTGACGGTTTGTGCCGAAGTTAATCCGAAAATCACACACATTCGGCACAGTCAAGGTTGGATAAATGAAGTTATTGAAAATATTGATGAATTAGTTACACGAGTAAAAACGGCTGTCGAAAGCCAAGAAGTTGTCTCCATCGGATTCTTAGGAAATGTGGTTGCTATATGGGAACGATTTGACGCAGAAAACATTCACATCGACTTAGGATCTGACCAAACTTCGCTGCACAATCCTTGGGCTGGAGGTTATTATCCAATAGATTTTTCGTTTGATGAATCTAATGATTTGATGGCAAATCATCCTGAAAAATTCAAAGAAGAAGTTCAAAAAACCCTGCGGCGTCATGCCAATGCAATTAACAAGCATACCGAAAAAGGAACTTATTTTTTTGATTACGGAAATGCATTTTTACTAGAAGCTTCGCGCGCAGGAGCAGATGTTTTTGCAGAAAATCATATCGACTTTAAATACAATAGTTATGTGCAGGACATTATGGGACCAATGTGTTTTGATTATGGATTTGGACCCTTTAGATGGGTTTGCGCCTCTGGAAAATCAGAAGATTTAGTCAAAACCGACGAAATTGCATGTGCAGTTTTAGAAGAAATGATGAAAACTTCACCAATTGAAATCCAGCAACAAATGGCAGACAACATCCAATGGATCAAAGGTGCTCAAGAAAATAAATTGGTTGTGGGTTCGCAAGCTAGAATTCTTTACGCTGATTCAGAAGGAAGAATTAAAATTGCCGAAGCATTTAATCAAGCAATAGCAAAAGGGGAGATTGAAAACATCATTTTAGGACGAGATCACCACGACGTTTCTGGCACAGATTCTCCTTACAGAGAAACTTCCAATATCTACGATGGCTCGAGATATACCGCCGATATGGCGATTCAAAACGTGATTGGAGATAGTTTCCGTGGAGCAACTTGGGTTTCAATTCACAATGGAGGTGGGGTAGGTTGGGGCGAGGTAATCAACGGAGGATTTGGAATGCTTTTAGACGGTACCAAAGAAGCTTCCAAAAGATTGGAATCAATGCTTTTTTGGGATGTAAACAATGGTATTTCACGTAGAAATTGGGCAAGAAATGAAGGAGCAATTTTTGCCATAAAACGTGCCATGGCAGCGCAACCTTTGTTGAAAGTAACCATCCCTAATTTAGTTGATGAAGATTTGTTGAATTAATTTTTAAAATTAAATTGTATGAAAAAAATTAAATTGCTTTCGGTAGTATTTTTGATATTTTTGGTTTCCTGTGATGCAGTTCGGGTCTATTCTGACTATGACAAAAAGGTGGATTTTACTCAATTTAAAACATTTGCTTTTTATAAACAAGGCATCGATAAAGTGGAAATTTCGGATTTAGACAAAAGGAGAATTCTTCATGCGATTGAAGATGAGCTGTTGGCAAAAGGATTTTCTAAAAGTGATAATCCGGATTTATTGGTTAATATTTTTACTAAATCGCGCGAACAAGTAGATATTAATCAATTTAATGCAGGTTGGGGTTACGGTTGGGGATTTGGCTGGAATCCATGGGGATTTGGCGGTTTTGGCGCACAAACAACGGTCTCAACTTCAACAGAAGGCACTTTGTTTATTGATTTAATTGATGCTAAGAAAAAAGAAATGGTTTGGCAAGGCGAAGGTCAGGGTGAATTGACAAGAAATGTAGATAAAAAAGACGAAAACATAAAAGCATTTGTAACTAAAATTTTGACCCAATATCCACCAACAAAAAAGCAATAAATTAAATATAATTTTACTCATAACTAAGTACTAGAGAAATTTCTTAATTATTGACGACATGAATTTTACAACTCCAATTGTAATTCCTAAAAGCAGTTTTTTTATCGATTATGGAACTAAAATAATTTCGTTAGGTTCTTGTTTTGCAGAAAACATAGCAGAAAAATTAGAGTATTTTAAATTTCAAAACCAAACTAATCCATTCGGAATAATTTTCAACGCTGTTTCAATTGAAAAATTGATTGAAAGAACGGTAAATAGCAACTATTTTACCGAAAACGACTTGTTTTTTCAGAATGAGCGTTGGCATTGTTTTGAAGTCCACTCCGACTTGAGCAATAACAATAAACTCGATTTACTCGAAACTTTGAATAATCTGCTGGATAAGTTTTTTCTTCAGATGCAATCTTCAAATGTTTTTATTATTACATATGGAACTTCTTGGGTTTATAGGAATATAAATAGCAATAATGTTGTTGCCAATTGTCATAAAGTGCCACAAAATCAATTTACAAAAGAATTATTGTCTGTTGAAACCACTTTAAAATCGATTCAAAACACTATTTTTTTGATACAATCTGTCAACAAAACCGCAAAACTTATCTTTACAATTTCGCCTGTTAGGCACATTAAAGATGACTTTTTTGAAAATAATGTAAGCAAATCCCATTTGTTTTCTGCTATTTTTCAGTTGATAGAAAATAAAGATGTTTTCTACTTTCCATCGTATGAAATTTTAATGGACGAGTTACGCGATTATCGTTTTTATAAAGAGGATATGCTTCATCCCAGCCCAATGGCTATTGACTTTATTTGGGATAAATTTAAAAGTTATTGCATAAACACAAATGTTTACGCTACTTTAAGCGAGGTTGAAATTATCCAAAAAGGATTGCAACATCGGGCTTTTAATCCAGATTCGGCAAGCCACAAACAATTCTTATTGCAACTGCAAGAAAGAACTAATTTGATTCAGGAGCGCTTTCCAAACATTCTATTTTAAAAAATAGAATCATATGCAATTCTTGAAATTCACAAAGAAAAATCAGGTAAAAAAGTGTTACCAATAGATTAGAACTTTATTTGCCAATGCTTAGTTCAGTGTGAATTTTTAAAAGAGTTTTTAAGGAAAATTCGTTTTATTTTTTCCGATCAATTACGTAATTCACCATCAAAATTAATGCTTCTTTGTAAATTGAATTAGGGTAATTCTCTATAAGTAATAATGCTTCTTTTTGAAATTCATACATTTTTTGCTCGGCATAAGACAAACCGTTTTTTTCGATTACAAAAGCAATTACTTCTTTCACTCGTTTTTTGTCTTTGTTATGGTTTTTGATGGAATTGATGACCCATGATTTTTCTTTACTCGAACAATTATTCAAAACATAAATCAAAGGCAAAGTCATTTTTTGTTCTTTGATATCGATTCCGGTTGGTTTTCCGATGGCTTCATCCGAGTAATCGAACAAATCATCTTTAATCTGAAAAGCCATTCCGATCAATTCGCCAAATTTTCTAATATTTTCAACTTCTGTCTCGTCGTCAATCATAGATTTTGCTCCAAGTGCACAACAAGATGCAATGAGAGTTGCGGTTTTTTTCCGAATAATTTCGTAATAAATGGCTTCGGTAATGTCTAATCTTCTGGCTTTTTCAATTTGAAGTAATTCACCTTCACTCATTTCTCGAACCGCAACCGAAATGATTTTCAACAAATCGAAATCGCCATTGTCTATAGAAAGCAATAAACCTTTTGATAATAGATAATCGCCTACAAGCACTGCAATTTTGTTTTTCCAAAGTGCATTTATAGAGAAAAATCCGCGCCGTTGGTTGCTGTCATCCACCACATCATCATGCACTAAAGTTGCGGTGTGAATAAGTTCTATAACCGATGCGCCACGATAAGTACGCTCATTTACATTTCCGTTTGACACCATTTTTGCGGTCAAAAAAACAAACATCGGACGCATTTGTTTACCTTTACGGTTTACTATATAATAAGTAATTCGATTAAGCAAAGCTACGTTTGAGGTCATAGCATCGTAGAACTTTTTTTCAAAAAGTTCCATTTCCTTTTGGATTGGCTGTTTTATTTGCTCGGTTATTCTCATTCGCCATACAAAGATACTATCAAAATAATGAAATTTTAATTTTCAATTAAACCTTTTTAAAATATAAATGTCATATCAACAAACTTTAAAAAAATTAGTAATTATGAAAACAAAAATTATTTTATTCGGAATGTTTTTGTCCTTCCTTTCAATTGGTTGCAACAAAGACGACAACAATTCAAGAAGCACGATGAG
>Ga0209551_1000732_pt1 | contig 12374 bp, 10 predicted proteins | sample LauGreSuBDMM15SD_2_FD_187568 | JGI IMG/M metagenome (GOLD analysis project Ga0209551, IMG submission 187568) | Freshwater lake microbial communities from Lake Michigan, USA - Su13.BD.MM15.SD (SPAdes) (version 3) | ecosystem: Environmental > Aquatic > Freshwater > Lake | place: Lake Michigan, USA... | reverse complement strand
GAGATGCACAGGATAATGTTTACCGACAAGCTGTAACTGCAGCAGGTACAGGATGTATGGCTGCTTTGGACGCAGAGCGTTTCCTAGCAGCTCATGAAAATCATTAAAGTTAGTTCATGAGGGGAGTTATTTTTAGATTGGTTCTTGGTTTGTTTATGTCCTTATACTTCTTTAAGGCAGAAGCTCAAGTATTCCCTAAAATAATTAAGAAGAATTCACCTACCCCTGGCGCTAATCAAGAGAGAAAAAATATTGAACTGAGGGATTTTGATCAGGTAGGCTATTTAAAGTCGCTGTCCTTATTTACTGATTCTTTATTATTTCAAGATTTAGTAAATCTTTCAAAAACAAAGTCTGTAATTTCTGAAGAGCCTTTTTCCATAAATTGGGCACCAACCAATAAAGTAGTAAAGATTTCTGACCAAATCCAGATCGATAGTGTTTGGGTGACTGCTTTTGAATATTATTCAAAGTGGGATTCGAATAATGTCGACATCTATGATTTTGAAGCGAGCCAGATAAAGGATGATATCCAATTGGTTTTATACAATTTGGAGGTGGGGGAGAATTGGAATATGCCATTGGTAAAAACAATTTCCTCCTCAAATTTTGGTCCTAGATGGGGTAGAATACACTATGGTGTGGATATTGGATTACGGATGGGGGAGGCAATTTATACCACCTATGATGGAATCGTCCGAGTGAAAGGATTTGATAGGAATGGTTGGGGTAATTACTATTTGGTTAGGCATAAAAATGGCTTGGAAACGCTCTACGGACATCTTTCGAAGCATATTATGGAGCTAGGAGACGAAGTGAAAGCAGGTGACTTGTTAGGACATGGTGGATCAACTGGTAGAAGTACTGGGCCTCATTTACATTATGAAGTTCGTTACCAGGGTTTGGCATTTAATCCAGCTCTAGTATTTGATTTTCAAAGCATGCAGCCTACTACCCGCATCCTAACAATTACAAGGAGTTTGTTTAGTCAGTATTCAAAAACCCAGACTGCATCTAGCGGAGGGAATGCTTCTCGATCCGCAGCGTACCATCGGGTAAAAGGTGGTGATAACTTGGGCTCCATTGCTAGACGCTATGGGGTAAGTGTCTCCCAAATCACCAAGTTGAATCGAATTTCAACCCGATCTATACTACGAATAGGGCAAAATCTACGAATTAAATAATTTCCTACATATGCTAAAATTAGATATTCTAGTGATTGCTGCGCATCCTGATGATGCAGAATTAGGTTGTGCTGGAACGATAGTTTCCCAAGTAGCAAAAGGGAATTTAGTGGGTATTGTGGATTTGACGCACGGAGAAATGGGTACCAGAGGTACTCCAGAAATCAGACTTCAAGAAGCTGCGCATGCAGCTGAGATCTTGGGACTTGCAGTTCGAGAAAATATGGGCCTTAAGGATATATTTTTTAAAGACGATGCCGAGCACCAACTGAAATTGATTCAAGTTATTCGAAAATATCAGCCCGAGATTGTTCTTGCAAACGCCATTACTGACCGGCATCCCGATCATGGGAAGGGTTCTTCTTTGGCTACGAACGCCTGTTTTATGAGTGGATTGAGTAAAATAGAAACCTGGAATGAAGGTGTCAAACAGACCCCATGGAGGCCCAAATTTGTGTATCATTACATCCAAAATAATTACATCGAGCCCGACTTTATTGTAGACATCTCTTCCAATTGGGAAAAAAAAGTAGCTAGTATTGCTGCTTTTGGATCCCAGTTCTATAATCCGGAAAGTCAGGAACCTGCAAGCTTTATCTCTTCGCCTGAGTTTTTACCATTTATTGAGTCTAGAGCTCGTGAATTTGGACACCAGATTCAAGTAAAATATGGGGAAGGATTTACTGTAGAACGGTTTATTGGGGTATCTAATCTTTTTGATCTGAAGTAATTAAGGAGCCAATCTTACTTTTTTCCAAACGGTAGCTCCTTCCAATTCGTAGCAAATGCGGTCATGCAAGCGGCTAGGTCGCCCTTGCCAAAATTCAATCCGATGTGGAAGTAATCGGTATCCACCCCAATGCTGAGGTCTTTGAATCGGAACTACTTTAAATTCTTCCTCCAATTTCTTTTGAGAATCCTCGATTACTGCCCGATCTGAAATTTCTTGGCTTTGTGGAGATGCCCAAGCACCAATTTGTGAACTGATCGGCCTTGAAAAAAAGTAGGTATCAGATTCCTTTTCACTGATTTTATCTATGGTACCCACAACCCGAACCTGCCGTTCAATTTCTGGCCAGAAAAAGGTCAATGATGCTTTTGGGGATGCTGCCAATTCCTTTCCTTTTAAACTTTCATAATTTGTAAAAAATACAAACCCTTCATCCAATTCCTTTAAAAGAACAATTCTAGCATTGGGAAATCCATCTTTAGAGATCGTAGAGAGGCACATGGCATTCACCTCCAGGGATTCCGCCTGAATAGCCTCTTCCATCCAACGCCGAAATTGAAGGAGAGGATCACTATCCACAGCATGAATTTCCAATGACTTTAGGGAATAGTCCTTTCGTATATCTGCAAGTATCATGGATGAATTTGTTTAAGAATAAATTTTATCGAACCAAAATTTGGCATTTAGCTATCAAAAATTAAATTTAAGGAATCTTAAACTACTTTTCTACATGAAGCAGAATAGGAATCAAGTTCCTCAAGCGGGAAACTTATTGCTTTCAGAACCATTTTTGCAAGATGATAATTTTAGCAGATCTGTAATCTTACTCTGCGAGCACGGGGAGGCAACTGGTAGCGTTGGTTTTGTGCTCAATAAACCGGCTATTTTGAACTTGGGTGATTTGATCAGTGAATTGGATTTTTTGGATATTGATGTATTTGTTGGTGGTCCAGTGGAGCAAAATACGCTTCATTTTATTTATTTTGGGGTTCAACAATTGGAAGAGAGCAAGTCTTTGGGGAATGGGATTTGGTGGGGAGGTGATTTTCCTACCCTGATTCAACTCTTGAATTCTGGAAAGGTGCTCTTAGACGAAGTGCGTTTTTTCATAGGATACAGTGGGTGGAGTCCAGGACAACTTGCAACTGAACTCTTGGAACCTAGCTGGATCGTTTCTTCTGGTTCGTTAACTCAGGAACTTTTAAAGAAATCTCCCGATCAACTGTGGAGAGCACTAATGAAAAGTATGGGTGGTGACTTTGAAATTCAAGCAAATTATCCAATTGATCCACGATTAAATTAGGCAAAATGCCTACCTTTGGCAATATTGCTAAGTATACGTATTGTTTTTTATGGCTAAGAAAAGTAAAGAACTGTCTGAAGAAGACAAGGTGACCGAGGCCCCAAAAAAAGGGACTAAAGGTAAAAAGATTGTTGCGGAACAAACTCTAGTTACTGATTCATTGGAAGAAGCTGCTACTCAGGAAGTGTTAGATCCTCCTATTGCAGATGCTGTTCAAGAAGAGGTAGTAAAGGATGAGGTGGAGCAGGCAGATTCAAGTTCAATTCTTTTGGATGTGATTCCAGAAGGAGATGAATCTATCGTGGAGGAGGAACAAGTACCGATCGATTTATCAGGGTTATCTAAAGTTGAGTTACTTGATTTGCTAAAAGAGAAATTAAGTCATGGAATTTCTGCCAAACTAGATAAGATTGTTAATGAACTCAAAGCTGCATTTGAGGAGCTATTTGTAAAAGAGCGAGAAGAAGCTTTGCAGCAATTTTTAGGAGAAGGTGGAGTCGCAGATGATTTTTCCTTCAGAGGGACTGAGGTGGATAAGGCATTTAATGCGCTATTTAATGATTTCCGTCATCAGTTAAGTTCAATACGCAAAGAAGCAGAAAGACAAAAGGAAAAAAATTTACAAGCCAAAACCGAATTACTCAATAAGTTGAGAGATCTGGTAGCTGGGGAGGAGACTACCTTGAGCATGGCTGCGGTAAAAGCTATTCAGGAAACTTGGAAGACTATTGGACCAGTGCCATTGGCGCAGAGTAAAAACCTATGGGCTAGCTTTAATGCATTAATGGATCGATTCTATGACAATAGAAGTATCTATTTTGAACTAAAGGAATTAGACCGAAAGAAAAATTTAGAGAGTAAACTAGAGCTTTGTGAGAAGGCAGAAGCTTTGAGAGGAGTAGAAGACCTCAAAGAGGCGATACGCATACTGAACGAACTTCATGAGGAATTTAAACACCTAGGTCCTGTTCCCCGCGAGGAGCAAGAGCAGGTTTGGGTAAGATTCAAGGCTGCTTCCGATGTCATTTATGACCGAAGAAAAGAATTTTTTGATGGCCAGAAAGATGTGGTAAAAAAGAACCTAGCTGAAAAGGAGGAATTAATTGTAAAACTATCTCCTTTTGGTGAATACAAAGGGGACAGAATAAAAGACTGGAATACCAAGACCAAAGAAATCCTAGAAATTCAAAAAGTTTGGGAAAAGATTGGTGCCATTCCAAAGGAATCAGGGAAGGAGATTAACAAAGCTTTTTGGTCCTTGTTTAAGCAGTTCTTCCACAATAAGAATTTGTTTTTTAAGGAGCTAGATGATGTGCGTGCTTCCAATCAAAAGAAAGCAGAAGAATTAATTACACAAGCACAGGAACTCCAGGGAAATACGAATTGGCAAGCGACTGCCAATCAATTGGTAAAACTGCAGCAGGAATGGAAAATATTAGGGCCTACTCCTGAAAAAAACAGGGATTCCTTATACAAAAGATTTAAGGAGGCTTGTGATAACTTTTTTGAGAACAGAAGGAACTCAACTAAAGATTCAAACATTGAGTTTGATGGCAACTTGACTAAAAAACAAGAGATCATTACTCAAATAATTGAATTAACGAAGAAGGGTGAAGGTTTGGAGGAATCTAAGTTAAGCAGCCTGGTGGCTGAATTTAATGCCATTGGTTTTGTGCCACGAAAAAATATCAAAGAGATCCAGGCTAAGTTTAAAGATGCTGTAGATGCATATTTAGAGAAGCTAGGTGGAAAGGGTGGCGATAAAGATGATTTCTTATTCAGACTCAACTTAAACCGTTTGCAGGCTGATCCAAATTCAATAAAAACACTGAATAAAAAGGAGCATGGGATCAGAAAGCAGATTACTGATTTGGAAAACAGCATTACACTCTGGAGAAATAATCTCGACTTTTTTGCTGCTTCTAAGACAGCAGATAAGTTAAGAGAACAGTTTGATGTCAAAATCGAGAAAGCGGAAGAGGAGATCGATAAACTGAAGAAAAAACTGACGATTCTGAAGGAATTTTAATTTTTAGGTCCTCACTATCTGAAAGATACCGGGAAACTTAAAAAATAGTGGAAGTGCTTTTGGACGAATAGGCCAATCCTCTTATATTTGCACCACCATAAAGGTAGGCCTCTTTAGCTCAGCTGGTAGAGCAACTGACTTGTAATCAGTAGGTCGCTGGTTCGATCCCGGCAAGGGGCTCAAAATTTCCCTCTTCAAAGCGATTTGAGGAGGGTTTTTTGTTTCAAAAAATTTGAAAAAATCCACTTGCAAAAAATTCCGGAAATAAAGAGATGGAATTTGCAAAAAGGTGGATAAGTTTCGGGGGAAAATTCCTGCTTAAATTTCGCTAATTGTAAGGATCAAAAGAGTTCGATTAAATGATTTCAATTCTTGGTCTTGAGTATAATAAGTATTGAGGAATTGGCGGCAGTTGGCAGAGTATTTCTGATGAGTTACTAGTGGCCTGTTAGTAAAACACATATTTAAATTTAGATTCTAAACCCAGTCACACAACGACTCGGCTGGCGTCAGTGGACAGTCTACCGTTGGCAATTGTTTCCTATTTAGCCACTTGCAGCATTGCGGATAACCTTATGTTTTTTTTTGTAATCTGAGCTTTCTTCGGTTCTATCCTGTATCTGTGCATCTTTTTTTTAAAAAACCTCCCGATAAATTCTCCTTCTTCTTTACCAAATTGTTTTCTCTTTTTTAGGCTTATATTATCAATGAGTACCATGTTAATCTTTAACATTATCTGGGCTTAGGGCTGTTCTAGATTTACAGAATAAATCAATCTGTAAATCTATGAGACTAAAAATCTTTACCCAAACTCTTGCTATTGCCATGATACTGATGCTCAGTATCATGCCAACGCAATATGCCTTTGCCCAGGCGGTTAATGCGACTGTGTCTGGAAAATTAACCGACCCCAGCGGAGAAGCGCTGATTGGAGCTCAGATTCTTGTTAAAAATGAACTGACTGGATTCACAGCTACCACGGTGACAGGAGTGACAGGAACTTACGTCGTAGCTCAGATTCCCCTGGGTATCAAATATACTGTCACAGCAAACTATCTAGGTTTTGGCTCTAAATCATTTACTGAAATTTCCCTCAATCAGGGAGATAATATCAAACTTGATATCGTGTTAAGTGAAGATGCTCAACAACTCGGTGAAGTAAGTGTGGTGGCCAATTCGATTTCAAACAGTATTGATCGATTGGGTAGCTCTACTGCTGTATCTGCTAAGAACATGGCTTCTCTGCCAGTAAACGGAAGAAACTTCAATTCTTTGGTGGACCTCTCGCCAGTTTCAAATGGTAACAGTCTATTGGGTCAGCTATTTTCATCCACCAATTATACCATCGATGGGATGACCAATCGTAGTCCTTTATCCAGTGGCTCGACAAACCGCGGACCTTTCTCCATCTCAATGGAGGCCATTCGTGAGTTTGAAGTGGTGACTAATGATTATGATGTTAGCAACGGAAGAAGTGGTGGAGGTAATATCAGTGCTGTAACTAAAACCGGAACTAACCGTGTGGAGGGTTCTGCATTCTTTTTCAACCGTGCAGACTGGCTGGCCAGTAAATATGATACCAGAGGAAATATAAGACAAAATGATTTCTCTATTCAGCAATACGGGGTTACATTGGGTGGTCCGATCATCAAAGACAAACTTCATTATTTCATCGCTTATGATGGCCAGAAGGATGCCAGACCTTTGTATATCGCAGACATCAGGACGCCTGAAGATGAAGTCAGATACAACCTTTCTCAGGGATCTTTGGACCGATACCTTCAGATCTCACGCTCCAAATACGGAGTAGCAGAAACTCCACAGACAGGAAGTTTTGATAAAATCCGATATTCTCATACCGCTTTTGCAAGACTTGACTACCAGATCAATCCATCCAATCTCCTTACTGTACGAAATAACTTTTCCTGGGATCTAAACAGTCAGGGTGTAGATGACAACACTACGATCAACTTGTACGAAGTGTATGGAAGTCATCTTTCCAAGGCAAATAGTTTAATGGCATCACTTCGTACAGTGCTTGCGCCAAACTTGACCAACGAACTCAAACTTCAATACCTCTACACGCTGGATGATGGCCGTCCAAGTGACCAGCTTCCAAGCGAAAATATTCCAAGAGCTATTGTACAGCGAGTGGAGTCGGTAGTAAATGATAAAAACGTAAACACAAACATTCAGATAGGAGGGCAGCGTTACTTGCCGGAAAGATTTGAATCCCATGTATATCAATTGGTCAACAATTTATACTATAACAAAGGAAAAACGAACTACACATTCGGAATGGATCTGTTGATGAATAAGCTCACTTCTTTGGCTACCAGTGAGTTTAATGGAAGGTTTTGGTTTACGGGCTTAACTAATTTTGATATCCTGAAGCCATACCGCTATGCAAGAGAAGTGGCATTAGTGGATCCGACTGTAAAGCAGAACATTTTTGGAGGTGGCGTTTATGCGCAGGCTGATACAGATTTAGGTCGCGGAATGGATCTGGTAGTGGGACTTCGAGGAGACTATACCACCTACCAAAATGCTCCCAACTTCAATCAGACTGTGTTTGACAAATTGGGTTTGAAAACAGATGTTAAAACGGGTGGATTTCAGATCCAACCAAGACTCCAATTTACCTGGGATATCAATGACCGCCAGAGAGATGTCATCAGGATAGGAGCAGGGGTATTTGGGTCAGCACTTAATAACTATACTGACGTCAACAATTTACAGTTTGACGGGACGAAAATTATAGCAGTGGATATTACCGGTGCAGCTGTTCCAACTCCCAATTTTCTTTCCTACAGGAATGATCCTTCTACTGCCCCGGGAGTGGAGCTTTTGAATAAGCCAGGCGTTTCCCCTGTCACGACTATCAATATGAACAGTAAGGATCTCAAAGTTCCGACCGTTTATAAAGGCAACGTGATGTACAATAGAATCTTCAACAATCGCCTTCGTGTGGGAGTCAATTTAATGGCATCGATCGCCAGAAACAATTACATGTACCTCGATCGCAATATTGTTGATCAGCCTTATTTCAGATTGGAGAATGAGGCAAACAGAGGTGTTTACGTGCCAGCTGCGACAATCAGTACATCTAATGGAAATGCAGATTGGACCAAAGGCCGCAAGACCACTGAAGTGGGACGGGTACTCGAACTTGTAAGTGAAGGCCGAAACAATACCTATACGGCTGTAATAGATGGAACTTACCGATATTTCAAAGATGGACAAGTGACCGTGAGTTATACCTGGAATGATTCCAAAGACAATACTTCCTTCAATGGAAACGTTGCCAACAGTGCTACACTTTTTCAGGCCGTGATTGATGATCCACGAGATCTTTCCAAAATGAACTATTCCAATGGCCAGTTCCGAAGCAAGGTTGTTTTATATGGTACGTTTCCAACGTTCAAGGGTATTACTGCAGGAGTGCGATATTCCGGAATCGGAGGAACTCGCTATTCCTTATTAGTCAATGGCAATGTGAATGGAGACTTTGTAAGTACCAATGACCTCGCTTTCGCATTTATTCCTGGTTCTGCAGGAACTCCTGAGAATATTGGTAAATCAATGCAGGATGTATTGGCAAACCCTAATAACCTGGCGAAAGATTACATTCAAAGCAGCCTAGGCCAAGTAGCGACAAGAAATGGTGGCGAGAATGGATATTATGGATTTTGGGATGTAAGAGTAGCTAAGAAATTCTTCTTTACCAAAGACAAAAAATCAGGCTTTGAGTTAGGGGCGGATATTTTCAATCTGGCCAACATGCTAATCAAAGAGCGGGGCGTAACCAAAAATCTTGGTAACCAAAACTTGATGACTATTCGAAACTTTGATCCGGCAAAAAGACAATACGTTTATGAGATAAATCCAAATGTAGGTGTAGTAACCCCAGGTGGCACACCTTTCCAAATTCAGATTTCAGGAAGAGTTTTCTTTTAATCAATTCTAAAAAAGAGTCCGGCAACTTTTAAGTTTTGCCGGACTTTTTTTTTCATTCAATAAACTAGTTAACAAAAATGAATTACCCAGCAAGGATTAACCCATGGATTCTGATTATTGGAATCGTGGTTGGAATTACTAGTCCAAGTCTTTTGATAGCTCAGGAAACTCGACCTACTAAACACGTCGTCTTGATTTCAATCGATGGCTTTCGGCCCGACTTTTATCTGGAAGAAAAATGGCCAGCTCCAAATCTTCAGGAAATGGCAAAATCAGGAGTCAGATCGCTTGGGGTTACAGGGGTATTTCCATCGGTGACTTATCCCTCACATACGACTATTATTACGGGACGATCTCCCCTTCATCACGGGATTTATTACAATGCACCTTTTGAACCAAACGGACAGACCGGACGATGGTTTTGGGAAAGTGAACTGATACAAGTTCCTACGCTATGGGATGCGGTAAAGAAAGCCGGATTGAAAAGTGCCAGCTTTATTTGGCCTGTTTCGGTCAATGCTCCCATCGACTATAATCTTCCTGAATACTGGAGTTTGGAGGATGGTTTTGGAAGGATAGAGCCGATGCGTGAAAAGGAAATCCCCAAGGGATTCCTTGCTGAGATGGAATTAAACGTCCTCGGAAAACTAAATGAGAAAACATTTAATGGAGATTATCTAAACAGAGAAGACAGAACCGGCGAAATGGCAGGGTATGTTCTGGAAACTTACAAGCCAAATCTGATCACTCTTCACTTGATTGCTACGGATCATTTCCAGCATGAAGAAGGAAGAGATGGCCCGATGGTCAGAAAATCAATCGCAGCTACTGATCGAGCCATTGGAAAAATTATCGAGGCTGCAACTAGAGCAGGTATTTTGGATCAGACTACATTCATCGTCACTGGAGATCACGGGTTTGTAAATATCCACAGTTCAATCAGTCCAAATGTCTGGTTGGTGGAAGCTGGATTGATGGAAGATCGACCCGATCGCGGTAATTGGAAAGCAACATTTCATACCAGTGGAGCCTCTGCATTTTTACATATTAAAGATCCAAAAGACAATGCAACTTTGGAGAAAGTGAAATCCATTTTGGAGAATCTTCCAGAAAGTCAAAAGAAACTCTTTCGGGTATTAGACCGCGAAGCGTTGGACAAAGTAGGAGCAGATCCAAATGCTGCGCTGGGATTGGCCCCGATTCAAGGGGTCTCGTTCTCTGCTTCCAGTGAAGGCACTGTCTTAAAGCCGGCAAAAGGTGGAACTCATGGATTCTACCCAGATTTTGATGAAATCGAAACTGGGTTTATTGCATGGGGAGCGGGTATCCGTGAAAATGTGGAAATCCAGGAAATGGCATTAGTAGATGTTGCTGCCGTGGTCAATTACCTGCTCAATTTGAAAATGGATTTACCAGAAAGTAATTTATACCCCGGAATCAAAAAATAATTTTTTGAAGCCTGATGAATTCAAATCTGGAATTCATCAGGCTGTTTTTTTGAGAGTAAATGTTTCCCACAGACCTGCTTTCAGCTGGCAAGGTAAAAGTGCTAAAATCACAGTTCTATTAATTATCTGATTCTACACCATTTCAAGGATTTTCGATATTCCCTTTTAGCTGGGTTTTCTATCCAAGTATATTTTTCTAGATTTATTTGGCTGCAACGCATCTTTCTGCAAGACTTTGGAAACAGTCTGTCGCGTAAGTCCTGTGAGATCGGCTATGTCCTGGATGGTTACCATTTTTCGAAGATTAAAAATTTTACCCTCTGCATCCGTAATTTGATCCTGGAAATAGGGTAAAATCCTGTTCACTTTCTCTTCCGGGTTCAAAATTCTAATCGTGTACAATCGATTTTCCGCTCGGCACCAGCGGATGACTAATTCCTTGAAAAACCATTCTGCAAGCTTTGGCTGATTTGCGACCAATTGCTTAAAAAAATCAGCGTCATAGACCCTGAGTTCGGTAGAAGTAAGGGTTTTGGAAAATTCTGAAAATTGCCCTTTAAGGTAATGAAGATTACCAAAAAAATCCCCGGGTCTGAGAATGTCACAGCAGACTTCGTTCCCTTCAGGAGAGTAGGAACCTATCTTTACAGCTCCGCACACGATTTCAAATATCGGAGTGATTAGCTGAGGTGGCTGGTAGATTAAATGACCTTTTTTCAGTTGGATGGTCTCCAGCAATTTCCCGTTTACCTCAATTCCTTTTTCTGCTAAATACAAATGGACCATATTTAATGCCTTACTTTTTAAATTTGAGGTAATTTGTGGATAAAGTATAGCCTGCACCTAAAACTTAACGAGAAGATAATTTTAAAGCAGTTTTTAATTTATCTTATGGAGAGTTTGCAAGAAATCTGTGGGTCTATCAATTTTACTGCAACGGTGTAAACCTTAAAGACCTGATCAATATTAATTGGTCAGACCAAATTGACCAAAGTTTTGTTATCCGACGGTAAAAAACCAAAAATACGACAAGAGGGAATCCCCAAGTTGTTCGAATTCCAATTACAGAAAAATTGAATAGGTTTTTAGGTAAAATTGGTAAAGAGGATAGTCCCTATGTACTTGGATTCTTGAAGGAGAATTCAATGGAATCTACAGTTTTGAATAAGAAGTGCAAGGTGGGAAAATTGATAAATAGGAATTTGATAGAATTGGGGGAGAGGCTTGGACTCTCAGTTAAATTGACTTCCAAAGTAACAAGAGATGCGTACGCGACTACTTTGAAAAAGGGGAATGTATCCATTGAGAAAATTGCTGAGATGTTAGGACAAACAAGTACTGCTGTAACCAAGCGTTACTTGGATTCATTTGACCAAGATCAGATTCATGAAATCAATCAAGTACTACCATAAAAAAGACCCTTTCGGGTCTTTTTTATTAGGTTATAATGGAATTTTTTTTTCGCAAAAAAACTGAAAAAAGAACTAGAAAAATGGGGTAAATACTAGCAAATTAAAAACCTATACTATCTTTTAACTAATTGAAATACAACACTTTAGGATATTATAAAATTATTGAAAAATGATAAATCTCGTCTTGTAATCAGTAGGTCGCTGGTTCGATCCCGGCAAGGGGCTCAATGGAATCAAAGGAGTTACAGAAATGTAGCTCCTTTTTTTGTGAAATAATCTTTAGCATTAGCTGGTCGAGTCCATCCCAAACA
>Ga0209551_1000728_pt1 | contig 12426 bp, 11 predicted proteins | sample LauGreSuBDMM15SD_2_FD_187568 | JGI IMG/M metagenome (GOLD analysis project Ga0209551, IMG submission 187568) | Freshwater lake microbial communities from Lake Michigan, USA - Su13.BD.MM15.SD (SPAdes) (version 3) | ecosystem: Environmental > Aquatic > Freshwater > Lake | place: Lake Michigan, USA... | reverse complement strand
ATCTGTCATAATTTGTGAATATAGTTTTATAAAAGTTATCATACTTTGTAAACTATGAGGACCATCATCTAACATAAAATCAAACTTTATATTTTTTTCTAAAAAATGGCTTCTGAAAAATTCGTGATTGTATGCATCAGTTGATGTATACAGAGTAATTTTCTCATTATTTTTTATTTCGTGCCAAACATTATCAATATGTATGATATCTAAACCATAAACTGTTGCGTTTGTAAAATAATTATGCCACATTTTAATACTACCACCCACATCTATTCCTACTTCTAAAACATTTTTCGCCTTTTCTTTTTTACTAATCAAAAGTTGATCGTAAAGAGGTAAATAAGAATGTCTAGTGTTTTTGTCAGTTCGCGAATTATCAACTATGTCTTCTAAACTTGTCATTCTTTTATATTTAAGAAATAATAAAAATATTGCGATTTAACGTAAACCCTTCATTCAAAAAAATTAAGTTGGTCAGCATCTAGTGCTAGACCGTAAACAATTGCGTTTGTATCAAAAATATTAAAGAGATGAGTATTTTGTATTTAGAAAATGCATATTACTATGTAAAAGATTATCTAATGGGTTAGGAGAGTAAAGGGTTATACTTTTTTTATGCATTGCATATGCAATACATAATAATCCTGACGTTGGCCCCATGAAATATTCACACGAATTAATAGCAATAGCGGTTTCTAGTAGATTTTGTGGACAATAATACTCTACATCAACAAGATTCGTATTTGAAATAAAAAAATCATAATGAGTTTTTTCAATAGAAATAAAAATAAATTTGAGAGCTGGGAAATCTGATATATATTTACGAAAGTAGTTAGATATTTTTTTTCCCTGTGTAAGGTCTTCATTCAGACATATTATCTATTTCGTCCAACAATTCTTGGAGGGTGATGTGTGGTTGCAAATTTACCACGTCATAAATATCCAAAAAGGAATCTTCCACAGATTTAGCGTATTCATCGTCCAAAATAAATTTAATACAAAACTGGGCGGTCAATTTTTGATGATACAGAATTTTCGTTACACTTAGATTATTTATATTTGCTTCCAAGGTAGCCATGTCATATTGTTTCAAGGTAAGATCGTGATTTGTGATTTTAATCATATATATATTCGAGTATTTTTATTCGATGTTTCTAATTTTTATTTTTCGTATCCTATAACAAATGGCATCCTTCATCGTGTTTGGGTGCTGGAATCGAAACGAAAAAGAATGTAGTTTACTAAATCCACAAACTCCTGTTGCGTTGGTGATCCAATCATTGGTAGAATTAGAGAAAAAAAACCCATGTGATTTTTATCTCATACTCGGCGACAACCAGTATCCTGAAAAAGAGGAAAAATCAGACAAAACGGAAAAAGACAAAAAAACGGAAAAAACAGACAAGAAAGACAAAAAAGATAAGACGAAAAAAGCAAAGACCTATAACGTCTTCAATATGCTTTCGGGATTCCGTTGTTTATCTCATTTGCAGTCTTACAAATATATATTGTTCGGGAACCACGATACCGATAACCCGTCTCTTAAACTATACATAGACGATCATCCCGAAGAATGCATGATTCTGAAAAATCAAATAAAGTTCATGAACGAAAACGTTCAATTTCAATTCCCCGGAAAAAAACTGACGATGACAAGAGTTATAGGAGAAGACGTGTTGATAATGCTTGACAGTACGATTTACACAGACATTGAATATGAATGCTACAAGGTACTATACCCGGACATAACAGGTTCAATCCAAGAAGCCTTGATGGCAAAGCAAAAACAAGAGGTGGTGGATTTTTTCTTCAATCGAACGTTCCGGAACATAATCGTCGCAATGCATCACCCCGTAATCACGGTCAAAAAAGAAGCTCACGAAATATATCACCCAGAAATGTATCGTCTGCTTTTTCTTCTAGACTCTTTCCGAATTAAAAAAGATCCGTTAACGGTTTTTAGTGCGGATTACCATATATATTTGGAGGCCAACATAGTTCTGGAAGCAGAGGACCGAAAATTAAAGATCAAACAATACATTGCCGGGACCGGCGGAGCGAAACTCGATGCGTATCATAAAGATTTTGATACTGAAGTAACAGGTAGTATTCCCGGGTTTTCGTTTCGGTACAATGCGGTGAAAAAGCAAGAAGTCTCACATGGCTATTTGCATTGTCAGTTGAATGATGAGTTAACTGCCCAATTTGTGCCGATAAAAACCTAATCTTCTTCCCACTCTTCTTCTTTTTCGTCCATTTCCTCTTTTTTTGTATTCTTGTCTAGGAAGCGGTACATCCTACGAATATCCAAAATATCCAGCTCGGATTTAGTAATCCAATCGCCCAATGGAACCAATTTATCTTCTTGGCTGTAAAAATGGTGGCCATACACTAAACGTAATTCCTGAAACAAAGAAATTACGTCTTTCTTGTCCATATTCAACTTTTGTCCTAAAAGCATCAAGAACAATTGGTTGTTGTATTCCGTCGAGTATTTGGTCAGCACTTTAGTGAATTCCACTTTTTCTAGTTTCATCGGGGCGACAGTGATCTGGTCGTGAAACAGACGGTTGTTGTAAAACGTCTTCAAAAGCGACCCCATCTCGTTAAACTGCCAGATTTGGCTTTGGAATGTTATTCGGCTTATGTAATCCGCAAAACATATGTTGTTCAGAAGCTGCGAATAAAAGGGGAATGCAATGGTAGACGGAAGTTTACTTAAACACGTGGCGATATTTTCGTGCCACAGAAGCGACACCGTGGTACGATCCGTCTCGTTCATGAATACGGTATGTTCTTTCAGAGGAATAGACGATTGCAATAGTTTCCACGTAATTTTTTTTGCATCTTCGTTGCCCATCTTTATCTGAAAAATGTTTTGCAGAGTATACACATTCAACAGCCCGGGCTTTTTTTTCCACAAATCAATGACAAACTGCAGTTTACGTAGATCACCTTGGATATATTTAAGCATGTAATTGTGCAGCACAGGTTCTACATTCGGAAAACAATGCCGCAATACTTTTTTCATTTGTTCTTGAGTTGGAGGCAACATTTCAAAGACATGACACGCTTTCATCAATTCACGGATTTTTTTATCCTGCTCGTTATTTCCGAGACAAAAAATCGGGTTCGCAGTGGTATTCTCTAGTTTTTGTTTCTTGGTTTTTTTTTGGCGGACCAATTTTATCAGCGCATCGATCCCGCCTTTGTCTCCGTTATTCATTCCGTCGATTTCGTCCATCACTATCGCCAGCTTTTTCACTTTGCGTTTCATCATGTCCAACACATTGCGATTTGATATATGATTGCTATCGAGTGTTTGAAATAACATTTTGTTGCGAATATCTCCTGCATTATACAGGATTACGTCGTAGTTCAGCCGTTTCAATAAATTTACCACAAAATGCGTTTTTCCAGTTCCTGGTGGACCGTAAATATACATTCCCTTTTTCGCCAGACAAGTCTTCTTATCGTCGAACGAATTTAAAATGTCTTTTATTTCTTTCTCCATAACATCCCGTTCCAATATCGAGTTTAAGTAATCCATATTATAAGATGCGTGTGTTTCTTATAATAGCCTTTTTTTTCGCTTCCTTTTGAACGTATTAACGACCGAATCTTGAGAAATCCGCGGTAACGGGCATATAGTTTGTAGCCGGTCTTTGCGGCAGCGCGCCGTAATACGAATACGGGTCTTGGCCTGGATGTTGTCCCATTCCGTAGCCACTTTGCCCTTGGCCGTATCCTTGGCCGTACCCTTGGCCATATTGGCGATTTTCTCGGCCCAAGTCTACTGCCCCTTGAACTCCTCCGGCCACATAATTACCGACCCCACCAACGCTGCTCTGTACAAAGTTTCCTATCCCGCTCGCAGAACTCTGCAAAAAGTTTGCCGTGCCGCTGGTTGCATCTCTTGCCAATCCGACTGCTCCGCCAACGGTTTCTTTTGCCAATCCAACGGCTCCGCCAACGGTATCCTTTGCCAATCCAACGGCTCCGCCAATGGTATCTCCGGCCAATCCTACGGCTCCGCCAACGGTACCTGCTGCGAGGCCTCCTGCAACCCCAACGGTACCTGCTGCTACTCCCGCCGTCCCAAGAACGGCAGCTTCACCTATATTAGCAGCTCCATTCACAGCGTCTCGAGCCACATTACCTTTACCGAAAGAGTTTGCTGAAGTCTGAGTTCCGCCACCCCCATTGCCACCGCAGTTGGTACACACCCCAGGACAAGTCGGACACGACGGACAAGTGGGGCATACAGGTGGAACAATTTCCGACTTTAAAATATAGTCCGAATAGTCCGAAGGGGACGATTTATTTACTAGAAAACGTAGAAACGCGGAAGTAGGTATATTGACAGTATCGCCTAAATTGTCCCAATTCAACCAATCGTTCTTTTCCTCCTTTTTATCCTCCATTTTACCCTGTTTGTCGGAATCGCCCAAAGAGCTCTGGAAATTATAAATAATCGCTTGTGATGGGTCTAATATAATAAAAAATCGAATCCTCAACTTGTCCAATTGCATAACGACCAACACCGCTTTTTGCGTGGTATCGTGCTCCGTATACACACTGAAATTGCTGGTCTTATTGATTAAAACTGTATCATTAATCTGGTTTTTATATGTCGGAGAACTACCTCCGGTGTTTTCAGTAATTCCACCGCTAGAAGACACTGGTGTATTAGAATAAATGTATTGCTTTGGATCATCTTGACCAAAACAGATGCTTTTGAAATGCTGGTTATTGGCAATGTCTATTATGTGCACAAAGGTTATATCTGTGTTCGGGACGAAAAGTACGAAAATGTACTTATTATCGGCGGTCTTAAACTGGTAATTAGTTACCGCTTTAGCGGGTTGAGAAACCACCACGGGATAACGAATGTATACTTGATGATCGGTACGTACATTGCCCCGAACGATACTAGTTAAGTCGTAATTTATCGCCGTTTTACCTTGGATAGAATACCAAGTAACGCTGTTTCCAGCAACACTTACATTGCCCGATATATCGAGGATTATGTTATCCAAGGAAGAATTGCTGAAATCTATGATAGAAGATGGTGTTATTGTACCTTTGGATTGAGGAGTCATGTTGCTATAAATGATCGCATTTCCCGTATCTTGGACCAACGATTGAATAAAAGGTTTGGAAACCGTGGTAGAATTTACAATTGTGTAAGATAACGGATTTTTTTCAATCACACAACGAGCGATTGGATCAAAAAATAAGGTATCTGTGATCTTGAAAATGCTCAAACCGGCATGTGAGCCATAGAGCGGTAAGACTGTACCTGCAGTAAACCCTTCTCTCGAGGAAAAGTATTCCCAAGTATGAAATCCCATAAAAAATATTACCAAAATGGCTAATAAAATCAAAAAAATGTGAAATGCGGTGACCATTCTATAGAGTAATGAACATTTTACCTAAAGAGTTTGACTTTTCACGAAAAAAATTGATTTTGCGATCCCATTTCTTTCGCTATTTCACATGAAAAGTATGGATATCGAAGAGGGCGAAATCGTTGACCCGGCGTTTGCAGCCTTGGCGGAAATCATCCGAAGCAAGTTAAAAAACGGAAACGAATTTGCTTTTCGATCGGTTCTTATAAGTGGCGTGTTAGTTGTTCCTGTGGTCTACAGTCGACCAAAGATTGTCAATATGGAGTGCCAAAACATCATGGTCACTCGTGCAGGCAAAAAAGAATCCCTGTCTCTTTGTTACGAGTCCTACGATACCATCGAAAATGCCCTCTACATCATCCAAACCATAAAATCGAATTACAAACTCAATATTCGCACGGGAACTCTTCAGGATCCTGATAAATATCAGCTGGACATTCTAGCGGAAAGCGTGCTTCCGTATGACCCAGATCTTATTTGCTGCGTCTGTTTTGAGCCTACCACGGATGTGACGGAGTGCAATCACGAAATATGCTTGACATGTCGCGATCGGTGCATTGTGGCCGGGAAAGACAGATGCCCTATCTGTCGCGGATCGTGTCTCAACGATTATAAAACAACCACCTTCTACTATAATAATTTTGATTTTCCGCTCGTCAATCAAGCGTATTTAAACAGTAGAAAGTATTCTCGTCTAGTCGATTCTGTCGTCTGGGTGAACGAGGCATAATTATCTATTTTTTCTAGTCATCTTAACGTAACCAAACTTCCCCTTTTTTGCTGTGTAGCCGTATTTTTTCAACCTCATTTCCTTCTTGGCCGTCGCGTGTTTTTTCTTGGACACGATCCGTCCCCATTTATTCATCATCAAATCATCACGATGCAACCCGCCTTCCGTTTTGTACGCGGTCCGATTCCATACTTGTTGGCGTGATCCGATTAGGATTTTGAACACGTGACCTTCCAAATGATAATGACCATCTTCAGCACGAACGGGACGTTTCATATATTTTAATGGGACATTTTCCTAAACCGAACTCTTTAGAAGGCCGAGAATATATGTCAATAGTTAAATGAATCTTTTTTACAAGTTAACCACCAACGCGGTCAATGTAAACTCGTTGTCTTACATACAAAATCGAAGCTTAAACTATTCCATTGATGTGAGTGGCACTAGCTCTAATAACGGTGTTTCTTACGGAATCAACCCCAATAACGAAAATCTTTCTTATTTACGAATAAAAAATGGATCGGTTCTGGCTACTAGTGCAGGGTTCGGTAACAATTTTACCATTTATACGAAACATGCGTGCCGGTTCGACACTGGACCCATCCTAGGACACGGTTCTGTTGTTGTACCAAGCAGCAATGTGTTAACTAGCAAGACATTACAGATACGATATTACAGCTTATTTACAAATCCCGTTTCGTACAATATCAGTGGCGTGCTTACGAGCGACATTTCGAACGCGGTCACATCAGGAACTATCAATGGAAACTACCAGCTGTTCAATTACAATATAACGGCACCCGCCAGAAGAGTATTAAAGTTTTCCGTTGGAACTGCGTCTGCAAGCGTGGTAATCCCAAGCCAGATATACACCGTGACGGTTGCCGGTGGGAAATATAGTCTAGCACTAAACGGAGCAACTGTTCCAATGCAGAGTATTAATTTTAATACGGGCAATTTATACGTATTTAATCAAAGTGACTCGAGCAATAAGGGAAATACCTTAGTTATAGGAAACTCTATCGATAATCCAACATATACAGGTACTGTCAGCGGAACTAGCGGGTCTTCGAATGCGTATACTTTACTTGATCTTTCAGGAATCACATTGACTTCCCCGTTGTATTATTATAGTTCGAATTATCCAGGTTTGGGAACTCCTCCTATCATTTTAAGTTATTCAGGAGGTATAAGTAGTGCTGAAAATGGAACGTTTCCAGATTCGACTAATAATTTCAATTATCCATTAAATTATGGTACCAAAACGTCTCATTATAATAACACTTATACAGCTGTAAACGACGAAGTATTTCGAATAAGTAGTGATGTCTTTTACTGTGAAGTATCTGGACGTGCAGCTAAAAACAACAATGGTGTAGTTATTAATGCTACAAATGCAGCCAAGGATTACTCTCTAAAAAAAGATATTGCTTTACTTTTTTCGTATACCGGTGATCCTTTGATTACATACACATATAGTGCAAGTCCTCAAGCGAACCTAAGAAATGCGGATATTACTCCTCCTAGCGATTATCCATTTAATAGTTTTGGTTACTTCAATGAATATTGGATTAATACAAACACTGGTGTGGTTACTTCAACGCAAGGTTATGATCTAAATAAAAATGAAACCAATTTTGGTGGCGATTGGGTTGACGTAGAGTTTCCCTATTACTTTTTATTATCAAATGTATCATTTTATCCAAGAGGTTATTATTATTCAAGGGCTCCGACAAAGGTGCGCATTTTAGGTTCACTAAATACTGGTTCAAAAAGTGATATTACTGCACGATGGTGTTTGGTAACAGATTCAACGATAAGTTATTCCGATACCTTCACTGGCGTAAACAATTTTTGTAAAAATAAAACTGTTGGCAGACTTTCTGTACCACAAACACCAATAAAAATATTTAAATCTTTTAGATTCATTTTCTACGAAAATGCAGCCAATCAAAATGCAAATTTTCGAAATTTAATTTTAACCGGTACAAAATATACCAATGTGACGGATCCAAACACACTATAATACAATTCACCACCGTTACGGGCCTCACCCCGATCGACAACAAGAAGGAAACAAGGGCGCATTCTTAGACCGAGCAACAGCTCCTCTTAGTCAACTTGAAATGGCATAAAAGAATACAGTAATACAAAGTCATATGTCCGACGAACCTATAATCATTCATCGTCGAGAAACATGAAAACCATACGACCAACTTTAAAATCTTTTCGTTTGATTGGTTTACCCAAAAGTTACAAACTAGAATGGAACAAGTCGAGCAGATCCAGAGGAAACGGGGCAGGCCTTTAAAAGTAGCTGTGGCAGTGACTACAAAATGACGACCTGTATAATGGAAATAGAGCTGAAGAAACTCAAGGATCGTGTGAAGAACATCGAAACAAATATCGGTCGTAAGGTACGGTTTCCGATTGGTTGATCATCATTCTCTCCAATGAAAATTACTTCATCTCCAAAACAATATAATGATTTCTTCTTTCTTGTTATTATGCGTGAACATAATTACAAGAAACTGGTGCGGGAATGTGACATAGATACACCACCTGTGGCTGGATCACTTGAAGCGATACGCCGTGGGTTTACCGAGCAAGGACGAGGTGCTGTAATCAAGAATATAATGCAGTATGTGATTGACGACGCCGAACAGCTGAAAATCGAAGTAACCAAGGCGGGGGGCGATGTTTTCATTTACAACGCCTTGGTGTTTCGTGTTATGACAGGCATTCAGAATGTTCTGGACGCTGTGGCCAGATACTGCGAAGACCAATATCCGTCTACAGCACCTAAAGCAGATGATCGCGTCTATTTTGACCGTTACTCATTTGATCGAGAGGAGGTTCGCACGATACACTATTTACAGCAGAAAATTGCAGTATTAACATTCGGAGGCAAAACATTTTATCATATGGCCAACTATTTGAAGCACGAAATGCCTTGGGTGGGACGGGTTACAATAAGTGACACTGCCCAGAAAGTAGATATTTTGGATAATAATGATATCGGTCTCGTATACGACATGATTGTGCCCGCAGTGAATCATACAATGTCATGCATATCCATTGTGTACAAAGATGCCGCCAGTTTCACCGCGAAGGGTCTGAAGAAGATATAAATAAGTAAACTTTTCTAACGCTTCCTCTTACCATCTATTGCCGCAGAAGAAGGACAAGAAAGTAAAAATACACAACCAATTGCGACCAAGTTACGGTAAGGCGAAGCCTGTCGGTAATTTGGCACCACCTCTTGGCGGGATGAATCTCTTTCGTTTTTTGACTATTATTGCCGCACTTCTTCTTTATATTAATTCGACTCCATATACAGTTTTGATTTATCGTCTCTCAATCTATTTCACTCTCGAACAGTATATAAAACACTGAACAGTTTGTAGTGCACAGTTGTGATTCTTGTGCTACAGCAATGAAATTTGTAACCACTGCTGTGAAATCCTTGTGACCACAATATTCACAACTGTAACTTTTGTATTACAGTTATGAATCCACTTCCCATGGGCGCTTCGCGCCACACTCTTTTTCGATCGAACTCATTTGGATTATCCTCGCTTCCAACGGATTCGCGGCGGGTAATTCTTATACTGCGCCAAAGGCAAAATTAAACATATGAATTTTTCTTAAGGGAATGTGTGTTAACGCTTGTCCCCACTGGAAGCGCTGTTGCGCCTCTGAAAGTAAAGGCGCGCATTCACCAAATCTATTTCGTGGAATTGTCCACAGCTCCAATCCACAAGAACCTCTTTCGCGTCTGCTGTTTGAACCAAAACGACAGTATGTGAACATCCCGCTACGCCTACATCTTCCTCGTGAATATCGTCTGCTTCCCAAACGGTGGAATATTCGTATCTGAATGACTGCATATCGAGTGTTACCACAAGATCTGGATTCGACGAAATTATGTCGCCATCGTAGAAGCGAAGAGGATGCTTTTTTCCTTCAAACCGTGAAGGTATCAAAATCGCCTTGATTGTTTGAGCGTTCATCAATGTATGATAACTTGTGAAAAACGAAAGGGCTTCGCTCGACGCGTGTATACACTGGCCTTTTTGGTTGAAATGTGGAAACTGGTTTATCTTCGTCTTGCCGAGATTCATTAGTTCAGTTGACGTAAGCATGGATAATGTTTGATTCCTACACGTAATGAGAGCATAGATTATCTTTCTTTGATTCAATATTTGTCTTTGATGCTCTACATACCTCTGTTCTTCTTGTATTAGCTTTTGGTCCATATCCATATTTATGCAACGGTGAATATAATCGTCGAGCTTTTGATCCATCATAGTCAGTTTTTGCAACGTGTCTGTTTTGAACTTTTCGAAACTTTCGTCCATTTATTTCTTAAATATAGCGAGAAACATCTTTAAGTCGATTAAGTCTACACCAATTGAAACTGTGGAATTATATTATGTTGTAGTAGGGGAAGAAACCCACACCAGAAAACTATAAGACGCCGAACAGATCGCGCAATGAGCGGCACTAGGTACGATAGCACCAGCAGATAGCACCGGCGGCGAAGAGGCAAATTTTTATTTTAACCCTATTACAAAATTGAAGCCGTTACAAAATTGACGCCTTAACGCTTTCTCATCATCTCATAACGTTGAAAAACGATCTCGCCAAGTACAATCGGATTTCTTAGAGTACGCAGCTTACAGGTAGTTACGAGATCTAAAGGCAAGAAGGCAGTACGTTCATTTGGTTGCAAATGAAGGTCGATTGTCTCAATAATCAGTCGCATGGTTTCGGCACAGCATGTCATGATTGTATCGTCGTTTGTCAAGCTCAAAGGTAATTTAGCCCGTCGACCCGAATCCACCTCCGCCACGTAACGTGGTTCCCAGTTCCTCTTCCGAATGAGTGAGATAGACTAAAAACGGTTTCAAGGCCGGGTGTGCTATTTGCAGGAGACGTGAATGGGTTTCCATTTGGAACGTGCTCTTTCCTAAGTGGCGAAAGGCGCCGATGAGACTACCTCGGTACCCTGCATCGATCAATCCTACTTGATTGGCCAACATCAATGGAGTTTTGGCGATCGACGATCGTGGCAACAAATAAAAGGCAGTGACTTGGTCATCTCCATCGCCCATCATCGCTTTGATTTTGAAATCAACTTTACACACATCCGATGGTTCAAAAGAAACGGTCGAGGGGAACGCGAGATCGAATCCGGAATCGGGATATGGATCGCTCAATACGTGATCGTTGTGCGCTTTTATCGCATCCATGTACCATTGTTTCAGTTCCGTTTCGAGGGGATCAATCCAGATCAGCAGAACGGGAAAATTTATCATTGAGGTTCTTCAACAAGTGGCTTTATGTTGTTGCACAGAAAAAAAGACCATCTCTTGCGTCGTTCTTTTGTTTTATCCTGTTTTTGAACCTCATGAACTTCATTTTTATCCTGTTTTTGAACTTCATGAACTTCGTTTTTATCCTGTTTTTGAACTTCATTTTGAACTTCATTTTGAACTTCATTTTCAACATGAACCTCATGTTGAAGGGATTCATATAGCACAAATTTGGGTGCTACTTTGGTTCGTGGGTTTCGATCTTTGAAAAAGTCCACTTTTGCATTCCATTCGTTCACTTTGTCTTGAATCGAATACATATACTGTTTGTATAGATTTCACGCAAACAATATAGATATGTTTCTTGAAAAAGCTAAAAATGCCAAAACTTTGCCTAAACATGATAGTCAAAAATGAATCTAAAATCATTGTCAGACTGTTAGAGTCGGTCGCAGATCTCATCGACACGTATTGTATTTGCGATACGGGAAGTACGGACAATACCATCGCACTCATCCAAGATTTTTTTCAAGGGAAGGCCGGCAAACTGATTCAAGAACCGTTCAAAAATTTCGAATACAACCGATCCTTTGCCTTGAAAGCTTGCGAAGAGTTGGACGCAGATTATGTTTTGTTGTTGGACGCAGATATGATTTTCTGGCGCGATCCGGCCATATCGGCTGGTTCCTTCAAAGAAACGCTCTCCAAGTTCGATTATTGGCAAATGTTTCAAGGCACCGACACCTTTTATTATAAAAATACGCGCATCGTGAGAAATAAACACTATTACTACAAAGGCGTAACGCATGAATATATCGAGGCTCCTCAACACGCCAAGCCGGGCCTCATTCCGAAGCAATCTGCGTTTATACGCGATATAGGCGACGGTGGTTCCAAACAGGACAAATTTCATCGCGACATTAAATTGCTCCGCGACGGGCTCGAAGCAGAACCGAAAAACGAG
>Ga0209551_1000725_pt1 | contig 12455 bp, 11 predicted proteins | sample LauGreSuBDMM15SD_2_FD_187568 | JGI IMG/M metagenome (GOLD analysis project Ga0209551, IMG submission 187568) | Freshwater lake microbial communities from Lake Michigan, USA - Su13.BD.MM15.SD (SPAdes) (version 3) | ecosystem: Environmental > Aquatic > Freshwater > Lake | place: Lake Michigan, USA... | reverse complement strand
TTGGCAGTGCCTAGAGGCACAATAGACAAAACATAGGCATAGGCTGCAAAGGTGGGCATTTGAAACAGCTTGTTGCTGTAAAGCTTGGCACCCGGCAGGTTTTGACCCGCAGCAAAGATCTCTGCAGACACACTGAGGTGATCGGGCACAAATGCATCGGTGATTGCCACGTCGTGGCTGCCGGTGCCGCTCAAGCCATAGGTCTCCCAATTGTCTAGATTTTTGTAATTAGCCTGTGGCACTAAAAAGAATCGTCTTTGTGGCGCACCACCATTTTGCTCTGTCATGGCACCCACCAAGATCCAGGTGCAGGCATCAATGCCGCTGCAGAATGGCCATTTGCCAGAGAGCTTGTAACCACCTTCAACAGGCACCGCTTTGCCGCATGGGAAGGCCAAGGCTGTAGCAGCTAAAGCAAATGGGTCGTCGCCCCACACATCTTCTTGGGCGCGCATTTCAAACTGGCCAACGTTCCATGAGTGAGAAGCCAAGTTGGAATATACCCAGGCCGTTGATGCGCAGCCCTTGCAGATTTCTAAAGTCACGTCCATCAAAACCCCGAGACCTAATTCGGATCCACCAAATTGTTTGGGTTGCATTAACCTCATCAAACCGCTGGCATTGAGTTCCTCAATGGATTCGTCGGGGACGCGTCGAATTTTCTCTGCTTGGGCTGCACGCTCGGCAAACAGAGGGGCCAATTTTTTGGCAATGCCGATGGCTTCTTCGGCAGTGAGCACGGGAGCGGTCTGAATGGCTTTAGCGTGTGAAGAGATAACGCGTAGATTCATGGTTGTCCTTTAACCGTTGACTTTGAGATAGACCGAATAAAGCGATGTGGTTCCGCATATGAATAGCCGATTGCGTTGCACGCCGCCAAAGGTGAGGTTGGCCACCATCTCAGGTATTTTGATTTTACCAATCAGTCGCCCGTCTTGTCTGTAGCAAATAACCCCTTCAGCAGAACTGGCCCACAGACGATCTTGTTGATCGATTCGGAAGCCATCAAAGAAACCAGAGGGGCATTCGGCAAAGACGATGGAAGAACCTAGGGTTTGACCTGAGGCTTCTACATCAAAACGGCGAATGTGTTTTGGCCGATTGTGACCCTCAGTGCCACCGCTGTCGGCGATGAACAAATGTTTTTCATCATTGGAAAACGCCAGGCCATTGGGGTGGTCAAAGTCATTGGCGACTTGGGTCACTTTCAAGGTGTGTGGGTCGATGCGGTAAACGTGGCAACCCTCTTGTTCCATGCGGTCAATTTTGCCTTCGTAGTCGGCGATGATGCCGTAGTCAGGGTCAGTGAACCAAATTGAATGGTCTGACTTGACTACCACATCGTTGGGTGAGTTCAAGCGCTTGCCATTGAATTTGTCAGCCAGCACCGTGATGCTGCCGTTGTGCTCAGTCCGAGTGACGCGTCGGTTGTAGTGCTCGCATGTGACCAATCGACCTTGCAGGTCTACCGTGTTTCCGTTGGCATACCCCGAGGGTTGGCGGAACACAGAAACAGAGCCGTCGGTGTCGTCATATCGCATGATTCGGTTGTTGGGCAAATCAGACCACAACAAATAGCGCCCGCCACCAAACCAAGCAGGCCCTTCTGACCAACGTCCGCCCGTCCATAGCCTTTCAACTCGCGCATGGCCTACGAAACAGCTTGCAAATTCTGGTTCGATGACCTGGAACCCACTGCCTTCAATTTCGCCGTAAAACATGGATTTCCTAAGTCGTTCTTAAATTTTGCCGAGTGCTGTCAAAATACGCTGCGGTGTGAAAGGCTGCACACTCACATTGGCATTGAGAGGTGCCAGAGCATCATTGATTGCATTCATCACTGCGCCTGGCGCACCCGCAGTTCCGGCTTCGCCGACACCTTTAGCGCCTAGCTCTGATGTTTTGGTTGGCGTTTGGACATGGGCAATGACCATATCAGGCATCTCGCCCGCCATTGGCACCAAATAGTCTGCCATCGAGCCATTCAACAATTGGCCATCGTCGCTGTAAATGCATTCTTCAAACATGGCGCCGCCAATGCCTTGAACAATGCCACCGCGAATTTGCTCATCTACCAGCATGGGGTTGATGACGGTGCCGCAGTCTTCAACGCACCAGTGCTTGAGCAATTTGACAAAACCCGTTTCAGGATCGATTTCGACGTAGGAAGCTTGGATGCCGTTGGTGAATGTAAAACCATATTCACGCGGTGTGTAATGACGCGTGACAGTGAGCTCTGATTGAAAATTCATGGGCAAAGTATCAGGCCTGAAGTAGGCTACACGTCCCACCTCGCTCAGAGGCATCTGCACTTGTCCGCTGAGCTTGTCCACCACCATGCCATTGACCAAATCCAAGGTGGCAGATTCCACCTTCAAAATGGCTGCGGCCACATCCAAAATGTGTTTGCGAAGTTCTTTGCCCGCCTGCAAAACCGCTTCACCACCAATGCCTGCGCCCCTCGATGCCCAAGTACCACCGCCATAAGGTGTGACGGCGGTGTCACCTGTAATGACACGAACGTTTTCCACTTTAACGCCCACTGCTGTGGCTGCAATTTGCGTGAACACGGCCTCTGTGCCTTGACCTTGCTCGGTAACACTTACCAAGACATAGATCATGCCAGCAGGGTCGAGCCGAAGGGTAGCACCATCTTGTGCCGAGATTCGCGCGCCACCCACACCATAAAAAGCGGGCGAGGGATTGGTCACTTCAATCATGGCAGCCAGTCCAATGCCGCGGTAAATGCCTTGAGCGCGCAAAGTTGCTTGTTCTGCGCGCAATCCTTTGTAGTCCATCAACGCCATCAATTTGTCTAGACATTGGTGGTGTGAAAGCTTTTCAAATTTGACGCCAGAAGGCGCGGTGTAGGGATACGCGTCGTCTGCAATTAAATTTTTACGTCTAAATTCTGCAGGGTCCATGCCAATTTTTCTGGCTGCTTCATCCACAATGCCTTCCGTCACAGCCATGGCAATAGGGTGACCCACTGCGCGGTACTGACAAGTGACATTTTTGTTGGTGAAAACCACGTCCAATTTGGCTTTGTATTGTTTGTGTTTGTAAGGGCCGCCGGTGAGGTTGACCACTTGATTGCCTTCAATGCCACTGGTGCGAGGGTAGACAGAGTAAGGGCCAATGCCTGTTAAGTCAGACATGTCAAATGCAATGATCTCGCCTTGCTGTGTGCAGGCCAGTTTGATTTTGACTTTGTGCTCACGCGCGTGAATGTCTGTGAGAAAAGATTCAATTCTGTCGGCTGAAAATTTAACGGGTCGCTTGAGCATGACCGCAATGGCAGCAGTAGCCATTTCATCGGCATAGACATGAACCTTGATGCCAAACGAGCCACCTACATCTTTGCAAATGACGCGAACATTGGATTCAGGGATGTTCAGATGACGCGAGAAAATATCTTGCATCATGTTGGGCGCTTGCGTACCTTGATAGACCGTGAGCAAATTCTCGGCAGGGTTGTAGTCTGCCAAGATGCCTCGCGGTTCATTGGTCACACCAGTGTGCCGGCTAAATTCATAGACTTTTTCCACCACCACGTCGGCCTTCGAAAAGGCGTCATCAAATCCCTCGGTGACAAGCTCTCGGTTGAAGCATTTGTTGTCTCCCAAATCGGGATGAATGACCACATCACCAGCAAGCGCAGCTTCCATGTCAGTGACGGCGGGTAGCAGATCCCAATCAACCAGCACATGGTCGAGAGCGTCTTCTGCCTGACGTCTGGTTTGAGCCACAATGGCCGCAACGGCTTCACCTTGCCAGCACGCTCTTTCAGGGGCAATGGCATATTGAGGTGCAGATCGAATGCCTTTGAGGTGACCCAAAACACCGACCCAAGGCGTGCAATACTCAGCGACCTCGCGGCCGTCAAATACGGCAACTACGCCTGTTTGTTTGCGTGCCTGCGAAAGATCCAAATGTTTGATGCGAGCGTGTGCATGCGGGCTTCTGAAATACACCACGTGCACCAAGCGGGGCAGTCGCAAATCATCTAGGTAGGTGCCGCGTCCTTCAAGTAATTTTTTGGCGCCTGCGCGCGGCACACTTTGGCCGACATAGTTTTCTTGGGTGCTAACACCCTCAGCTTGAAGTGGCAGTTCATGGGGTGCATTCATACCTTGACTCCTGATTCAGAAGAAGATTTGACCAAGACAGATTCGATGGCATTGACGATGGCCTGATAGCCTGTGCATCTGCAGTAGTTGCCAGAAATTAATTCGCGAATTTCATCGCGCGTGGCCTGTTTGTGGTGCTTGGTAATTTCTAAGGCAGTGAGCAGCATGCCTGATGAGCAGAAGCCGCACTGAAAAGCGTTGTGTTCTAAAAATGCAGCTTGTAATTGTTGCAATTCTCGGCTTTCAGTTAAGCCTTCAATGGTTTGCACATTTTTACCATCTGCTTGAATGGCCAAAGTGAGGCAGCCGCGAACAACTTGTCCGTCAACCATGACTTGGCACGCGCCGCAAACACCATGTTCACAACCTAAGTGTGAACCTGTGAGGCCCATTTCCTCGCGCAAGTAATCAACCAAGTGCATTCGCACAGGCACTTGGGCATCAACGGTTTCTCCGTTGACGGTGAATTGTGCATGCATGCAATTTTCAGACATGTGTGGCTCCCGCTTGTATCAAGGCTCTTGACAATAGAACCCGAGATAAATACTTTTTGGTGGCGGCGTTGGCCGATAAATCGCCAGCCGGCTGAAGGTCTTCATCAAGCGCTGCTTGGGCTTGGGAAATGGTTTGGGGGTTGATGGTTTGCCCAGTCAAGGCCTTCATGGCACGAGGCGCCAAAATGGGTTTGTCGTCCATGGCCATGAAGGCCAAGGCAACATCCTGAATGGTTTGTCCCTCTAAGCTCAAAGCCAAGGCCATGCCAACCATAGCGTAATCGCCTTTGCGCCGGGCCAGTTCTGAAAATACAAAACGTTGGTTTGGCTTGGCAATGGGAAACTCCACCCCGATCAGTATTTCTTCCGCTTGCACGGCTGTTCGATAAAGGCTGATGAAAAATTCGCTGGCCTTGACACGTCTCTCGCCTGTAGCACTTTGAATGATCAGCGTTGCATTCAAGGCCAGGGCCACAGCAGGGTACTCTGCCGCCGGATCGCCTAAAGCCAAACTTCCGCCGATGGTGCCTTTGTTTCGAATGGCCAAATGGGCCACATAAGGCACTGCTTGCGCCAGCAAAGGAATGTGCGCTTTCACGATGTTGGAAGAATCAATTTCATGGTGAGTGGTCAGTGCGCCAATGCGAATCACATTGCCACTTTGCTGAATGCCCTTGAGTGAATCAAGACCACTGATATCGATCAATATGCTTGGGTTGGCCATGCGCAAGTTGAGCATGGCCAAAAGGCTCTGTCCGCCTGCCAGCAATTGCGCAGAGTCACCATGTGTTTTGAGGGCTGAAAAAACATCCCCCATGTTTTGGGCTTTGAGGTATGAAAACTCTGGCGACTTCATTGAAAAATCCTCTTCAACATAAGTGATTGAAGCATTGTTATAAAAGAATGACTTGGCAATACTATGAGAGAGGCATTGAACTCACATCCGCTATTACCCTAATTGATACAAAGATTCACAGACCCAAAAGCGTGATGGCCAGACAGGAACCGTGCTTTCGCAACGACCTGTCAGTTATTGAGTATCTGACTTGCGTTGAAACAATTGCTTGATATTGAAATTGGGCGTGAGTACCACCGCCATGGCGATCAAGATCAAAATCAGTGCTGAAATATCTGCGATGGCAACAGACTCACCCAGCACCAATGCCCCCCCTGTGACGCCAAAGACGGGTACCAACATGATAGAGAGTCCGCTTGAGACAGCCGACAGCTTTCGAGCAACATGGAACCAAGCGACATAACTGATGGCAAAAGTGATCACGCCGCCATACAGAATGGCTAGCCATTGCAAAAAGTTGGGCCAGGCCCACTGATCTGTTTCAAAAGCAACGGTGAGAAATACGAAGAACACAAAAGCGATGAACAAAGCCCAGAAGGTGAGGGCTACGCCATGAAGCGCAAGCACCGTATTTTTGACCATGGCATTGCCGATACCCCAAGTGACCGCGGCAATCAGCATAACCCCGACACCCAGCGGGTGATTTCCCCATTGCTCATGACTTCCCCAAGCCAGTATCAAAGCCGCCGCCATGGCCAACACGATACTCACAATTGAACGGACATTGATTTTTTCTTGATAGAGCAAAGCACTGGCTAACAAGGCCCAAACTGGCATGGTGTAGCCAATGATGGCTGCGCGCCCTGAGTTAAGCATGCTCACACCATAGATCATGGGCAGGTGCCAGCCCACCATGTTGAACATGCTTAATTTGAAGACAGGCCATCTTTCTTTGCTGATGACAGACAAAGAAATGCCTTTGAAATGCGCGTAAATTCCGATGGAGACAAAGCCGACAATGAAGGTAAACGCTCTGAACGCAGAAGGTGGGTAACTGTTGACCACGTACTTCATGATGGGGTAGTTCAAGCCCCATGAAACCGTCACAATGAGAACCATGAGCAAATCTTTGGCGCTGACTTTCGCCGGTTCTGAGGCTTGACTGGTCATCTTTGATTAAATTGAACTCACTTTGAGAATTCAACTACTTTAATCGGAATTACAAAGATTGGGAAATGAAGGCTTTGTCAGCCTTCCCATGAACCTAGCTTTGTTCGTACAAAGCATTCAACAGCGCTTGACCGTTTTCATATTGGGCTGCGGTGCGCTTTTCCTCCTGCCGCACCCGCCATTTGCGCATGGGTTGGCCATCTCTCAATTGCTGCAACAGATAGGGCGCCCATTGCCGCGCATTTTGAGCCGATACCAAAGGGTGGCTGGCATCACTGGTGTGATTGGCGTTGTGCGATTGAACATACTGAGCCACCACACTCAGATTGTCTGAGGAGTCTGGATTGTGGGACACAATCTTGAAACCAGATTTTTCCAGCAAGTTGCGCAAGGTTTGGCCGGTGAAGTACAGGGTGTGCGCTTTGAAAAACATGTAATGAGGTGAACACAAACGCAAGGCGTTGGGTACCTCAATGTAGAGCAAGCCTTCTGGCTTGAGTTTTTCGCCAATGTTGCGCAAGGCTGCGGTAGGCTCGGATAAATGCTCAAGCACATGAAACATGGAAATCAAGTCCAAAGAATGCGGCACTTCGCTGGACAAACAATGTTGCAATGTGCCATTGTTGACATCGATGCCCAGCCTATTGCGGGCATAGGTGGCGTAGCCTTCATGCGGTTCAATGCCTTTGGCTTTGAATCCCAGTGTGTGCAACAAATAAACGAACTCGCCACTGCTCGAGCCAATGTCTAAACTTTGTTTGGGTTGGGTATGTTGGGCGGCATCCAGGTCCACGCTGTTTTGACACAACCATTGCCAGCGCTGTTGGGCATTGCGACCTGCTCTCAAGACATGTCGCAGTGCTGGTTGCACCGCAGATTTGTAGGCTTGACGATACTGTGTTGTATACCATTCGGCCAACTCCTTGTCCGTGGGCAAAGGATCAATGCGGCCCAAACCACAATCGCTACAGGAAACGGTGATCAAAGTTTCCTTGGTTTTGCCATCTCGATTGGCAATGATTCGAGCAGAGCTGCCGCCACAACTGGGGCAGGGGGTGTTGGCATTCAAGAGCGTGCCAGAATCTTTTTTGAGTGAGACAGTGTTCATGATTCAATAATTTTAGGCGGCATTCTTTTTTGCCCAACAATGCGCATTTTTATCTCCCCAATTAAGTTGTCCTATTTATTTGTCGAATCGGTATTGATTTTATTGACTCATTCACTTAAATTAGCCCCCCTCACTGCCTAAAAGTGATCACATGATCAAGTTTATTTGCATTCTTCGCCTAATTCTTTGATGATTGTGTCGAGATTTTCTTGCGCGTCAATCCAGGCGCCACGACTCGGATAAAGGGACACTGAATGATTGAGCTTTATTACTGGACAACTCCCAATGGTCACAAGATCACCATGTTCATGGAGGAGTCCGGAATCGATTACGTGATGAAGTTGGTAGACATCCGAAAGGGCGAGCAGTTCAATCCAGATTTTTTGTCGATTGCCCCCAACAACAGAATTCCTGCGCTTGTAGACGATGACCCTGCAGGTCAGGGGCAAAAAATCAATCTATTTGAATCAGGTGCTATCTTGCTTTATTTGGCGGAGAAAACAGGAAAGTTCATTCCGCAAGACTTGAAAGGGCGAGTTGAGTGTTTGAAGTGGCTCTTTTGGCAAATGGGTGGCTTGGGGCCCATGGCTGGACAAAACCATCACTTTGTTCAATATGCGCCAGAGCCTGTGCCCTATGCCATTGACCGTTATGTGAGGGAAACCTCACGCTTGTACGGCGTTCTGAACAAACATCTTTCTCAGGGCGGTCCATTTATTTGTGGCGAGTATTCCATCGCGGATATGGCCACCTATCCGTGGATCGTGCCGCATGAAAAACAACGTCAAAATATGGCTGAATTTCCGGCTTTGAAATTGTGGTTTGAGCGTGTTCAGGAACGTCCAGCCACACAGCGTGCCTATGCCCTGGCTAGATCGATCAATACTGAACCCAATGTCAACGAAGCCTCAAGGCATCTGTTGTTCAGTCAAGACGCGAAAACAGTTAATTAATGCAAATTGAACCCACCTATTTTTTCTATGCAGCACTGGGCTCTGTATTGATTGGCCTTTCAAAAGGCGGCTTGCCGTCTACGGGCATGCTGGCGGTGCCAGTCCTTTCTTTGTCAATTTCGCCCATTCATGCAACCACCTTGTTGTTGCCCATCTACATTATTTCAGACGTGGTGGGTGTTTGGCTTTATCGCAAAAATTTCAGCCCATTCAATGTCAAAGTTCTCACACAAGGTGGACTCTTAGGGGTTTTTGTGGGTTGGCTCACTGCGACGGTGATCTCTGAAACGCTGGTTACTTTTTTGATTGGTTTGATTGGCGTTTTGTTTTGTTTGTATTCTTGGTTTAAAAAAGTAAACAATGACCAATCCAAGCCCCCCAAAACTTTGCCAGGCATTTTCTGGGGTTCTTTGGCAGGTTTTACAAGTTTCATCTCCCATGCCGGCGCACCCCCTTTTCAGGTCTATGTACTGCCTCAAAAACTTTCAAAAGCCGATTTTGCTGGCACCGCGACTTTGGTTTTTGCAGCGATCAATCTTGCCAAAATATTGCCCTATCAAGACTTGAGGCCTTACCAGTGGGACGATCTGATGGACGCTGTTTATTTGGTGCCTTTTGCCATTGCAGGCACTATTGCGGGTGCAATTTTGACCAAGAAAATTCCTGACAAACTTTTTTTCCTGTGGGTACAAATTGGTTTGTTTGCAATTTCACTCAAGTTGATTTGGTCCTCATTGGGGTACTGAATCATTTTTTAAATCTGACGAAGGAGCCTTTATGACCGATTTACTCAGTGCACGATCTCCTTATTCGGCGATCGTCGACCGACCTGTGTTGCAGTTGCCAAACCAGGGCCGATTGTTGGTTTGGATCATTGTCAATGTTGAGCACTGGAGCATTGAACGCGCCATGCCTCGCATGGTTTTAAGCCCGCCCATGGGGCAACCCATGCTGCCTGATTTGCCCAATTGGGCATGGCACGAATACGGCATGAGGGTGGGGTTTTGGCGTCTTTATGACGCGCTCAATCAACGCGGTATTGTTCCCACCATGGCCACCAATGGCATTGTTTGCGACAGCTATCCGCGCATTGTGGAAGCCGCGCTCAAGGAAAATTGGGAAATCATGGGGCATGGTTTTGTGCAAGGTCCAATGCACAAATTGCCGAATCAAGCAGAGTCCATCATGGCAACGGTAGAGACCATCCAGCGCATGGCTGGCAAGCCACCTGTTGGTTGGGAGAGCCCCGGTTTGACAGAAGACGACAACACCCTCGATTGCCTGTCGCAAGCGGGCATTGAATATGTGGCAGATTGGGTCCTAGACGATCAACCCGTCTGGTTGCAAGCAAAACCCAAACCCGTTTTGTCTGTGCCTTACACCGTTGAAATCAATGATATTCCCATGATGTTGTTGCAGCAGCACCGTTCCGAGGAATTGCTCCTGCGTGGCATTGATCAATTTGAGCGCCTGTGGCAAGAAAGCGAAACAATTCCACGCGTCATGTCCATCAGTGTGCATCCCTACGTCACGGGTGTGCCCCACCGAATTGGGTATTTTGAAAAATTGCTAGATCACATTCAGTCAAGGGCTGGCGTTGTGATCCAAACAGGCGAACAAATTTCAAACTGGTACCGCGAACAAGTACCCTTTAAATAATTTTTCAAGGAGACAGACATGACCATTACCGTGATCAAACCAGAGAGCAGCAGCGTGCTCAGTTGCGTGGCCCGTTACAGTGAACTGGACCCCGTCACCACGGGTTTGCCAGACATGCATTTGGAACAGTGCAAGCGCACATTCCTTAGCGTGCTGGGATTTGAGCAGCCCAAAGGTGAAACACAACACTCTCCATTTGGCAACCAAGTGGCATCGAGCATGTCCAGTCAAACTACGGGTTATGGCGCAGCTTTTGTGAGGGCTCGTGCGGGCTGCGGCGTACTCATGCACAACCACGACACGTCCGAGTGCTTTATGCCCATCGAAGGACGCTGGATGATTGAGTGGGAGGGCGACAAGGGCAATGACCATGTGATCCTCAATCCGATGGATTTCATCGCTGTGCCCATCGGCGTTCAACGCCGTTTCGAATGCATCGATGTGCCAGAAGGCAAAGAAGAAGGCATTTTATTTGCCATCATCAGTGGTCAGTCTCCCGCTGTGGAGTGGTCTCCAGAGGCTATCAAGCTCATGAGCGAAAGCGGTCAGTCCGTTGCGCGCGTGACTGGTTGAAACTCAGGATGCCATTGCACTCAGACTCGAAGTCTGCTTCAGTTGGAGTCAATGGCTGGATGTACGGTGCAGCGTTTTTTGCACTGCTTGCTGCACTGGCCCCATTTGGGGTCAATGTTGCGGTTGGCTTATCACCGATTTTTGCCAACAACTTGTACATGGACGCAGACGGCCGCGCGGCGACTGTGGCCTTGTTTGTGTTGGGCTTGGGTCTGGGGCAGCCTTTCATGGGAGGTGCCGCAGACCATTGGGGACGTCGCCCAGCCATGATGGGCGGATTGCTCCTGGGACTGCTGGGGGCCATTGCAGCGGCTTTGGCTAACAGCGATACCCAACTGCTTTGGGCTCGTTTCATATCGGGTTTGGGGTTTTCAGCCTGCATGGTGGTGCCGCGCGTTTGCCTTCGCGACTTGCATCAAGGGGCAGTGCTTCAACGCAACATGGCCACCTTGTCAAACGTTTTCGCAGCCATGCCAGTGATTACCCAACCCTTGGCCTGGGCTCTTGGCTATTGGTTTTCATGGCGTGTGCCTTTGTTGGCCTTGGTGGCATTTGTGTTGGTTGTCATTTTTGTGTCCTGGCGTTGGCAACCCGAAACACGTTCTGCCGGCACATTGGCGCCTAAGTGGGGGGTGTGGTTCGAAGTGGCCAAGGATGCCCTCATCTTGCGAACCTGTCTCACTTTTGCTTGCGCAAATGCGCCATTTTTTGTGGTGGCGGCCATTGGGCCTGCCGCAATCAAACAGTCCACGGGTGTCTCTGGGGGGGGGATTGCCGCCATTTTGGGGATCACCTACCTTGGCTTTGCGGTGGGTAACTTTTGGGTCAGAAGAAACGCATCGTGGTCTAGCAACCTGCTGATCAACCGAGGCTTGTGCCTCATTGTTGCCAGTATGCTGACGTTCGTCTGCACACTTTGGTGGCCTTCCTTGTGGATGTGGTCTTTGGCTTTGACGCTTTACGCAGTGGGGCAGGGCATTGTGTTTCCAGCAGGGTTTTCTCAGGTGCTTGAAGGCAGAGCCTTGCAAGCGGGCGTAGCCTCCGCCATCATTGGAACCTTTCACATGTCTACTGGGGGCCTGGTTGCCTGGATTGCGGGTTCTTTGTCATTTGCGCAAGATGTTTCCTTGGTTCTTGTCAGCTCGGTTGTGAGTGGGGTTGCCGTGGTCATCTGGGTATGGATGAAGCCCGCTGCTGTGCTCCGATCGGCATGAAGTGCACCCCCAAAAAAGTCTTGCAGAAATAGGGTTTTTAGGGATGCGCAGACCTAGTGCTTTCCCTAGATAGAAATTATCAAGGTCGCAAATAAAGTCGTGCCAATTGAGGTTTGAATTTGGCTTGTGACAGGCAATTCAAAAAGGACTTTCCCCTCTGAAAAAGCCTCCTCTATCTGCAATTTGACACTGAATTTTTCATCTCTTTCCTATCACAATTCATGGCGCGGATGATGAGGTCAATCCCTTGGGCGCGTTCCCTATTTGATGATTTATCTCAAAGAAGTGTTTGACGGTGATCGTTTGATGAATTAAATTGTCACTGCTTTTAACAACCAGGAGACTTTGATGATGAAGA
>Ga0209551_1000724_pt1 | contig 12455 bp, 16 predicted proteins | sample LauGreSuBDMM15SD_2_FD_187568 | JGI IMG/M metagenome (GOLD analysis project Ga0209551, IMG submission 187568) | Freshwater lake microbial communities from Lake Michigan, USA - Su13.BD.MM15.SD (SPAdes) (version 3) | ecosystem: Environmental > Aquatic > Freshwater > Lake | place: Lake Michigan, USA... | reverse complement strand
GTTTCTCTGAGTTATTACCGAGAGTAGTAATAGCATTAGCAAGTTTTAGGACATCTTGTCCGCCAGCAACGCCAACTGTAATTTGAATATCGTTTGCCACAGCAAGTTCTCCGTTCTCTTACTAGGCTATGAATAAGCCCCTAAATACATCTTATCAAGTCTGATAATAACTTCGGTTTCCCAAGCTAGGAGCGGGTATTCCGTAATCTGTTTCCAAGCAAGTACCTGCTCGTAGGTTATAGGATTTGGCCCAGAGAAGCCTGATGTTCGACTGTTGCTCAAACTAATAAAGGCAGACCAGACATGAGATAAAAGTCTAGGGAACTCTGTGGGAGACTCCAATCCTTCAATCTTACGTCCAGTCTGCCTTTCAACTTGTTCCAAATGCTGCCTCTCTGAGACGCCATTCTTATCTGATTTATTTAGCTTGAACTGATGCTCTGCCCATTGGCAAAGGTCGTCTATCAGGCTTTCATAAAACCTAGAGAGTCTTCTACCCCTTGCTCAACTTGTGCCTTAATCCAAAAGACTTTATCATAAACTTCTTTAGCCTTAGCTTCGGTCAGCTTAGGAACTTCACCACCATAGGTAATATTCCATTCTTTTGTCGTCTTAGCTAGGCTTTCCATTGTCGCAGCTTCAAGTTCTTCCATCGTGTAGTCTGCCGACTTCTTACCCTGTGCAGCCTTAATACGCTTATTAGCGATAGCATGAACCACAGCCTTATACTCTTTGGAGTAGGGTGCATACACAGTAATAGTCATATCAGAACCATCATCATTCTTGAGAGGTTCATTTGTGGAAGGGTGCTTAATAGCAACGACAACAATATCAGTCTTAGGGGTTAGGTCCATCAAGTCCATGTCGGGGTATCCTTATTCGGGTTAAATTGTAGTCGGGTAATATCCAAGTCAGGGAGCGTAAGACCCGACACCTACGCTCCCCTACCCTATTACTAGGGATTCATTTGATTAACGATAAATACGCAAGTTAGTTGTCTGGGCGCTGTCATACAGAGCAACAAACGACAAGCTAATCATACGGCTGGTTGGGCCATCGACACCAACATCAGCAGAGTTAATCTTAATACGGGGGAAGTGGAATACGTAGGGATTAGCACCAGTTGGGTCATTAACAGACACAATGAGGTTTGTCTCAGTTTCATTCAAGAAACGGTTGACAAGAGTGGCATCCTCAAAGTATGCAGTGAAAGTACCTTCAATCTCAGCACGACCGTATTCCAGTTGAGGCGTAGAATCGTCACCAATAACAAACGTAGGTGCAAAAGAGTTGTTGACCGTAAAGTCAAGACCAGTTACAATAGCCGCAACAGAACTTGAGCCTACGTTACCAATCCGCATATCGCCAGAGTAAGCATCAAAAGGAGCAGCACCAGAAGCAGCAGTTTGCGTCTTAGGGCTAGTGTTGATGGTCATATCTTTACCAACCATACCAAAGGTCGCAGTAACCATTTGGTTAGGGGCAAGAGATACACCCATTGTCGAAACAGTCATGCCCGTAAACAAACGAGCCTGAGTAATGTCGGAAGCAAGGTCTTCAATAGAGAAGAACTTTGGGGTCACACCAACTTTAAGGCTATCGCTCTTAATGCTACCTGCTGTGGTCTGAGTTCCAGTAGCAGTGCTAAGGTAAGACACGGATGTCGTAGTGCAAGCAGTTACAACAAAAGTCCCGTTATAGCCCGCTGGAACAAGGTTAGTTACGGTAATTAGGGTTCCAACCACAAAGGGAGCAGTGGCTTGAGAAGTAAAGGTAAGAGTGGCAGTTCCAGCCGAAGCTGTAGCAGCCGTAGTGGTAATCGCAGTGGATTCGGTCCAAGTATTCAACATAGCGGATTCTAGGAAGGCATCGTAGTCAGCATTGCGCAAGTCTACAACAATATCACCAGAGGTCTGGCGATTGCCATGACGATCCACACGGGGCATACGGTCAGCTTGGATGTCGTTACCAGCTACACGGTCTTTGGTTAGGTTTAGCGAGTGTGTGCTAAAAGGTAGGTTAGTGAAGTTTCCAGAAACAGGGGTTGTACCGAAGGTTACTTCTGTGATAAACGATAGGCTAGAACGAGAGCCTTGAGCAAATGCCATTTTAATTTCTCCAAATCAGGAATATAGATACCAGCCAATATTGACAGGAATCATGTAGAAGGGGCCATCGATGTCAGCAGATTCTCTTTCAGCATAACGGATGGATACGATAGTACTACCAAAGGTTACATCAGTAGCAGCCTCAAAGGCATCAATAATCTTGTCGGCTAGGTCATCACCAGCAGAGGGACCATTACCTTCAGGGACATAACATACGACCCTAAAGACCCCTTGGTAATACATCTGTGGGTTAGTACCCATAACGGCAGGTTCACGGCGAGTAGGCAACAAACGAGGAACAACGTAAGATTGCCCTGTGGTTGGAGAGAATTGCAGGTTTTCCCACCCAATAGAAGGGACACCAGAAACTGCTGCAAGTTTGGTTTCTAGGGCTGCACGAATATCATCATAAATGCTTGCCATTATGTGTACTTATCCCTTAAAGTAGCCCTGATTACCCCAAAAATGTCATTTGGTTTTTTATACGGCTCTTTAATTCTATCGTTGTTATTCATAAAGCCAATATGTGGGGCGCGGTTTGTGATAGTTAGACCATCTAAGTTTTCTGTATCAAGAGACTCAATCCTGCCAATAAGTCTGGCCTTTTCTTCTTCTCTCTTAGCTTGTTTAGCGCCTTCTGGCAAACGGGGTCTTCCAGCAGAACTTCTAGACCTAGCTGTCCTATCGCCACGAGGATTAACTTGCCAACTTTCAACAAATGCACCAGTGTCAACAGGTGAAATATCAACAGCGTTTGAAACAATCTCTATCGCCCTGTCACTAACAGCTTCTCCAAGTCTTTGGGACACTTGTTTCATTTTATCATAAAAAGACTTGCTAATGGTGACCTGTGTAGAGTTAGGGTTTTCAGACATTTATTCCTCCACAGTGCAGAGGTAACAAACAGCAGTTCCATTAGAGAAGATAGTTGTTACAGACACAATGGTAACTATGTCACCTTGACCGACAATAAGGTCTTCTTCATCAGGGACGTAGGGGAAACCCAAAGCGGAGATAACACACTTCCGACTGCCCTTTAGGACTTGATCTTTTACGATTGTCTCATAGTTGTAGAAGTAACCAGTAAAAGTGTAGTCTGTCGTCGCTGACCCAGTTACAGCACCAGTAGATGGGCTATAGGTTCCAGCAGTAGTCAGCTTACGTAAGGTTAGAGTTTCACCAAAGTCTTGGACAAGTCGAAGTAGATCATAGGAGCGAAAAGACATATCTTAACTCCTTATTCATACTCAGGTGTGTTGTAGCTAGGTGGGTTCTTAAACTGATCTCTACGGAAAGAACCTTCAATACGATTAGTATCTGCCCTAACAGCTTCAACAGAACTCTTAGTAAGGCCACCAGCAAGGACACCAAGTGCTGCACCAGAAGTCTTACCCTGATATTCTAGGGTATCTGCTAGTTGCTGATAGTGCATCATCAGGTCAGAGTAGTCAGCACTCAATGCCCCATCAAGCTGTGTCGTAACCATACGAGCAAACTTAGAAACAAGTGTCCGACAGGCCCAAGAAGCTGCCATATAGGTGTTGTTGTTGTTTTGAGCAAGAGAGAAAGTAATCTCTTCGTTCTGCATTTGTTGGTCAGCAGTAATTGTATCGCCAATCAAAAGACGGACAACATTGAGACGACCAGCATCGGTAGTTGTATTCAAGTCCGAGGGATTGTAACTCCAAGCCAATTTGGTCGTCTCCTATTACTTACTCACCGAGAATAGTATCTCGCATCTTATAGAAATCATCCATAATCCACCTGTTCCCCACAAGGAAACGACGAATAAGACCACGTTGCTTATCATCTAAGGTAGATTGTTTGCACCGCTTGTTCTCAAACTCATTGGTGCTTGAGGTACGCTTCTTGACCTCTGCGTTAATCAAAGTCACAAGAGTTTTTAGTTGATTGCCTTGCATTTCTGAGAGGCGGTCACCAACTTTACTCTGAACTTCCAAATCTGTATTGTGATGAACATAACCAGAAGCATAGAGGATAGCAACTTTATCAGCCTCAATCCCACGCTCTAACCAGTTGAAGTGTTCTTCACGTTTCCACTCTTTACCGTCTGCTGACAGTGGGGTTTTAATAAATAGAGGCCAATCGACCTGCCAACCCAAGTATGAAGGGTGCATTTTGACAATTCCTTATAAGGACTATGTTGTGTTCTGTTATAATTGGGTATGCCCAAAGCTATTAACCTTGGACATACCATTAGTCTATTACCTATTAGGCAACGATGGTCTTGAAGAACAGACCCAGATCAGCGCCAACAACTTTCATGTCGTAGGACATCTTGACTTGGATCATTTCTGCAACCTGCTGACGCTTCAGAGCATCATCCGAGAACGATTCAACAGTGATACCGAGGTTGCTAACACCTTGCAGGTTATTCCAAGCGAAGGTCAAACCAGCAGCAGGGGTCGTCAGGCCAGCGCTCGAAGGCGTGTAGGTCAACAGAGCCGACTTACCACCGATGAAAGCGTTCGACTCTGCAATACCTTCAGCAGCCGAGTTCTTAACAGCTTCCATAACATAGAAGTTCTGCACTTCAAAGATTTCAGCCAGTTTAGCATCCGTAATCAAGGCAGTGTTCGTAACGGTCGAACCGCCATTCAAACGGGCCAAGATGTCAGGGTGATTAATCAAGATGTCACGGACTTCTTTACCGACAACCATCGTGTTAGGCTTAAAGCCGCCCGACTTCAACTGCATGGTACGACGAGCAAGCGTCACATCTTTGATTGGGGTTGCGTTAGTGTAGTCCGACCACTGCTTGACTTCGTTAGTCGAAGGCGTACCTGAAACACCCGTCAATTCGCTGCTCCAGATCGAAGCTGCAAAGAACGTCGAAGCGAACTGCTCTTCACGATGGATCAACAGACGGTTGATAAGAGTTTCAGCACCAGCAGCGCGGAGGTTCAGAACTGCATCCTCATTGGCAAGGGTCTGCTCGTCAAAGTCCATACCCAGACCATAAACGTCTGCAAAGTAGGAACTGTTCGAGATAGACATGCCGATACGCTCAACTTCAGTACGGGGAGCCAAAGCCTTGACATCGCCAGCACGGTTGCTGTTTGCACGGTCATAGATGTAGTATTTATTCGACTGCTTGTCCACACCAACGATGGGGAACACTTTGTCTGCAATAAAGTTAGTTTGCTCTTGCATATAAGCCAGAGTAAGGTTGGTCAATGGCTGGTCGATATGGACAGCCGAGGGGGTCAACATTGGCATAGTAATTATCCTTTAATGTCTAGATTAGGCCGAAGCATTACCGCCAGAGATCAGTTCGATCTCAATGACTTGACCATTGACGCCAGCTTCACGGGCATAACCCATGATGATGTTGCCAGTGGCAGCAGCTTTAGCAAGACCAGCAGCGTCCGTAGAAACGGCAGCACCAGCAGTAATAGTAGCACCAGCGGTGACCATAACCGAACCACCACGGGTCACGGTGACAGCAGCGCCAGAAGCACCACCAACGATGCAGACACCAATGCACTGCTCACCAGCGGTTGCAGCAAGAATTACGTTAGCGCCAGAGATTTTAACGAATTTGAACTGAGCAGCCGACAAGTCAGCGCCAGCAATGTAAGTGCGGTTGTCGCGAGATTGCATAACAGCCATAATTATTCCCCTTTGTAGGATTTAGCGATGAGGGATTTACCTGCATCTGTTTTAGCTACAGCCGCATACGCTTTGGCGTAGTCACTTTTCTTCATGCCACGTTCGTCCATATAGGATTTAACAAGAGCATCCATTTCTTCGGTTGCGTTAGCAAACTGACCATTTACATCAGCCTTACCAACTTCATCCATAGCAGCAGCAAACGCATTGTCAGCAGCTTTAAGGGCAGCAACGATAGCAGCGTCTTCCGAGAAGGACTTCAGCAAAGATTTAGCGACATCAACATCAAAGTTTGGCAGAACTTCGCCAGCTTTCTTTGTCAGTTCAATATCAGCTTTTTCAATTTCATGTTGCTTCTTTGCAACTTCAGCAGCTTCGAGAGCCTTCAGAACTGGAGCGGGAATGTCCGACTTAACGACCAATTCGCCACCAACTTCAATAGTCTCGATTTCTGCTTTCTTTTCAATTACGTCAGCTTTAATGACATAACCAGCTTCAATCAGGCTCTTGCTCAAACGCTCGTTTTCAGCTTTAGCAAGTTCAAGGTCGGCTTTCAAAGTTTCGATTTCAGAAACGGTTTCATCTGACTTCATCATATCCGCACCACAAGCCTTCATAGCTTCAGCTTCAGAGCAGTTATTAGCAGTCATGTAAGCCTTAACCTTGGCTTTCATTTTAGCATCCATTTTCTCAATATCCTCTTGAGAGTTGTCGCGCTTAAAGAGTGAAACCATTGCCTGTGCATTAGCTGGACGGTCAACAAGGGAGAGTTCTTCAAGCTGCAAGTTTTTCAGGAGATTTGGCAATTAGATTTCCTCCTTATTGGCTCGACCACCGATACTGAAGGCCGAAAGTTCACCGCTCTTGACCATAGCCCAGACAGCATCATCGTATACTTTGTAAGCTACGACCCATCCTTCACGATCAGATTGGATACCAAGAGCATCACAGATTTCTTTTGTGACAGGGAGCGAGTGTACAACGACACCAACTTGTTCCCCAGTGTGCATCGCTTTGCCTACGCGCACATACTCCATAAAATTATTGACTGCCTTTACCAAAGTATCGGCCTCAATTACATCGCCCTGACGATCAACAACAGGTACACCCTTTTCGGTTACCACTGAGGCCCAACCATAGACCATTCGCTGTTCGTCATCTACCTTAAGGATTTTACCCTCAAGGTTACTATCTGTTTTTGTCATTTCACTGACAGAAGTGTCGGCTTCCCACATGCGACAGGACCAATAACGAGCAGAGGTCTTATCTGAGGCAGTGTCGCAAGACATCCGAGAGCGGAAGTTAGCACGAGCCTGTGGGTCATCCCTACGGATTTCCATGTTAGGATCACCGAAAGCTACACGCTTTACTTTGTCGCCATCTTGAACAAAGACTTCAAACTTCTTGTTGCCATCTTGGATACGGCGAGGCTTATTCAGAGTAACAGTTTCACCCTGATAGTCAGCCTTCTGCAAATCTTCCTTCAGGATTTCCTGTATCAGCATCTGCAACATAGCCATACGCTCACTAGGAGGGGTCTCTGAGCCTTCTTCCATGTCGTCAGCACCGTAGGATGCCAAATACTCTTCATGGCTCCCAGCAGGCATAAAAACGGCCTGTCCATTATATTCGGAGACGTGAGTTGCACCACCAAGACCCATATCATAGCTGCGAGATACAGCCTCTTGCTGAGTTGTGAAGATGTCATTAGCGTATTGTGCTTTACGCAATGTTGACAGCTTGTGACCTACCATCTGACCAGTAGGCTTACCTTTGTCGTCCACAATCTCAATACGAGCAGCAGGTTCATCCTCAGAACCAGTAATCTTTACTGGGATGTTTGGAACTTTACCTTCACGGACTATTTCACGGATGATACCACGAGCAGTCCCGCCAGAAGAGTTCCAAGATACTTTTTGACCGACTTTCATTATGGTTCGCCCTGAATTGTGTTTTTGACTAAGTAGCCTTCAATAACCATACCAACAGCAGAAGTATTCGTATTAGTGCGAGAGCGCCACTGTAGGCTTGTTTTTTCTGCATACTTAAATGGACCAACTCTCATAGCTTCATAAACCTGAAAGTAGGGTGCTTGCAAAACTGAATAGCTAACTGCGTTAGAGGCTTGCACACTGTAGGTATTAAAGTTGTTAGTGCCGCCACTTTGTTGTGCATAGCTATTGACACGGGTTAGATAGAAACTATATCCATTGGGAACTGTGTACTGAGACATCTGAGTTTGACCTACAGATGGCAGAATCTTAGCGTAAGTAACTCCACCGTTTGTAACAGTGATGGTCCCTACGTTAGTAAGTTGCCCAGAAGCAGCAGAAATCAGTCTAACATTGTTGATGTGCAAGAAAGCATTTGTTGTTGTAACAGAAGTGGTCCCATTGAGAGTAACTACCTCTGTGATAGCATCATGGTTTGCATCAAGGCCACTAATTAGAACTTGTGCAGTTCCTGTATCTGTAGCACTTGTGCTAACGACAGACATAATAACTGCTGATGTGGGGAACACATAAGGAGCAGCATTCTCCCAGATACAAATGTCAGAAGTTCCAACAGTGGATTGATACCCAAAGATGTTTAGGACTGAGTATCCATTGACTTCACCCTTAGCGATGGCTAGAGGGTCGTGTTCATACAGGTGTCTAGTCCACGTTGTCATTAGGATTACTCACCAGATCAGGGTTGTAGTCAATCTCAGCAATAGACATGAGGTCTTTGATGACTTCTGGGTGAGACGACACATCAATCCCTGCACCATTAAGGTTACGAAGGAACGAAGCAATCTCACGAAGATCATGGGGTGCAACGTCACCAGCTACGATAGTTGGCATCAGGTCATAGTTAAGACCGTTTATCTGCCAAAGACTTTCTACTAGCTGCTTGTTAAGAACATCTACGACTGCTTGAATGTAACTCTCAAGGGCGCGAAGGAACAAGTCTGTCTTAGACTTAGACAGTGCGTAAGAACCACCAGAAGTCCCTAGCAGTAGAAACTCAGACAGCACTGAACGAGCAATGTCATGCTGATAACGGCTGATGATAGGGTTGATATCGATATTGCGAGTACCGCTTGAAGACATCAGTTCTACGTCAACCAAACGAATGTTAGTTGGCGCACCATCTTTATCTGGGTAGGTGTCGCTAGGCAGGATGATGTAACCCTGCTCGTTGAACTTAACGTCACGAAGGATTGTCTGTAGGCCACCAACAAAACTAGCTTGTGCCACAGAAGCATCAGCGGCAAGATATTCAGCAGGGATACGAGCAACTGGAATACCAGCAAGTTCACGTTCCACAGCAATAGCTTCGATAGCCTGTAGGTTATTCAGGTATTCGTAAGACGTATAAGCGTTACGAAGAATAGAACGACCAGAAGGGTCACCATTAAGGCTAGTGGTGCGATAGTAGACTGACTTGTTCAATGGGATGTAATTGCTACCATTGATGTGAGACACACTCTGTTCAATACCGAGAACGTCACCCGTCTGATAGTCAACATCGAACTTATTGATAGTCCAAGGCGCACGAGAAGCAATCTTACGAATGCCCATACGTCCATCCGTATATTTAGAACGCTTCTTGTCGAGACGCTCATTAGGACCAACGCGGCGCTTGTAGACAACCTCGAACCAAGCAAAGCCATACGACAAAAAGGATAGGGCTTCTGCAACATGGTCGTCTAGGGTGTGATCCATATCATGCAAGACGCTCTTGACAAACTCAGCTTCGGCCTTAGCTTCAGGGGTATCATTAGCTGCCTTAACGTCTAGGTTCACATCACGTAGGATTTGTTCAACTGCATACATAACAGCGCCAATGGTGCTATCATTGTCTCGCATTTCCCGATACTTACGGATAGCTTTCCTACCACGAAGTTCAGGCAAGAACTCATCAGCACGAATCTGACCATTACGAGTGTTATCACCAGCAACCCCAAGGGTAGACTTAGCTTTTGCTTCTGAAAGGTTATCAGCCATAGTTAGGGTTTCCATATTTATCTATTAAGAGGAAAGCCCCTTAGAACTACTATATACGAGGGCTAGGTGAGGTTTGGCATACCCATTAAGGCAGAGGTCAGTCAATGCCCACACAAGGGCGTCTAGCCTATCAGGAGAGCCTATACTGCCTAATGGTTCCCATGTACGCATTTGGGTTTCAAGCTCATTAAGACTTGACCCATCAGTGGGGTTAGCTACATGCTTAACTAGGTTACGTTCATACAAAGCTGAAATAGGTTCAGCACGAGCATACTTACCACGAGAGGCTCTAACTGCACGATAGGAAACAGATTCGTCTTCACCATGAATGGTAGTCCTAACCATGTCACCGCCTTGGTTTACTTCGGCTACAATACGATCAGCTTGAAACTGATGATACAATTGAATAGCCTTAGAGGCCCAACCCTGTGGGGAAAGTCTGTCTGTGTAATCCCCAAGAACGTATGCTACTCCATTCACATCAATGCCAGCAACGACAATACCTGTCATGTCACTCTCAGCATTAGACGTAACGGCAGGGTCAAGGGCAACGACAATCCTGATAAGGTCAGGAACATCTTCTTGCTTAACTGAACAGCTATCAAGCATATCAGTGGTCCAAAGAGCGCCTTGGGCTTCCTCTAGGACTTCAGCGTATAGTTCTTGGCGACCCATACGAGTTCCCTCATATTGCTCTTTAACGGCAGTGAGGTAAGTTCCTGCAAGGTTAGCAGCGTTATCAAAAGTAGAACCTGTAGTGACATGAGTTGTCTTGTCCTTAAGGATTTGTCTAACTAACTTTGTAGGCTTTGGTGTTGTAGTTACCATGATGCGAGGACGTTTACCTAGACGCATACAGAACTGTAGCATAGCCCATGTGTCTATGTCTTTATTCCATGCTGCAAGTTCGTCACACCAAGCTAATTCAAACTGTGGGCCACGAAGACGCTCAGGCTCCTCTGCTGAGAAGAACTGAACCTCTGTAAGAATATCTTCTTTTTTTCCAGTTTCTATTCCGTTCTTCCACCAGATCAGTGATCTTTTAGTGGGGGAATATTTTGGGAAACCCATAAGTTTTCCTGAGTAAGTCTTGTCACCCTCCCAGCAAACAGAGAGGAAACCAGATTCACCCTTAACCATAACCCGCTCAATGTCGGAGTTAGTGGCAGCTATAGCAGCAATACGTCTTACGCCACGTTTAGCATTCTCTCTTACCCATTCAACACCAGAACGGGTCTTACCATAACCACGACCAGCATTGATGAACCATACACGCCAATCTTTGCCTTCAGGCTCTAACTGGTTGTCTCTGGCCCAGAACTCCCAAGTGTGTCGTAGTTCTTCTGTCTTCTTTGGGCCAAGTGCATCTAGGACTGACTTCACCTTTTCAGGCGGCAACTGTCGCAAGATTTCTGCGGTTATCTTTCGGGTCATCTGTATTTTTCTTTTTTTTGGCGAAGGAGGCTGGACTTGAACCAACACGGACGCAGTTTTGGAGACTGCCGCTCTACCATTAAGCTACACCAACAATAATAAACCTAGTGGCGACCAGCGTGAAGCCTAGCCCTTGGTTATCGCAGCCGAAATACTCCAGCCGACTTATACCACTAAGTTATTCTTCTTCCTGTCCAGTTAGTCCAAGCAACCCCATCAAGGTGTCGATAGCACTTTCATCAAGGTCAGGATCAACATCTTGTTCAACTTCATTAACCGTGTGAGTTGGAGACCAACCGCCTTTGGAACGAAGGAACAACTCTTGAGACTTAAAGTCACCACCTAGGGCTTGGTCAATAACTTTCTTACCGACTTGTCCATTGATTTTAGCACGTTCAGCTTCAATGTAGTTGCCATAGTGCTTGTACAAAGTAGACAGAGACTTTGGGGCGTCATTCAAGTGTTGCATAGAAGCAATCATCTGACGGATACCAATACCACCCTTAATGCACTCAAGGATATGCTTCTCGACTAGCTTACTGTAATTGAGTCTTTCTAGTGCCATGATGGTAACTACTTCCTACTGTGGCGTGATTACATCACTTAACGACAAAACAACATAAGTTGGTAAGACAGATTCTGGTTTATAGTTGAGTCTTCAGCAAGACCTCTTACCTAAACTGTATGAGGAAGTTCGTCTTGGTTTACTCTGCTATCTGTGTGTACTTAAGTTTATACTTTAGTTCCTTAACTGATACAGTTTATACAGGAACAGTTTATACTTAAGTATATACTATAGTTCTAAGCTGTAACAGTTTTAATCTGTATCAGTTAGAAACTTAAGTTAGAAACTTTAGTATGTTTCTCTCTCTCAATAGTATATAAGACCTTTTTTTTCATTCTTAGACATCAAAAATAAAACTATTTTACAACCTATTGAAATCTAACAAAAGAATTATTTGACCAAATGGTAAAACTTCTGCTTTGTGTCGTTAGCTGGTCGTTGGAGCCAGAACCTTAGCGGGATAAAGTTGCGCAGGATTACACTCTTAGGTAGTATTACTATCAATGTTTTTTGTTGTTTTGGATTCTAGTTGGGTAACCCACCCCCACTATTTCCTATGCTTATAATCCCTAGGGTCCCATTGGGTATACCCCCGTATAAACTTTGGTATAGCGCAGACTAACCCAAGGTATAGGCGTGGCATTTGTGTAACATGTGTTATAAATCATTGGCTTATACCCAAATAAATACTTGACACAGGATTCGGGGGAGGCCTAACCCATTGAT
>Ga0209551_1000718_pt1 | contig 12499 bp, 15 predicted proteins | sample LauGreSuBDMM15SD_2_FD_187568 | JGI IMG/M metagenome (GOLD analysis project Ga0209551, IMG submission 187568) | Freshwater lake microbial communities from Lake Michigan, USA - Su13.BD.MM15.SD (SPAdes) (version 3) | ecosystem: Environmental > Aquatic > Freshwater > Lake | place: Lake Michigan, USA... | reverse complement strand
GGCTGTATGGTTTGAAACAGTATATCAAGATTTAAAAGATGTGAGTGGTAAAACATTGTATGGCATTTATCATAACGAAAATTATCCTAGTACTTTGCCCTACGATTATATTAACAAAGAAGGATACAAAAATATACTTTGGCCGCAGGGTTTAACTGGCCCAGAAAGTCCTGCAGCTGTTTGCAGAATTGGTGTAATGAAATCGGTAGATGGTGGTAAAAGCTGGGATAACAGAGGGATATTTATTGAGGATTATGATCCAAGGATGATTCGAAAACCATTTAATACTTCAAATACTTTTGCGGGTGGTGTTGGCGATCCGTCTGCAGTTGCGAGTGGCGACTATTTGTATTTATTTTATGGAGAGTATGGTTATCCTGGTGTTTATGATGAAAAAACTTATAAGGCACAAAAAGAGTGGAGTGGTCAGTGCATTAGTATAGCTCGTATAGCATTAAAAGATCTAGATAACCCAGTTGGAAAAGCAAAAAGGTGGGATGGCAAATCTTTCTCTATTGCTTATGATAGTTATGGGGTGCCAGTTCGATCTTTACAAATTCCAATCAATGAAGGAGGCGGTGGCGCTTCATCACCCACAGGTGGATTTCATTGGGGACCATCGGTTAGTTGGAATACCTATTTGAATTGTTGGGTGATGATGATGGGTAAAGTAGAAGGAAGATCATGGCAAGGAGATAAAATCTATATCTCATTTAATAAGCATAAAGACTTAGGTGCTGGAAACAATAGCCAGGATTGGTCAAAGCCTGAATTGGTTTTTCAGAAACCAGGTTATATTTTATGGTACCCTTCCTTACAACCATTAAATGACCCAAATGATATTAAGGAAAGGTACACATCGGTTAAACTTGGCAAGCGTGCACGATTTTTTGTTAAAAGAATAAAACCAGGTGATGACGAATACGCATCAGAGCATTTTATTGAATTTGAAAAGTAATTAAACTACTTAGTATCATCATAACCAAACTTTTGATTTAAAGCAAATACCGCTTCTGCTGAAAAGTCGTTCTTATGAATCAATTCAAGTTGTCCATTGATCAAACCTTTTTTGGTAGGCAATAATTTAACATTATGCTCGAAAATAGCATTGGCCTCTGCTTGATCCGATTTGCCAATTTGATTGATTGCGGTGACTACATCTTCCATCTGACGAATAACAGATAAAATTTGATTTGGAATCCAAGATGTAATTGGAGTGCCTCCTGTTGCCATCGCATACTTCGTATTGGCCATGATATATTTTTGAACAAACTGCCAATGTCCATTTCTGAAATGGTAAATTTCTTCTAAAATGCCTAATAAATAACAAAGCCCAGTGATATCTTTGTTTTCTACTAATTTACCCATCAGACCCTTTGGATGCAATGTTTTCATAGAATTTTCAAGGTCTTTGAAAAAGTCTTGCACACAGGTTGGTCGGTATAATCTAAGGTCTAATAAATATTTTGTGAGTTCATTTTCTGGATAATAAAAAATCACCCCAGAAAAAATATCTTGCATAGGAATAATATCATCCTGTGCACCAGTTTGTCCTCTAAATGCTTTTGGCTCCTCCCATACATTTTCATACACCACCCCATCGCCAAATAATTCGGTATTGCCTTTAACACCCATTATAAAAATTCTAAAGTCATTGTATCGTTGCCATCTGGAAGCCTTCCACATCTCTTTTCTGCGCTCATTCATATGCTTCATGGTGGACCAATTCTTTTCAAGCAAATCACCCACTGATTTTGCTCCACCATCCAAAGCCTGAATGGTCTGCATGACAGTCCCTACTAAGTTGGCAGAAAAACGATTGATGTCTACATGCAACATAATAAAACCAACCTCATCGGGTTGTCCAGAAAAACGGTTACACATGGTGATGTTTTCCCAATTCAAGTCGCCAGCTTCATCTAGCTTTTGGTAATTACCCAATGAATAGGCATAATGATAATCTAACCAAGCAAACACATTTAATTTATCGGCTACTTTACAAAATGGCTGTGCAATATTTGCAGGTAAAAAATTTCTTGCTTTTCCGTATTTCCCATCTTTTCTAAATTGTTGGAAAGAAGGCTCTAATAAATAGGCTGATGCTAAAAAACTATAGGATCTAAATAAGGCCTGTAAAACAAAAATGTCTTCCTCTTTTTCAACGGCAGCTAAATGATTTTGAATCGCTAATGTAGGTGCCACAATGCCATCCTCTGTATTTAAATAGCCAAACTCATTTTCATTTAATACAACAGGCATATTGTCCAATACAGCTTGTAAGTCCGCATAAACACTTGGTAATTTTACCATCGGCGCTTTTACTGGTAGAAATCCATGCGCAGCACTCACATTAAAAAAGCCATCGCTGTAATTGGATAAAATAGACATAATTGATTGTTTGAAATTAATTGTAGTTGACGCTCAAATTAAGAAATTTTTTGCAAAAGGAATGTATTAAAATACATCTAAATCCGCCCCATTTACAACGGGTCCAGCATACTTTGACTTCAACTCATCCAATAAGCTTTGTAATGTGGTGCCAAAAGTTAATTGATGGTTGAGTATGAGTAATTTTGGTTTTACTTGATTGGCAATATCGGCCAATTGATAAGTAGAAGTATGAAATGTAGAATGATAATCCTGCCATCTTTGTGTACGTTTTTTTAATCCAGCGTCGGAATATACTTCGTGCACTAGAATATCACAGTCCTTTGCATATTTAATTAAGTTTTCACTGTAAGTGCAGTCCCCTGAAATCACAATTTTTTTATCCTTTGTTTGAAATACAAATCCAAATGCATGATCCCATTGGCCATGCTTCACCTTGAAAGCTGTTACTTTTAAATTACTATCCTTATAAATCTCCCCTTCCTTGATTTCATTTGTATACACTTGATAAGCAATCGCATCTCCTTTTTCCAAACCATTAATTCTGATAGCTATGTCTTCCTTATAAGCACTCATTAAATCATCTGTCATCTTTTTTGATCCAACTGGACCATAAATACTGATAGGCGCATTGCGATCTAAAACAGCAGGTGTTAAAATAATATCGGCCAAGCCTATTGTATGATCGGAATGTAAATGGGTGATAAATAAAGTTTTTAATTGTGCTGCCTCTAATGAAGGGAATCCAAGCTTGCTTGCTTCCGCCGACCTTCTCACAACCCCTGGACCACAGTCCACTAAATAGGAAGTATTATTGACTACAATTGCCAAGGAAGGACCGGATTTAGTAGGATCCGCAAAGGGGCTGCCAGTTCCTAAAAGGACTAGTTTGGTGTCGGAATTTTGAGCATTTAAAATACCGCAAGTGGCTATGAATAGTGCTGTTATGAAAATATATTTTTTCATTGCTGTTGTATTGAACGAACTTAAGAATAAAGATTTAAATATAGCTAGAATTTGCGAGTTGCTGTAAATGAATTAAATTTAGAAACAACATTATAGTTATGAAAAAAAATATCGCCTTGTTTTGCATCTTTATTACAAATGCCTTAATAGGCCAAAATAGTTTAGATGTTAGTTATTTGTCTTCTGGAGGGAAGCTTAAGCCACTTCAAGCCATTATGGATATAAGGCATTACGATATCAACTTGGATGTGGATATTGAGCAAAGAACAATTCAAGGAAACACCACTGTCACCCTCAATTTATCAAAGCAAACAGATACTATTTTATTGGACTTGGTACACTTATTAAAAGTGTCAAAAGTATTGGTCAATAAAAAAGCGGTACGTTTTGAGCAAATGGATGATAAAATTTTTATTACTTCTGATGCTGGTTTTAATGTTGGCAAACAATTGGTAGCTGTTCATTACGGAGGGGCGCCCCCTGTTGCAGTGAGGCCACCTTGGTTAGGAGGATTTACATGGGCTAAAGACAGCCTTGGTAACAATTGGGTTTCAATTAATATTCAAAAAGAAGGGGGCAGAATGTATTTCCCATGTAAGGACCATCCAAGTGACGAACCAAATGAAGGCGTTGATATGCGCATTACCGTGCCAAAGGGTTTAGTCGTAGCTGGTCCTGGATTATTACAAAAAACAACCATAAAAAATAATAAAGCCACCTATTTCTGGAAAACCAATTATACCAATAGCAACACGATTTAAGAATAATTTATTTAACTCATCCTTACTTGGCAAATACCAGTCGGTGTATCCTCCACCATTATAAGCTCTTGCCAATCCTGCTGCATAATTAGTTGCTATTCTACCTTGACTTGCAATAATCTTATCTGTGTTGGAAAACCCAGTTCCAAGTTCAGTTCCTGCTGCTCCTCTTTTAGATCCTTGATATGAAACACCATCATCAGTAAGTATATCCCAATCAATTGAACGACTTTGATCAGATTTATCAAATGCTCTATTTTCTAAAAAGTACTTTATCTGCATAAAAAGTACCAAAAGGGATTAAGGAAGCTAAAAAAGCCAAAAACATTTTGAGTGTGTTCCATCGATGTAAAAATGAAACTTGAAGTAGTAGGACTATATAAAGTACAAATAGAATTCCATGCGCTAAACCAACAATGTAATTGGGCTGTGGTATCGAAAATTTATATTTTAAGATCATCGTAAAGCCTAAAAGTAAAAACGAACAACCTTCAATGAATGCTACAATTCGTAGTCTTCCCAATGCTGTTTTCAATAAATTATTTATCATTTTATTATTTATAAAGTACTACCTGAATAAACTAAATTAGTAATTTTAGTAAAATTCAGTTCCGTAAAAGTACAAATAACTAGGAACATGAAAGCAAGACTTTTCATTTGCATCTTAACTGTCCACCTTGTTTAACGACATACCAACTTATGAGTGATTTAAAAGCCGGATTATATATTAAAAGCAATGCAGATTTGAATGGCAGTTTCTTTGAGCACACAACCATTCTAATCGTTGAACACGATGAAGCCGGAAGTGTAGGGTTTGTAACCAATAAACCTTTTGGGAAGTCTTTGCATGAACTCATTGAATTCAATCATAGTTACCCATTTCCTCTAATGGATGGTGGCCCTGTTGATAGAGATCACCTCTTTGTATTACACAAACGACCAGATCTTATTGATGGGGGCGAACAAATACCCAACGGACTTTATTTGGGTGGGAATATGGAACAAGTGATTCAAGCCATTAATACAGGGAATGCCAATCCACAAGAAATTCAACTTTTTATAGGCTATTGCGGATGGGATGAAGGAGAATTGGAAACGGAACTGGAAGAAGGAAGCTGGACAATCAGTTGAAATCGACCGATTTCACGTGTTTATGAGGTTCCAGATTCTTTATTGGGTTTAAGTCTTATTGATGCTTCTTGTTTTTAAAAGGCAGGTTATTGTATACTATGAATTGCAATTGACCTCTTGAAATATTTTTTTGAGTTTGAATCATATATCCACTCTCCACCCTAATTGACTCATTAATGCTAAAGCCTAAACCTGCGTATAATCTGTTTCGATCAAATTGCGTCTCTTTGATATCAATAAACAGTTCATTATACGCGGAAAGGTAGGTAGCATTTTTTTTGCCATTTTTATTCCCTAATGGTTTTTGTACAGATATGAAATACCTTGCTCTTAAACCAAAATCATTGGAGATAAATCGTTCTTCTAATCTGAATCGATGTAAAAATGAATTCGAACCTAGCTTATTTTTATACAAATACTGTTGATAAATTCTGTTTTCAATTTTAGTACCTGTATTTATATCAAACTCATCATAAGCGTCTGTTGCGATATAGGCATACCCTAAAAGCAAATTATGATTTTGTGGCTTCAAATTATAACCCAGGCCTCCCCTAGCTAGAAACTGGTTCCTTTGCCCCAAAAATCGATAATCACGATATTGAAAATCGGATTGTATATTCCACTTGTCATTTATTTTTTGATTTCCAAAATAAACAAACCAAGTTCCAACATCATTCGATTGACAAAAGGCTGTGCTATGGAAAATGCTAATTAAACAAAGCAATAAAATAGTATGCTTTGATATTAACCTCCTTTTACCTGTATTTGTGAATAGAACGTTTTTTAACATAAGATTAAAAACATAGATTAGTTCCTTCATGGAATCAAAGTTACTCTAATTCTTATTAAGGGGGTCATTTTCAAATGCAAAGAGTATTAAAATTTAATCTTATTGACGGCACTAATAAACCAGTGACACTTTTCTGAGACAGCCCCTTTTTCATAATCAGTGATGCACACTTTTACAAAATTATAGTGAATATGTATTTCAGGATGATGGTCTAATTCAATGGCGATTTTCATGACATGATTCGAGAAAACCACCACTTCATTGTAGTCATTAAACTTGAATGTCTTTTCTAATCTATTATTGAATTCGTTCCAATCTGTATTAGTCATTTGTCAATGGTTTATAGTCAAACTTCATTAATTCATCTAGTGAGATGTACTCTAAAGTCTTGATATGTGTTGACTTTAAAATAATTGGAGGTGCTACATTGGCTTGATATGCCTCGATCCATCTAGATACACAAAGACACCATTTATCCCCCTCTACTAAACCAATAAAGCCAGATGGAGGGTAGTCCATAGTTAAATCGTTACCCATACTTTTTGAATATTGTAGAAACGCATTCGTTACTACTGCACAAACTGTATGTGTGCCTCTATCGTTAACACCAGTATTACAGCAACCATCTCTATAGGCACCCGTCATTGGACTTGTCCCACAAATCATTAATGGCTCGTTAAAAACATTGATAGAATTATTAATTAAAGACATACTTGGGATTTAAATTTAATTTAAAGTAGATAAAACTATGTTTTTTTGATTAAAATATATCAGCGGCTGTTCTAAATGTGTTACAATGCGCTTGTAAGATATCATTTATATCTGGTGAATAACCACCACCCATAGCTATTGTAATAGGAATCTTATTATCATATGCTATTTTTAAAACAAGCTCATCCCTTTGTTTACATTCATCTATACTGACATTAAACTTTCCAAATTTATCAGTTGATAAAATATCTACTCCTGATAAATAAAAAATAAAGTCTGGTTGTACCGTATCTAATAATGGCAATAATGTCTTTTCTAGAATTTCTAAATACGCCTGGCCCGTAATTCCATCTGGTAGTGGGATATCTAAGTCCGATATTTCTTTATGAAATGGATAATTATTTTTACCATGCATACTGAAAGTAAAAACCCTAGGCTCTTTTTCCATTAGTTTTGCTGTTCCATTGCCTTGATGGACATCTAAGTCTATCACTAATATTTTTTTGACTAGATTCCTGTGAAGAAGGTAATTTGCAGCGATTGCCATATCATTTAAAAGACAAAAACCTTCTCCCCTTTCGGCAAATGCGTGATGTGTTCCTCCTGCAATGTTTAATGCACATCCATTTTCTAAGGCAAATAAGGCACAATCAATCGTGCCTTGGGTAATCAATAATTCACGTTCAATCAATTCCGGAGACTGTGGGAATCCGATTTTTCTTTGCTCTGATGGACTTAATTGTTGATTGACTAATTTTTCATAGTATTCTAGATCATGCGTTCGTAAAATATCAATTTTGTCACACTTATTTGGGACAAATAAATTAGCAAGACTGATTGTACCCTCATGAAGAAGTTGTTCAGGTATAAGTTCATACTTTAACATAGGAAAGCGATGTCCCTCTGGAAGCTCATGATAATAGATTGGGCTAAAGGCAATTTTTATCATAATAGACAAAATGAATTTATTACAAAAACAAGTTAAGCATTAAAAAAAAGATAGCCTGAATAATAAGTAAACTAGTTGCAAATGTATTTACGATTCTTTTATTAAGATATAATTTAACACTCAGTAAAATTACACTAATTACAAACCAACAAACATAATTAAACAAAGGAACATACCCATTGTTCCATGACCAAAAATTCAGTTTAACTGCAACAGGTTCTAAAATAAAATCAAAAAAGGTTGCAATTGCTGCACCACCAATTACTATAATATAGGTGGAGGTAGATGCTGTTATGTTAATATTCAACTTACTTTTTACCATCTCCATACATTGGGCAAGTAAAGCACCTGAGCAAAATACAATTATATACCAATTAAAGCCTATTAATAGCGGTACTCCGAAGATTTTTGGACCTAATACTTGGCCGTATTGGTAATCTCCAAATAGCAGTCCAGTATTGACGCCTAGTATTTCTGTGGCCATGCCAATAACAAAGGCGATTAAAAAAAACAAAATATAATCTTTGGTGTATTTGTTTTGGGTATTTATTAGCAATATAAACATGGTCAATAACACAATAGGTGTGCTATAAACAAATAGGTCTTTATAGGGTGTAAATAAAATACCTAATACGCCAGTAATATGAAATAGTAGGGCTAAATAAAATGGGTTATATTTTTTTATAAAAGGCATTGTACAGTTAAGAAAGATGTTTGTATTTGTCTTTGATTAAATTAGATACAATTGCTGCGCTTGATAAACAAAGCGGTATACCGCCGCCAGGATGTACGCTTCCTCCTACAAAATATAAACCAGCTGTCGTTTTACTATCATTAGGATGTCGCATAAAAGCAGCTATCTTACTATTAGAACTAGTGCCATAAAGAGAGCCCATATAAGAAGCTGTTTTTGACTCAATTGTAACAGGAGTGAGCACTTCTGAAACCTCTATACAAGGTTCAATTTCTTCTCCTAAAATCTTATTTAATTTATTGATAATGGCTCTGCGATAAAAATCCTCTAACGCATTCCAATCCTGTCCACTATTTGCTGGAACATTTACCATTACAAACCAGTTTTCTTTACCAATTGGTGCATGTTTACCTGGCTCTAATTTATTGGTAATATTCACATACACTGTTGGGTCGTTAAAAGGTAATCCTGTATTAAAAATGGCATTAAATTCCTTTTTGTAATCATTACTAAAAAAGATATTGTGCAAATCTAACATTGGGAAAGACTTTTTCATCCCCCAATAAAAAATAAAAGCACTACTACTTCTTTCTTGTTTTTTTACTTTCGAAGCTTTAGTAAAATCGTGTAATAAAGTTTTATACGTAAAGTATATATCCATATTACTCACTACAATAGCAGCCTCGTGTTGCACCTGATCGACCATGACCCCTTTAACAGAATTATCTTCAGTTATAATTTGTTGAACTGATTTTCCAAAAGAAAATTCAACGCCTAATTTTAGTGCTAAACGATATAATGCATTGGTGATGCTAATCATACCTCCTTTTGGATAAAAAGCACCTTCATTATGTTCTAGATGCGCAATCAAGGAAAGCATTGCTGGTGCCTTATAAGGGTTGCTGCCATTGTATGTAGCGAATCGATTAAATAGCTGTACTAGTTTAGGTGACTTAAATGCTGATTCATTATACTCATTTAAAGACTTAAATAGATAAGCCGATCTTAATGTACTAAAAGCTTTGCCGATGGGGGCTTTAAAGAGCGTTTGAATAGCATGCAAGGAGTATCGTAAAAAGATGAGACCAATATTATTGTAGGCTGCTGACGCATAATTTAAATATCGATATAAGTTTTGCGTAGGTTCACCGGTTTTCTTTTGTAACTCTAGAGCAAAAGCAATCTTATTGGTATAGGCTTTGATATTTACGCCATCTTCATAAAAATAATTACACGCGACTTCTAATTTTTCATATGTAAAATAGGGTGCAATTGGCTCCTTTGCTAAAGTAAATAACTCCTCTATTAATTCAGGACTTGTAAATAAACTTGGGCCAGCATCAAATCTAAATCCATTAGTTTCAAAATGTGTCAATTTGCCTCCAGGATACTCGTTTTTCTCAAAGACTTGTACATTGTATCCAAGGAGTCTTAGCCTAATTGCGGTGGCCATTCCACCCACACCTGCACCTATAATGATTGCTTTTTTTGAGAACACTTATGATGTATATTTCAGAGGGATTAGCTTGAAAATACCTGGCTTATCAAAAAGTGACAAATACCATTGAAACAAAAGAAAAGTAATAATTAACATTTACTAATTTTATGCGACAAATTTAGACAACATATGATGATTATTCTTTTAATGTTTAATCATATTCGAATAGAATTCAATAACTGTATACATAATGTCAAAAATGCTTCTAATGAATTAAATCTTATGTTACTGCTTTATAAATATCATGCAGTGCTGCCATGGAAGATTATTTATGTTTTTATCAAATGTAAAACCTGCTGCCCTTAATTCTTTAATGGCCTGCGCTTCACTCATTTTGTGAATAGTTTTAATTGGTACAGTTTGATCTTCAGATCTAAATTCAACAAGCACTAATTTACCACCTGGTTTTAATGCAGCTCGCATTGATAATGCCATTTCATAAGGATAAGAAAATTCATGGTATACATCTACTAACAACATCATATCAACGGTGTTTTCTGGTAAAGACACTTTTTGTTCAGTACTCAAGACAGGAACTATACGTGACAATTTTTCCTGCTTGATTCTTTCATTTAAATACCCAATCATTTCTGGCTCAACATCCACTGCAAAAACTTTACCAGTTCCCACCATTTTTGAAAGTAATGCACTGTGGTAGCCACTACCCGCTCCTATATCAGCAATAAACATACCTGGTTTAACAGCTAAATTTTTTAATAATAAAGAGGTGTTTTCTTCCATTTCTCTTTCTTTCCTTTCAAGCCAGTCTATTCCATAATGGCTCATTACTTGAGCAATTTGTCTGCTCATATACCACTTATTAATACCGTTTGGATCACCAGTCTTTATTTTATAACGATCTTGACCCAAAGAAAATAGGGAGAGTGATAGAAAAGTAAAAAGCAGTATAAAGGGTTTTAATGTATGCATAGGTTTATTATAATTAAAGCATTTTCCATTGTATTTGCAGATTCATTCGAAAGTAATTTGGTAGTTTCTTTTCATTGTAAGTTGTCAAATCAAATGGTAAACAGATAAATATTATTTATACCCAAAGTCCTATTTGCTGTAAAAGGCCTTTAAAATTGATCTCTTTTCCAACTCACGCTAACCTTAGATCCCTCTGCCATGATGATAGAGCTTGGTACTTGATTGTTTAAATTAGAAAAAGCATCTCCATACATCATCCCAAAATCACAATCAATATGATTATTCAATATTTTGTTTGTCATCCACTTTGGATGATGTATCCTATACTCCTGTGTGCTGAGGGGAGATAGTTTAGTAAATCCAAAATAACGTTCAAAAATAAACTCTTCAATGCTGGATGGCTCAATTTGATATTTGTTGGTGTCCGTTTGAACTGAAATTGAATTCCATTTGTCTTTCATCTTCCACTCGTAATGAATATGCTTATTTTCTGCAATGTCAATAGTATTTTTAGTTGGAATAGAAATATAATGCTCCTTATATAATTTATTTGCTAAGAATGCTACTATCTTGAATGGCACCGTTTCATTAATGAATACAACCCCTTTTTTTATTTTCTTCCCTTCTACTCTGCGCACATAAAATCTAAGGTTAATCTCTTCAAATGAACCAAAAAATGGGATAGGTACCCCAAACAAGCTTGTTTTCTTGAACATAAATCCAACAAGACTTACGTATGTTTTGTACTTGTAAAAGTCTAATTCCACCCCTTTTGGTAAGTATGGTTTTAAGATAGATGGCTCTACCTCATAGTTTGCCATAATTAGATTTTCCCAGTTCGCAGTTAAAAAAGTGTTCGCCATTATTTAAAAACAATATTAGGTGACAATTGTTCACTGGATATGGATCAGATATTAGATCTACTATTGAAAAAAATAATGAGACTATGAAGTCGTTAAAATATCATTTAATATGTCTTTTTCTACCCTCTTTAAATAGGTAGCTCTCTTTTCCTGAGATACAAATGGCACACTCCAAAATTGTCTTGTTTTGGTTTTAAACCATCCAAATACAAAAGAATATACCCCCATAATTAACCTTAACTTGACTGAATTAAGGTATAAAAATAATACGGGTAATCCAGGGGCTCCATGAGTAAGATAAGTTCTGACTTTTTTATGACTAAGTAATGGTTTTGGATAACCATAAAGTTTTGAGATAGGTATAAAATTATACGCAAACCCAGGAGTGAAAATTTGATCAAAGAATGATTCTAAAGCGGGAGTAGTTCTAAACCACCAAATAGGTGATATAATATAAATTCGGTCTGTCCAAGTGATTAAATCTCTGTATATTTTAACTTTATCCTCTCCAAAGGAAAAGTTTACATTCTCCTCATAAAGATCAATGACCCGTAATGGCTCATTTTTTGAGTTTAATGTAGATTCAATAGTTTTAAAAATACCATTGTAACAAAAACTTTTTTTATCTGGGTGTGCTATTATTATTAAGTTATTCAAAGTTGTAATTTTTATAATTTGTCAGGTAAATTTTTAAATAGAAACTGTATGTATTTTTGTAAAGTTATAATAATTATAAATAGGAATCAAAATAGCAAAGGACTCCAATTTTTAGTTTACTTTAGACTGACGATTTATAGTTTAATAATTTGCATCATAAC
>Ga0209551_1000715_pt1 | contig 12515 bp, 34 predicted proteins | sample LauGreSuBDMM15SD_2_FD_187568 | JGI IMG/M metagenome (GOLD analysis project Ga0209551, IMG submission 187568) | Freshwater lake microbial communities from Lake Michigan, USA - Su13.BD.MM15.SD (SPAdes) (version 3) | ecosystem: Environmental > Aquatic > Freshwater > Lake | place: Lake Michigan, USA... | reverse complement strand
TTTATATATCTTATATATTATATATAGCAAATAGGCAAATTAGGTTACTTCTTGCTGCTAGCAATGTATTCTAGCAGAACATCGTACATATGGTCAATTTTTGAAGTTGTTCGATCTATCTTTCCATCCATCTCACTGCGCTTTTCGCAATCAAGAAATTGCTGTGCTTTAATAGATTTGATTTCGTCTCGCATTGAAGATCCGCCGTTTGTTTGAGTTTCGTTTCGAATTTCTTGAACTAAGTCGTAAATAGGTTTTGTTTGAGTTCGAATATACCAGCGTACGGCAGTAATGGCAATACCCATTATAGAGCAAATTGTAAGTATGAATTGAGCCCACTCAGATGTTGTCATAACTATATTATTATAACCAGTGTTTTAAAAAATATTAAACGCTTTTAGTTCGTCGCCGAAATAGAGGTTATGAAACCACACTGTAGACAAAATATGAATGCAAGCATTCGGTATGTCTAAGTTAGTGCCACATTCCACAGTACGGTATAATAGATAGTCTAGGAAAGGGTATTTTGAATGTACAGAGATGAAGCAATTGAACTGATGTGCGATACTGTTAATAACTATAACAGACAAGCCATTGGACATGGAATGATGAGTGCTGAAGATATGGAAAGTTATATTACAGCCAATGCAGAAAGTTTAAAGTTTATGAACTCACTACTTTATGACACGCTAAAGGACAATGGCGTTATTGCATAATGATTAACTATGAGGTAGAGCCAGTCTTAGTTGAGAACATATTCTCTGATGCTGAGTATAGGGTTTTGTATGCAAACATAAACAAATCCCCAGAGCAACAAGATAGAGAAGTTGAAGATACTGGCTATATCGCAAAACCAGATCCTACTAAAAACTATTTAGGGGATATTATTAAAAATAAAATACAGGAATTGTCTGGATTTGAAGTTGATAAGTATATGGTCCACTATGCGAGATATACATTAAAGTCAAATAACATACCAAGGCTATATCCGCACTATGACCGTGGATTAGAGTTTGCCACATTTACCATAAGCGTAATTTTAGATTCTACTTTTGACTGGGATCTATTTTGTGAAGGGAAAAAGATTCCTGTAAAGAAAAATCAAGGTGCATTTTTTAGCGGGAGCCATCAAGTTCATTGGAGACCACCCCATGAGTTTAAAGAAGACGACTATTACGATATACTCGTATGCCAGTTTAGAGTAAAGACAAATACAGAGCATTTAACAGATGAGCATAGAGAAAAAATGGATAACAAAGTAGGCGGTCATGTATCTCAATACTATAGGGACTACCCACCATTTGGAGAAAATGGAAAAGAATGGCTTCAGGAAGAGTATATAGTCAAGGATAGAAGTATTACCGAGTTATCAGAGTCATTGGGCATGCCTGCAGAGGCTTTATCTTATTTTTTAAGAAAATATGAGTTCCCCATGAAGAATAAATAGTGTATAATAAAGTTATGGCAACTCCAATTAAACCTGTCGTTATTGACAATATATTCTCAGAAGATGAAATAGAGTCTATCTACAATTCAGTCGCAAAAGTCTTTGCAAAGGGTCTTGCCGATCATGATGATAAGTATTACTATATGACTAAGTTGACTAATAACGGCTTTGTTGCAATTTTAGATCCCTCGAATTTTAACTCAAACATTAAAGATAAGTTTACAGCAACTGCAGCAAAGATTATAGATAACCCTAGAGGCGTAGGATTCTTATTTGCTAGATATACATTAGACTCTGGATCATTTCCTTCTCTTATGCCTCATTGTGATAAGTCAGAGCAGAAGATGGGCTTATACGGTACCGTCGAACTTAGAAAAACCTTAGATTGGGATTTCTATGTAGAAGATGAAAAATTTGATATGGCTTTTAACAGATCTGTATGGTTTACAGGAACACACCAACCACATTGGAGACCAGATCTTGAATTTGGTCCAAAAGACTATTACGATATCATTATTTGTCAAACAGTTTCTTTAGATGATCAGTATTTGCTTACTGATGAAGATAGAAATATCATGGATAGTAAGGCTGGAGCCACAGAGCAAAAGTACAAGCATCTTTTCCCTAAAGGACTTGCCAAACAATATGAAGTAGATGGCTGTCAGTAAACTTATTCAAGACCCTAAGTGGTTGCAAGAACAATATGTTGATAATGACAAAACAATAGATCAATTGGCTCAGATGTGTAATGTAGATAGAAGTATTGTTATCTATTATTTAAATGAGTTTCGTATATACCGCAAATATAATAAGGATGTTCATCCTAAGCGTTGGTAGGTCTTCCTAAGTCTTCCCAGAAAATTTCTCTACCCATGTTATCTGTAATAGGCATAGGCTTTGACTCACATTCAGCACATACAGAATCTGAAAATAATTTTACGGACAGGTTTGCATATTTAGGATCATTAAGGTCATCCCAGGCATTTTCTAAATTATCTAAAATTCCCATATATCCATTTTACCATAAATCTGAAAATCTTGTCCAGATGTATGATACACATAATGTAACAAAAAAAGTGAAATAAATAGTGTGCCCATAATAGACACACTACTCACCCCATCTAATTAGACACTAGTGACCCGTGCTTTTTTCCTTGTACCCACCCACTGTGAATTCCAACGAGTGGTGCATCGATATTGACCGCAGTTCCAATCGGAAGTGCCTCAGCGAGTTGTTCAATAAATTGATCAAGATTTTCTTTCGTATCAAATTGCATTCCTTTTGTTGAACCTGTAGTTGTTGTTAGTGTTACTTTTATCATTGTATCTTCTTTCTTGTAATGGTCTCTGTTGTAGTTACTTATTGTTCCCCCGCTAGCGAGGTGCGCCCTGCGCCTATCTAATTCGATTGACATTCACATCGTGTAATCGTGATTGTGTTACCCTCTTGGGTAACTGTTGCTAGAGTGTCACACTCATCGCAAATGTAGATAAAATCTAATTCGTCCATAATGTTTCCCATTGTTATTTACTCGCTTTCTGTAATGCGACATAGCGCTTGACTATGACTTGAGCCTTCTCAAATCCGTATTTGTTATTTAGTATTTGGCATTGGCGTAGGCTCAATGCGTATGTAGTAGGGTTATTCTTACTTAGTATGCTAGAGCCAAACTCTGCTACTAGTTCGTTAGTTATTTCGTTAGTGTAGTTCATGATGACTACCTTTCTTTTATTCGATAACCTTGTGTTATCTTTTTCCTTGACCTAGGTTATTTGCTCTTATTGGGAGGCTCACTAGGATTTGTTCTTATTTAATTTTTCTTATACTAGAAGTATAGCATAGAAATGTCAAAAAGTCAAGTTTAGACACGGACAATTCGGACATTTCCTGTGTGATATGCGTCACATTCCAAGCGTGAAGCATAGGATAAGGGCTATCCCTACGCCTATGAAGGCTCCTATAGGGGCATAGTCTGCGTTCTCGTCTAGCCAATCAATCAATGCTGTAAATGGGTTCATATTAGTAACCTTTCGTTTAGTAGTTATATTTTAACTATCTAATACTGCAAGTATAACATAGATACCCTGAAAAGTCAAGGCGACACGCCGTATATTTAATGTGATCTACACCACAAAAAAGCCGACTCGAGTTATCCACATGATGCACATCACACTACGAATTTACGCTTAAGTTATCCACATGATGTACCTCACAGTGGCATTTGTCCACAATGTCCGTTTTGTACCCCTCAAAATGTCAGACCCCCCTGCTATACTTACTAGTATAAAGAAAGTCAGAAAAGGTTTCTGAACTAGAAAGGAATTCAAATGAATTCAACAATTATCAAGTGTGTAGAACACACACCATTCAAATCTGCTATCTCTGAGGTATCAGATACACAATTCACCTTTTGTGAAAATTGTGAAAATAACATTGAGCGTTGGTATAACGATACTGACCCTGAGCGTCTACCTATGTGGACAGATTGGAAGGTCTCTAAATGACAAATAGAATTTTTGAACCTTTTGCTACTGTAAGCAACTACCCTAAAGGCATGATGAACTTATGCCCTTGCGGTCAGGTTGTATTAGCCCCCGCCCTCTATCATGAGGGTCAGCCTTATTGGGAAAATCCTAATAAGTGTAAAGAATTATTCGAAGGAGTAAAATAAATGAAAACACTACAAGAAAAATTAGACCTTGCTGCAAAAGCATGCGAGCCAATTTTAGCAGAATTACTAAATGAAAAAACTGACTATGAGTTAGAACAAGAATTGCAAGAGCAATTTGATGAATACCTAAATGATTCGCATGACCCCGTAATGATTGCAGGAATTTTATTTTATCCTGCTGACATTCTAAAAGAATGCGACCCAATTGCTTATCGTGTTTTTCTAAATGATTTTGAATCGTATTTAGAAAACGAATAAATAAAAACCAAGATCGCAGAAATAAAAAACTGCGATTTTTGGAGCCGACGCACTCGGGCGTGTCGCCCTTGCTTAAGATGTGATGTAAATCACCTACGACACGCCGTGTTTGGACTTGACTTTTTGAGTTTTGTGTGATAGTATTCTACTATACAAATAAATAAGGACAGATAAGGCAATGAGCCTAGCAAATAAATGTGACGAGTATCACAGTGAGCCTAGCGAATAAATGCCCTAAAATGTCAGTGCCCTATGATAGGATTGTCTTATCAAACAAACGAAAGGAAGTCTAAAAATGACTTACACTGTAACACTAGAAACCTTTTCAGGTTCTACAAAAAAAATCAACCTCGCCTCTAAGGGTGCAGTTGCTCAATTCATCTCAACCTACCCAACACAATTACCTGTTGGCGTATCTGTAAAAATCGCTTGCGATACTCTTGGAATTAGTGGCACACTTCGTGGCACTTCAACTCTTACCCCCTCAAACTAAGAATAGGAAATAAATAAATGACTAAAGTAGAACACTCTCTAAAGTTCGTAACAGAGTTCGATGAAACTCACCCAATCGCTAAGCAAGCCTTGTCGATACCTCACTCAGATTTAGTGGCTATGCTTGAAGGAATGCTAAAGGACCTTTTAGTTCCTGCAATTACTTCAACACTTGAAGAAATAAATGCTCGTGGCACTTATGCAATTCTAAAGGTGGCTGAATAATGATGACACGCAAGGACTATGTGGCCACTGCTGAAATTCTTTCATCTTTCAAAGATTTGATAGGTGATGAATTTACTTTCACAGATTTAGTTGATGAATTTGGTTCAATGTTCGAAGCAGATAATCCAAAGTTTGACTTTTCAAAGTTTCGAGAGGCGTGTGAAAATAATGGATAAATACTATTTTGATTTTGGAACAGTAGTTGCAATAATGATTGCTCTTATTGGTTCTATGATAGTAATTAGTTATGCTATGGTAGATAATTTTTATTTACGCCGTGAACTAAACGAAGCGTATCAAGAATTAGAAAATAAAAACTAAAAAGAAATCCTGAACACGATCTAAAACTGTTCCTAATTTTTGGGGCCGACGCACTCGGGCGTGTCGTGGTTTACGTACGATGTGATTTTTCTCACAGACCTTGAGCGTCTCACTATTTGATAATACTCGCTAGTAGGTTGATATTTTATGAGTAATAGGCTAGACTTACATAGTAAGAAAAAATAAATAAGAAAGTCTATTTATCTACGGCGTGTCTAACACAAAATGTCAGCCACCTATGGTAAGATAGAATTATCAACAAAAAGAAAGAGGTACGCCCAATGGCTACTAAACTATACACAATCGAAAGCCTACTTGTAGGAAAAAACTATCGCTCACGCAATCGCCACTTTGAGGGTGAAATTGTATCCGCAGAAAAGCGTGAAGGTATTTGGTACGGAGAAAATACTGAAGCCTATCTAATCGAAGTCAATGCAAAAGGCTTGCGAAATAAGTTTGCAACAATCGCAGTAAAGGTTGGTGAATAATAATGGGATACATCGAGATTTTTAGAATTGACAATGATGGTGCAGGGTGGGTAGACTTAGAGTCTGCAACACCTGATGAATTATTTACTTTGGAAGTGGGCTTACTAAATGAAGGCGCACTATTTACAACGAAAGAGGCTAACTAATGAATGACTATCTATACGCAGTAACTTCAACGAATGACAATAGCCCTAGCCCTGAATGGGTTGGTCGTTATAGTGATGCACTATCTGCAGTTGGTGCGTTCATGGCGTGTAATGATTTTGGAGATGCAAAAGAATACCGCACAATCAACCTGTCAGAGCCTAGTGGCAAGATGCACACTAAGGTATTTTATCGTAATGGAAACGTAGGGGGTAAGTAAATGGGAAGTGTTACAGCAATTGGATTAGCAGATAGCGTCCTTGATTTAGAAACACAGTTAGCGTATCACTTGCAGGGTAATCACTATCCTCCAGTACCGCTATCTATGGTGCAGCCTTGCATAGATGCTATTGACGCATACTATGATGAGGATTTTGATAGATTTATTGCTATGCCCGAAGGCGTATTCTATAAGGGAATGAGCCACGCACCTGCACACGCAATTGTAGACCAACACCACTTATCTTGGTTTATCAACCCAGTAGATGAGGAATAAAAATGTCTGATACAATGATTTCTATGGAACTTACACATGCAGATGACTTGAAGCCAGATCAATTGATGCTTGGTGACCTAATAAAAATTGGTGATGACATTGTTGAAATTATTTTTATTGAAAGTGATTCAACGGGAGATAACTATGACATTCAAACTGAAAACGAATTTGGTGAAAGAGAAGTAACGCAGTATAGTTATACTGATGAGATTCCTCTTTATGTTTTTATTGAAGAAGGCGAATAGGAAAAGTATTTTTATGCACTTCCCCGCATAAAAATGCGCCGACTCCGACGGCGTGTCGCATGTGAGATTTATCACAATTACGTAGTTTGACATTTTTCCCCCATGTATGCTAAGATTAGTTTATGAAGACACAAAAAAGCCCTGAGGAATTACGTAGACTAATGGAGTTACGTCGCTCTAACGCTGCCTCTTTTGTGCCCTCTAAGAATAGATATAAAAGGATTAGACAAAGTACTAGAAAAATGCTAGACTTATCTAAAGAACAATAAAGGAGACCCCCGAATGACATATGAAAATGATGAAATGCTAGATGAATACTATGCAACTGTATGCCCCTCATGCAAAGAAAATGCGGTAGACGCATATGAAGAAAAATGCACCCATTGCTTACTAGAAGAAATGTCCGTACACTATAACGAAGACATTGCTCTAGAAATGAGCCTTGGCCTTGACTACTAATACACTTAAACTAAAACGCTCTAATGATAGAAAGGTGGCTAACCTTGTCACAAAAAATGGAAAACAAGCCGCTATCGCTAATACTTTTGGATTACCTGCAGGCAAGGCTTTCTCCTGTCCTGGTGCCACTAGCGTCTGCGAAAGTGTATGCTATGCAGGAAAACTCGAAAAACTCTTCAAAGGTGTAAAGGCTAACCTATTACACAATTGGGAGTTACTAAAAGACGCTGATCATGACACGATGAGTCTATTGCTTACTGATATGATAAATGATTTCAGGGCTGACTGTATCAAGAAAAACGCACCCATGCTATTCCGTATCCATTGGGACGGAGATTTCTTTAATGATACTTATACACAAGCATGGAAAGGTGTCATCCTAAATAATACTGATATTCAATTCTGGGTTTACACTCGTGTAAAGTCTGCTGCTCTTATCCTAAAAGATATTTCTAACCTGTCTCTTTACTTTAGCACTGATAGTGAGAATGTAAAAGTAGGTGTTGACCTCAAAATTAATTCTGGTGTACGCCTTGCATACCTTGCTAAAAACTTTGCAATAGGACAAGCAGACATGAAAGAAATGATTGGCAAGCCTGGCGCTAAGTGTCCTGAGAATAATAAACAAATACCTCTTATCTCAAATAATGGAAGCGCTTGCGTTTCTTGCTCATTGTGTGTATACTCTAAAGCAGACATAGTTTTTTCTGCTACCAAGAAATGAGATAATAAATAATGAAACTATTTATTGCAACGTGTATTCTTCTACTAATAATTTTTATTTATCAGTGACTTGATAGATCCCCGAAAATGCGGGTCGGCGGAAAATCTTTGATTTGTCAAGTTACGACACGCCTTTAAGATGTGATTAAGGACACACCCCAAAACCTCCACAGGATTTGTATTTATGACATTTTTTTGCTATAATTATTACATAAGGAAAAAACAACTACCCGAAAGGAAAGACCCCTATGACAATCTCAGGATACACTTACCAAATTGGTGACCTCTTTACAACAAGCAAAACAGGTATCACAGGTCGTATTGCAGACTTTACACCAATCACTAATAAGGTTACCAGAGTTAGCCTAGTTTTGTCAAATGGCTCACGCCGTTTGGCTATGGTAAAGACCTCTAAGTAATCTCAAAATGTGAGAAATGTCAGAAATGGATTTGACATTTTCAACTGCAAAATGTTATACTTAGGTATAACCAAATAACAACCCCTAACAGAAAAGGAAAAACAAAATGACAGTATCAGTAGCAACTTACAAGGTTGGCGACACTTTCACAACACAGAAGTCAAAGGTCACAGGAACGATTATGGAAATCAACCCTAACGCCAATGGAACAGTTCGTGTGAAGTTAGATGTAGAGGGAAAGACTCGCTACACAACTTGGAAAGCACAGTAATCTAATTACTAAGTCGCCAATGTACAGCGACTATAAATAAGGGGCAGGAACTATCCTGAGCAAGATACTAAAAGGCTCACTCACCCCCAACTAACAGAAAAGGAAACAGACCCAAATGGCAAGAGGAAAAGCAATCTCAGTAAAAATCCCTACTCAGCGAGTAATCGCAGGGCTAGAGTCATCACTAGCAAAACTAGAGTCAGACTACACATCACAAGAACAAAAAGAAGCAGAGTATCAACTTCTATACAAGGCTTGGCAGAAAGAATTAGCAGATTTCGCTATTGCTAACTTCTCAAAGGCTGAGAACATCAGAACTAACTTCCGTTCTTGGAACAAGACCCTCAACATTGACTTCGACATAATTGGTAGCGAAAGCAATTTCCCTGCTGAACCTGAGAAGCAACACGAAACTATCCATCAGCACAGTTATCGTGAGATGAAAGAGGAAATGCAAAACGCAATCCGTATTCTCAAAATGACAGATGAGGAAGTCGTAAATACTTCCACATACAATGCGGTTGCTCGTTATCTCTAACTAGATAATTGGGTGGGGTGTAAAAGCCCCACTCATTATCCCCTGAGTTCCACGCTATTTATAGCAAGCGTCCCCTGGGGATCCTTCGCCAGGCTGATTAGGGCGATAATAGAAATACTATAGAGCAAGGCTCCTGCAGGCCTAAAGAAGCAGACATCCTGAGCATGATCCAAAAAGGCTACCCGCAAGGGTCCTTGACAAATGTCAGTGGTCTCGTGTACAATTAAATTAAACAAACTAACAGAAAGAGGCCCCCATGGACCAGTCAACAAATAACATCGTAGTGAATGCAACAGAAGAATTTCTTCGTGATTCGCTAGCAAAAGCAACATTGCGTGTAACACAACTTGAGGAGCACATCCAAAAGGTAACCCAACGTTCATATGCAGATTCTGCAGAACGTAATCGCATTACAGAAGAAATGCAAGAGTGGACCCTAGGAGCGCTAGAGTCAGGAACTATCAATGAAACAGAAGCAGAAGAAATTGCTGCAATTGTTGGATTTGAATTAACAAAAGAATTTGAAGTTGAAGTTACAGTTTTGTACTCAATGACAATTAATGCACGTGATGAAGAGTCTGCACAAAATGCGGTCCACGATATTGATTTTGATACTGTGCAATACAATGATGAAAACATTTCATGGTTGTCTTCCAGTGTAGACCGTGTAGAAATTTAGTAGGGGGCTACTAAACCAAAGACATGTCGCATGTCTCTAAACTAGGCAAGGGCCCTAAGCATGGCCATGTAAACTGCTTTTTTTATTTGCAAAAAATTCGCCGACCCATTTTTCTTAATTTGTCAAGTTACGAACCTGTGATTAAGATCACCTGAAAAATGTCCGATTTATCCCTATCTAACTATCCTGATTTGCATTTGTCAGCCCATCCTGCTATACTTAGAATTCAACAACAAAAAGAAAGAAGGAAAACCTATGGCACATGACCTAGAAATACAAAACGGCAAGACATCTTTTGCGTCTTTCCGTGAACCTGCATGGCATGGATTGGGTACTGTATTCACAGAAGAAAAAACAACCGCAGAAATGTTAGAGGCTGCAAGTCTCAATGGTTGGAATGTTCGTCTTGAGGATTTAGAAACCCCTACACATCTAACAAGCGACAAGGCATACCAGTATGTTTTGCGTACTAACCCTACAGACTCAACACAGACAGACATTCTTGGTGTCGTTGGTGAGCGCTATCATGTTATGCAGAATGAAGATTTATTTTCATTTGGTGATAACATTCTTGATGGTGGTGGGCGTTGGGAGACTGCTGGTTCAATCAAGGGTGGGCGTGTAGTATTTGGCGCTCTTGCTCTTGAGCGTGAAACAATTCTTGACCCTAATGGTGTATCTGATAAGGTAAAAACTTATTTGCTCATCAACACATCACACGATGGCTCAATCGCTATTCAAGCAAGCATAACACCTGTTCGTGTTGTGTGCGCTAATACTCTCAACCTTGCTCTTGGTGGCGTAGGTCGCAAGAAGAATAAGGGTATCAAGCAATCTTTCAAGATTCGCCATACACAAACTGCAAGCGGTAAGGTACAAGTTGCTCGTGAGACTCTTGGTCTTGCTAACGCTTACATGGACGAATTCGACATCATGGCTAAGGCAATGATTGAGAAGCAAGTCAATGCTAAGCAATTCAATGACATCGTTCTTGCTGCTTATACAAAGCCTGAAAAAGATTCTAAGGGTGCTGTAAAGAAGTGGGAAAACAAGATTGACATCATCAACGACATCTACACAGGCGAATTCAATGGAATGATTGCTGGTAATGCGTGGGGTGCTTTCAATGCTCTAACTGAGCGCCTTGATTGGTATCGTTCTGCTCGTGGTGGTTCTAACGAATCTATCCTTGCAAGCGCAAGCGGATTTGACCCTGCTATCAACGCAGAAAAGAATCGTCTGCTAAAAGTTGTACAAAATGTAATGCAACTCGCATAACAAAAAATTCCTAAGCATGAATTAAAACTGCTTCACGATTCGTTAGATCAATTGGTTAGATCGCTACCCTGTCACGGTAGAGGCTACGGGTTCAAGTCCCGTACGAATCGCAATAAATAAATATGCAACGCAATGCATAAAAATCGGGCCGACCAAAAATGTCAACTCCAAATTTAATTACGAACATCGGCATATTTTCCCCAAAATGTCAAACCATAAAATCTTTACGAAGAACTTGACATTTCCCCCAATCTCTGCAATAATTAATACATGACCCAAACAATGAGAACTATAGATGAACTAGTCAATGAGATGTATATGGACAATGAGTCACATCTTGAATATATGGAAAATATGAATGGTGGGGATTGTGATTGTAGCATCCACACTACCTTAAACACAATTGTCAAATACTGGTGGGATGAGGAGAACTAATGTTAGGCTATACTGAAACTGATATTGCAGTAATGACAGATGCTATGGAAGATGCTATCAAATCAGGTAGACTATCTTCTGAGATAACAGATGGTTTGGAGAAGGCTATGTCTTTCTTTGATGGCCTATGGTCAGAAGGGTACTTTGACTAATGAAAGTTAAGATTGCTATTGAACAGATTGTAGATATTGATGAAGCAATGTCTAATGATATAGGGTTTGAACTCTATGGTCCACCTGATATGAGCACTGAGGATAAGGTTGATTATCTTATTGCTAGGTTTGTTGAGGACATTGATACCCTGGTAAAATATGATGAAGTAATCCACCAAGTATCAGTAGAATATATAGAGGACTAATATGTGGAGTAAATATACCTTTGTTTGTGACCCTGATGAGTGTGATGCTCTTCTTGAGTTTACCGCCAGGGATGGCTTTGGCTTTCCCCTGGGATCTGTAGAGATGACCTGCCCATGTGGTAGGAAGTTAAACTATATTAGTTATGAAGATGCTTGGGAGCCTATCCTTGCAGATGTGACGAAGATCACACCCAGAGAAGTTGTAAAAATCAACACAAACCCCTATAATTGATATATGGACCTAAACACATTCAGAGAGTATCTAAACATTCACCGCATATCCTTATTGCAAGATTTGGATAAGACTGATTATGTTAATGCACATCATTTCTATAAAGTTATAGAAGCACAGGTTTACCTATGTGACCACTTACTAGGAGTATTAGATGAGCGATAAGTATCCCTTCATCCCCGAACATTTGACAAAGGCTTTAGAGGATACATCTATCCCCCTTATTGACCTAATGCATGGCCACCTCAAAGTAGAAATGCTGGAGGTAGAAGAGGCAATGAAAGATAATCCTGATAGATTCCTACAGGGGTATATCGAGGCCTTGACAAACATGT
>Ga0209551_1000712_pt1 | contig 12523 bp, 9 predicted proteins | sample LauGreSuBDMM15SD_2_FD_187568 | JGI IMG/M metagenome (GOLD analysis project Ga0209551, IMG submission 187568) | Freshwater lake microbial communities from Lake Michigan, USA - Su13.BD.MM15.SD (SPAdes) (version 3) | ecosystem: Environmental > Aquatic > Freshwater > Lake | place: Lake Michigan, USA... | reverse complement strand
AGTGCATCTGCCCCTGCATCAAGGGCTGCAGAAAAGTCTTCAAGACTTCCCGCTCCACCACTTGCAATCAATGGGACCTTAGAAACTGCGCGAACTGCAGTAATCATTCCGATGTCATAACCTGCACGAGTTCCGTCGGCGTCCATTGAATTAAGAAGAATTTCGCCAACACCTAATGCGCAAGCTTTTTCAACCCACGCTAATGCATCTATCCCAGCACTTTCACGACCACCATGTGTTGTAACTTCAAAACCAGATTCAGTGCGTGCACGTCGTGCATCAACTGAAAGAACAAGTACCTGTGAACCAAAACGATCCGCGATTTCAGATATTAATTCTGGACGTACAATTGCAGATGTATTGATCGATACCTTGTCAGCACCTGCACGAAGCAAGCGGTCCACATCTTCAACACTTCTGATTCCGCCACCAACTGTAAGTGGGATAAATACTTGTTCTGCTGTGCGGCGAACAACATCCAAAGTTGTTTCACGCCCAACAACACTTGCTGAAATATCAAGAAAAGTTAGTTCGTCAGCGCCTTCTAGGTTGTATAGCGATGCCATTTCAACTGGGTCGCCGGCATCAACTAAATCTGTGAAGTTAACCCCTTTAACCACACGGCCATCGGTGACATCTAGACAAGGAATGATGCGAACAGACAAACTCATTTTCCGCTGACCCTTAACGCTTCTTGCAATGTGAATTTACCGGCATATAACGCCTTGCCCACGATCGCTCCTTCAACACCAACGTTGCGAAGTGCGGCAAGGGCTGCGATGTCATCTAGGGATGAAATTCCACCACTTGCAATTACCGGCTTTGTTGTTGCAGCACAGACAGATTTAAGTAATTCAATATTAGGTCCAGCTAAAGTTCCATCTTTTGCAACATCTGTAACCACATAGCGCGCACAACCATCGCGATCTAGGCGCTCAAGAGTTTCAAACAAATCTCCACCCTCTTTTGTCCAACCGCGTGCTGCCAAAGTATGACCACGAACATCTAAACCAACTGCGATGCGATCTCCATGCTCTGCAATGACACGTGCTGTCCATTCCGGATCTTCTAGCGCAGCTGTACCTAAATTAACTCGGCGACAACCAGTTGCCAGTGCACGCTTTAGAGATTCATCATCACGAATTCCACCTGACAACTCGACCTTAATATCAAGTCTGCCGACAACTTCGGCTAAAAGAGCAGAGTTCTCACCGCGACCAAAGGCAGCATCTAAATCAACTAGGTGTAGCCATTCAGCACCTGCTGCTTGAAACTCAAGTGCAACATCTAATGGCGCTCCATAAATACTTTCTTTATCGAGTTCGCCCTGAACTAATCTGACTGCGCGGCCATCTTTAACATCAACAGCTGGCAATAACTCTAGGTAGCTCATAGTGAATCCACCCAATTCTTAACCAAGGCCAAACCTGCTGCGCCAGATTTTTCTGGGTGAAATTGCGTTGCACTGATATATCCATCTTCTACAGCTGCTAAAAACTTTTCACCATGCGTGCTCCATGCCTGCGTTGTTCCCACAGCTTTTTTCGCGGCGTATGAATGAACAAAGTAAAAAGATTCGCCTTCAACGCCGTCAAAAAGTGTTGATGTTGATGCAGCTTCAACTGTGTTCCAACCCATGTGAGGCAAGATGGGTGCATCTAATTGAGAAACAATCCCATCCCAAACTCCGATACCTGCATGCGGCGTGCCATCTGCATGCTCTGTGCCCTGACTAAACATGATTTGCATCCCAATACAGATGCCTAATGTTGGACGTTCTTTCGCCAAACGCTCACGAACAATTGCCGCGCCATCGACTGCATTTAAACCATTCATACATGCAGCAAATGCTCCAACGCCTGGAACTACTAATCCTTCAGCTTGGAGTGCAACAGTGCGATCTGATGTAACAACTACATCTTTCCCAGCTGTTGCGAATGCGCGTTCTGCAGATCTTAAATTTCCAGATCCGTAGTCAAGAATTGCTATCAAAGAGATCCTTTAGTTGATGGAATTCCGGCGACTCTGCCATCTAGTGAGACCGCATCGCGCAGTGCGCGAGCAACAGCCTTGAACTGTGCTTCAAATACGTGGTGCGCATTGCGACCTTCTAGAACACGAATATGCAATGCGATGTGTGCTTCAGCCACAATTGATTCCCAGATGTGCTTACCCAGTGTTGTATCAAAAGTTCCAATGAGCTCAACAATTTCTGGTTGGCGGTGCACTAAATATGGACGACCTGAAAGATCTACAGCTGCTTGGACCAATACCTCATCCAACGGAACCATTGAATCGCCAAAGCGACGAATGCCGGCTTTGTCACCTAGTGCTTCACGAAGTGCCTGACCAAATGCAAGTGATGTGTCCTCAACTGTGTGGTGTGAGTCAACATCAATATCACCAGTTGTTTTAACGGTGAGATTAAAACCTGAGTGCTTTCCCAATTGAGACATCATGTGATCAAAGAAGGGCACACCTGTTGCAACATCGATGATGCCTTGACCGTCGAGATTGAGTTCAACGAGTACGTGTGACTCCTTGGTCTTTCTTTCAACGCGCGCTGTTCTCATGGCTTTCTCCTTTAAATGAGCTCTTTGAGGGCTGATACAAATAATGTGTTCTCGGCTTCATTGCCAATTGTGACTCTTAAGTACCCTGATAATCCCACATCTCTAATCAGAACACCCTTTTCTAGCAAAGCCGCCCACAGTTGTGGCGCTTCTTGCTTGAATCCCGTGAACAAAACGAAGTTGGCACTGCTGGCAATGGTGGTCAGACCCATATCTCGAAGTGCCTTAACTACAGACTCTCTGGCAGCAATAATCGTTGCAACTCCACCTAACAACTCTGCTCGGTGATCAATAGCAACTTGGGCTGCAGCTTGCGTCAATGCACTGAGGTGATACGGCAAGCGCACAATCATCATTGCATCTTTAACTGCCACATCACTGACTAAATAGCCAACACGAGCACCAGCAAATGCAAATGCTTTACTCATTGTGCGAATGACGATTACATGTGGATTGTTGGCAATTAATGTAACAGCTGATTTTTCTTGTGAAAATTCAGCATAGGCCTCGTCAACAACAAGCAATCCCCCGACAGACTTGCAAGCATCTGCCAGCTTTTGAATCTCAGCAATTGTTACAGCCCCACCTGTTGGATTATTAGGTGTAGTGATAAAAGTTAGAGTTGGCTTATTCTTTTGAATCTCAGCTATTGCATCCGTTGTGTTCAAGGAGAAGTCGGCGTTGCGCTTGCCATCAATCCACTGCGCACCGGTCACCTTGGCGATCAGCGGGTGCATTGAGTATGAGGGTGTAAATCCAAGGACTGGACCTTGAGCAAATGCCAAGAAGATCGATTGAATAATTTCATTGCTGCCATTTGCTGCCCAGATATTGTCAGCAGAAAACTTTGTTCCACTTAACTCGTTGATGTAGGTAGCAAGTTTTGTGCGCAAAGCGGTTGCGTCACGATCTGGGTAGCGGTTTAAGTCTGCAGCAACCTTTGCAACTGCATCAGTAATTGCCTTTTGCAAAGCAGGTGATGGTGAATATGGATTCTCGTTTGTATTAAGTGATGCTTGGGCCGGAACTTGCGGGGCACCATAGGGTGACATTGGGCGAAGTGATTCGCGCAGCGGAAGCCAGCTTGGCCAACTCATGACAAGTTCTCCAAGCGCGCAGTCATCGCTTCACCGTGTGCTGGTAAATCTTCAGCATTAGCAAGAGTTACCACCGTATCAACAATGTCTGTAAAGGCTTTTTGGCCATACTCAATGAAGTGCAACCCACGCAAGAAAGTTTGCACAGATAAACCACTTGAGTGACAAGCGCAACCACCAGTAGGTAATACGTGGTTTGATCCAGCTGAATAATCACCAAGTGACACAGGTGAGAAGCGCCCGATAAATACAGCTCCTGCGTTACGAATCTTTGCAGCATCACTGCGTGAATTTCGTGTTTGAATTTCAAGGTGCTCTGCAGCATATGCGTTAACAACATCTAAACCTTGTTCAATGGAATCAACTAACGCAATCGCCGATTGAACGCCTGACAACGCCGTCTTGATTCTATCGGAGTGCTTTGTCGCGTTAACGCGAACCTCAAGTTCTGCCTCAACTGCTGCAGCCAATTCTGGAGAATCTGTAACAAGCACGGCTGCTGCAATCACATCGTGCTCTGCTTGGCTAATTAAATCTGCAGCCACATCTGCTGCAATCGCAGATGAGTCAGCAAGTATTGCAATTTCAGTTGGACCCGCTTCTGAATCAATACCAATGATCCCGCGAAGTGAGCGCTTTGCGGCAGCAACATAGATATTGCCAGGTCCTGTTACTAAGTCAGCCTTTTCACACACACCTTCCATGCCGTAAGCAAACAGCGCAATCGCTTGGGCTCCCCCGACTGCATACACCTCAGTAATTCCAAGGAGCGCGCACGTTGCAAGAATTGTTGGGTGCGGTAATCCGCCAAACTCTTTTTGTGGAGGTGAGGCAACTGCAATTGATTGCACCTTTGCAATTTGTGCAGGAATAACATTCATCATCACGCTACTTGGATAAACAGCGCGACCTCCAGGGACGTAAAGTCCAACACGATCAACTGGAACCCACTTTTCAGTAACAGTTCCGCCATCCACAACAGTTGTTGTCTTATCTGTTCGAACTTGATCGTTATGCACCTTTTTAATTCTAGAAATCGAAAGCTCTAATGCACTTCTAATTGCTGGTGCTAACTCTGACAACGCCTTATCAAGTGCCTGTTGCGGCACCCGAATACTTGCCGGTGTAACACCATCAAACTCTTGGGCCAGGGCAATCAGATCTGCCTCTGTTCCATTTTTAACTCGATCAAGAATTGGCTGAATTAACACCATCGCCTCTGCCACATTGAGCGTGGCACGAGGAAGCTCGAGGTTGTATTGGGCTTTAGATAGGGCTCGCCCGCGCAGGTCAACGGTACGAATCATTGGGCAATTGTAACGGCTGAGCCCCCAACCTTGTTGCCCAAATTAAACGAGGCAGTTGGGTCCCAGAATCGATTTGAGATCCGCGCTCAAACTTGGTGATGAAGTGATTAACGCATCAACCTTCATCACAGTGCTGCTGCCATTGTCATTTAATTGCAAGTGCACTTCTCGCTTACCTGGATGTGAACGCAAGATTTCCTTGATTCGCTCAACTACCGGTGGTGTGCACTGCTGAATTGGCAGAGAAATAACTAGCGGACCTGTCGGAGTTGCATTGATATCTGGCATCGACATTTCAAGGGCAGTAAAGCGCAATTTATCTTCTCTGCGATCAACTCGACCTCGGATTGTGACGATGCGGTCTTCTGTCAGCGACATCGAATACTGGTTGTAAGTATTAGCAAAGAATAGAACTTCAAGAGATCCCTCAAGATCTTCAACTGTAACAACCGCCCAAGAAGCACCTTGCCTTGAAACTTTGCGCGTAACACTAGTGATCAATCCGCCAATAGTGACAATAGATTCATGCTGTGCACCATCATCAACAATTTCGCTAATTGACATATCTGTATTTGCCCGCAAAACATGTTCAACGCCAAGTAGTGGATGGTCTGAAACGTAGAGTCCTAACATTTCGCGCTCATAGGAAAGCAGCATCGACTTATCCCACTCACCTGTCGGAACTTCGATGTCTAATCCAGAAACTGCAGTAACTGCTTCACCGCCAAATAAATCAAACTGCCCAATAGCTTCGGCGCGTTTTGATTCGATCACAGAATCAATTGCCTCTAAGTGGATAGCAATCAATCCCTTGCGCGTAGATCCCAGGGACCCAAATGCACCGGCTTTGATCAGTGATTCGATTGTTTTCTTGTTGCACACTTGAGCATCAACCTTTGCCAGGAAATCTCCAAAGGAGGTGTAGCGGCCCTTGGCCGTTCGCGCACTCTTGATTGAAGCAACCACACCTTCTCCAACATTTCTAATCGCAGCTAAACCAAAACGAATATCAACACCACGTGGTGTGTACTCAGCATCAGATTCATTGACATCGGGTGATAACACCTTTATTCCCATACGACGACACTCTGAAAGGTAGAGGGCGGACTTGTCCTTGTCATCACGCACAGATGTAAGAAGGGCGGCCATGTATTCAGTTGGATAGTTAGCCTTTAAATAAGCGGTCCAATATGAAACGACTCCATATCCAGCAGAGTGTGCGCGGTTAAAGGCGTAATCAGAAAAGGGAATCAAAACTTCCCATAAACGCTTAATAGCAGCTGTTGAGAATCCGTTCTCCTTCATACCTGCTTCAAAGGGAACGTACTCTTTATCCAGAATCTCTTTATTCTTCTTACCCATCGCCTTACGTAAAAGATCTGCGCGTCCAAGTGAGAAACCTGCAACCTTTTGTGCAATCGCCATTACCTGCTCTTGATACACGATTAAGCCATAAGTATCGCCAAGTATTTCCTGAAGAGGTTCAGTTAATTCAGGGTGAATTGATTCCACAGGCTTACGCTTATTTTTACGATCTGCGTAGTTGTTATGCGCGTTCTCTCCCATAGGTCCCGGGCGATATAAAGCAATAACAGCTGAAATATCTTGAAATGAATCTGGTGACATGCTTTTTAGCAAAGCGCGCATAGGTCCACCGTCGAGTTGGAACACACCCAGCGTATCTCCGCGGCTAAGTAACTCATATGTCTTTGGATCATCCAGCGTCAAGGTTTCTAGAACCACATCAATACCTTGATTTGCTTTGATGTTAAGCAAGCAATCATCTAGTACTGAAAGATTTCGAAGTCCCAAGAAGTCCATCTTGAGCAATCCAGTAGCTTCACATGCGCCCATATCGAACTGAGTAATAATCGCGCCATCTGCTTCCCGGCGATGAATAGGAATCACATCGAGCAATGGTTCGCGAGACAAGATAACTCCAGCTGCGTGAACGCCCCACTGGCGCTTCAAGCCTTCTAGGCCACGAGCTGTATCAACAACACGTTTTGAATCTGGATCAGAGCTATAGAGAGCACGGAATTCGCCTGCTTCACCGTAGCGATCATCCTTTGAATCAAAGATTCCACTTAAGGAAATGTCTTTGCCCATCACACTGGGAGGCAAGGCTTTTGTTAGCTTTTCACCAATCACATATGGATATCCGAGTACTCGTGTTGAGTCTTTGATCGCTTGCTTAGACTTAATGGTTCCGTAGGTGATGATCTGAGCTACACGATCTTCACCATACTTATTGGTGGCATATCGAATCATTTCGCTGCGGCGACGCTCATCAAAGTCCAAGTCAATATCTGGCATTGAAATACGCTCTGGATTAAGGAATCGCTCAAACAAAAGGCCATGCTCTAGTGGGTCAAGTCCTGTGATTCCTAGTGAATATGCAACAAGAGAGCCCGCTGCAGAGCCACGACCTGGACCAACACGAATACCAGCCTCTTTTGCATGAGCAACAAGGTCTGCAACTACAAGGAAGTAACCCGGAAAGCCCATCTTTTCCATCACGCCAAGTTCATACTGCAAACGTGCTTCATGTTCGGCGGTTAAGCGATCTCCCATACGAGCTTTGAGACCACGTTCTGCCTCTTTTTTCAGCCAGGAATCTTCACTCTCACCTGCTGGCACCTCAAACTGTGGCAGCAAGTTCTCATTCTCGCGAAGTGTGATGTTACAACGCTCGGCAATAAGTAAGGTGTTGTCACAGCTCTCAGGAATCTCTTTAAAGAGCTCTCGCATTTGTGCTGCGGTCTTGACATAGAAAGTGTCATTATCAAACTTAAAGCGCTTGGGATCAGCCAGTGTTGAACCTGACTGCACGCAGAGCAACGCTTCATGGGCAGCAGCATCAGATTGTTTTGTGTAGTGAAGATCGTTGGTGGCAAGTAGTGGTAATCCCAACTCTTTGCCAAGTTTTAGTAGATCCTGCTTAACGCGGGCTTCGATTTCAATCCCGTGATCCATTACCTCTAAATAAAAGTTTTCTGCACCGAAAATATCTCGATATGCACTAGCTGCTTTGATCGCTTCTTTGTATGCACCCATACGTAAACGGGTTTGTATTTCTCCACCCGGACAGCCTGTTGTTGCAATTAATCCCTTTGAATACGTTGCTAGAAGCTCTCGGTCCATGCGCGGCTTGTAGTAATAACCCTCTAAGGAAGCAAGAGATGACAATCTAAATAGATTTGCAAGGCCTTGATTGTTTTCAGCCAGAATTGTCATGTGGGTATATGCACCACCACCAGAGACATCATCTTCTCCACCAGCGGCCCACTGCACACGCTTTTTATCAAACCGAGATTCTGGTGCAACATACGCTTCGATTCCAATGATCGGCTTTATATCGGCGCTTTTTGCAGCTTTGTAAAAATCAAATGCACCAAAAACATTGCCGTGATCTGTCATTGCAATTGCAGGCATGCCTTGAGCCTTGACCTCAGACATTAAATCGCCAACGCGAGCCGCCCCATCGAGCATGGAATACTCGGTATGGACGTGCAGATGTACGAAATTATCGTTGGACATGATTGGCGAGATTAGTGCTTATGGAAGAACGGCGTCGGAAAGCAACGCCAGCGAGCGTGTGAGATCGGCTGGGTATGGCGCTTCGAAGTGAAGCGCCTTGCCTGTCACCGGATGGGCAAAGTTAAGTTCAGCAGCATGAAGCCAAGGTCTAGACATTCCTAAACTCTTACCTAGTACCGGATCTGCTCCATATGTCGTATCCCCCACCAAAGGATGGTGAAGGGCGGAAAAGTGCACACGGATTTGGTGAGTGCGACCTGTTTCTAATTCAACTTTCACCATTGACACACCTCGATAAAACTCGATGACCTCATAGTGAGTAATTGATTCTTTTCCCGTAGCCATCACTGCAAAACGGTGATCCTCTTTTGGATGTCGATCAATCGGGGCATCAATAGTTCCTGTAGTCGGATCCAAATGGCCTTGCACCATTGCGTGATAAATCTTGTCGACTGTTCGATTACGAAACGCATCCTTTAAAACATGAAAGCCTGCATCACTTTTTGCAACAATCATTAATCCACTGGTACCAACATCTAAGCGATGAACAATTCCTTGCCGCTCTGCTGGGCCTGATGTTGAAATTGAGTAACCAGCTGCCATCAACGCACCAACAACTGTTGGCCCTGTCCATCCTGGACTTGGGTGCGCAGCACAGCCAACTGGCTTATCAATCACAACGATGTCGCTATCGTCATAAATAATACTTAAGCCATCGATTGGAGTTAAAGGTATTGGATCAGAGTTAATTGGCTCTGGCATCAATACTTCAATTACTTGTCCCGCGCTCACACGATCTGACTTAGGCATTGGCTTGCCGCCAGTTGTGATGTCACCATCTTCTAGCAATTTAACAACAGCTGTGCGAGAGAGCCCTAAAACTCGGGTCAATGCGCTATCAATACGTTCACCTGCAACGCCTTCAGGAACGGTTAATGTGCGGGCGATGCGATTGCTCATACCTATGAGCCTACCTTTGTTATGGGTGGGATATTTCGTGCAGAAAGCACCATTGAGATAAGCGCAGCAATGACAATTGCTGAGTCTGCAATGTTAAAAATTGGCCAATTCGGCAACTGCATCCAATCAATCACATGTCCGCGTAAAACACCTGGTTCGCGGAAGATTCGATCTACTAAATTGCCAAGAATTCCGCCCATTACAAGGCCCAAAACAACTGCCCATCCTTTAGAGGTAATTCGAGGTGAGAAGTAGAAAATTGCACCCAACACAATTAATCCGAAAATACTTAAAAACATGGTTGCACCTTCTGCAAAGGAAAATGCGGCACCAGAATTTCGAACCAAGGTCAATTTAAAAAAGGAACCAAATACTTCAATATCTGGTTTATTGGAAAGTGCGCTGACAGCCCAGATCTTTGTTGCTAAGTCGAGGATCCAAACGAACCAGGCAACACCAAAGAGTGTCCGCCACATGCGCACAGTTAGCGCCGTTCTTCCTTCTGCTTGCACAGCATGCAGAGAGTTGCGCGTGGGAATACCTGAAGGCGTGCTTTACCAATTGGTGCTCCGCACTCTTCACAATTTCCATATGTCTTGTTATCAATACGCTCTAGTGCGCGTTCTGTTTGTAAAACCATGTCGCGTGCATTAATCACAAGTGACATCTCATGCTCGCGCTCAAAAGTTTTTGTTCCTGCATCTGCTTGATCATCTCCAGCACCTTCGCCAGATTCCTGAATCAATTCATCCATTTCGCGTTCAACAATTGCGAGCTCTCTACGTAGGCGTTCTAGATCCTTTGAAATCTCAGCTTTGATCGCCTTTATTTCAGCCGCTGTCCATGGAGCTTCAGTTTCGCTAACAACTACTGGGGTTGGAGCACCCTTGATTGGCTTAAGAGGTGCAACCTTCTTGCCACTCTTTGCAGGACGTGGTGGAGGCGGCATGACCAATCGGCGCTCTTCAATAACTGGCGCAACAACTGGTGCTGACACTGTTGAAACAGAGACTGTTTGTGATTTCTCATCAACAGTAAGAGTGGTCTTTGAAGGAAATGGCTTTCCTGCAGCTTTCTTAACGGGAATGCTTTTCACCGCTGACTTTTTAGCCGGTGCAGCCTTTTTTGCAGCAGCCTTCTTGGCAGGTGCTTTTTTGGCTACCTTTTTTGCAGGAGCCTTCTTGGCAGGTGCTTTTTTAGCTGGAGCCTTTTTCGCTACCTTCTTAGCTGGAGCCTTTTTTGCAGCAGCCTTCTTGGCAACCGCTCTTTTAACAGGCTTCTTAGGCATGTCGCGAACCTTATGCCCAAGGGGGCACCTATACCAATTACGCCACGGGCATTTTTTTATATCTCTATGACCTACACTTAAAGCCTCGCGTAAGTGGCGTTGACGGGGATATCACCTCACGAGCCAGCAGGAAGAAGTGGGCTAGCGCTCATCTAGAACCAGCACGCAAGATAAGAAGTGGCACACCACGGTGTGCAAGGCGGGTGGTACCGCGAAAGCTGCAGATGCAGCGATCGTCCCTCCAGAGATTGTTTTCTGGAGGATTTTTTTATGTCATTTCGCGCCATCCCAGCAGCAGTTGATCTGCCTGCCGTCGAACACTCAATTTTAAAGTTCTGGCGCGATAACTCAATCTTTGAAAAAACAGTTGCAGCCCGAGAAGGCGCACCAACCTGGACATTTTATGAAGGTCCACCAACTGCAAATGGAATGCCAGGAACTCACCACATCGAAGCACGTGTGTTTAAAGATTTGTTCCCACGTTTTCACACAATGAAAGGCAAGCAGGTAACACGTAAAGCTGGATGGGATTGTCACGGCTTGCCTGTTGAAATCGCTGTTGAAAAAGAGTTGGGATTTTCTGGCAAGGGCGACATTGAAAAATATGGAATTGCACCATTTAATGACAAGTGCCGCGAATCAGTTCAGCGCCACGTAAGCGCCTTTACAGATATGACAGATCGCATGGGCTTCTGGGTTGATTTTGATGAGGCCTATTGGACGATGTCACCTGAATATGTTGAATCAGTATGGTGGTCCTTAAAAGAGATCTGGAAGAAGGGTCTACTTGTTCAAGACCATCGCGTTGCACCGTACTGCCCGCGTTGTGGAACTGGATTATCAGATCACGAATTAGCCCAAGGGTATGAAACAGTTACAGATCCTTCTGTCTTTGTTCGCTTTCCTATTACATCAGGTGATCTTGTAGCCCTTAAGGCATCTCTATTGGTATGGACCACTACCCCGTGGACGCTAGTTTCTAACACTGCAATTGCTGTTCACCCAGATGTTGAATACGTTGCCATTGAAGTTACAGAAGAAGAAACAACAGAAGTATTAGTTGTTGCCAAGAACTTGATGGATGCGGTTAAGGGTGAGAAGAAGATCCTCAAGACCATGCTGGGTAAAGAGCTTGAGCGCATTACCTACAAGCGTCCATTTGAATTCATCGAAATTCCAGATGCCCACTTTGTTGTTCTTGCAACGTATGTAACAACTGAAGATGGAACTGGATTAGTCCACCAAGCACCTGCCTTTGGCGCAGATGACTTAGCGGTGTGTCGTAGCTATGGATTACCCGTTGTCAATCCAATTGCACCTGATGGACATTTCTTGCCTGAGGTTCCAGTTGTTGCTGGAATGTTCTTTAAAGATGCAGATAAGCCTTTGGTTAAGGAATTGAAAGCAAGTGGCGCTCTTTATAAGCATCAGCAGTATGAGCACACCTATCCGCACTGCTGGCGTTGTCACACAGCGTTGATGTATTACGCACAACCATCGTGGTACATCCGCACCACTTCAATCAAGGATGCGCTACTTCGTGAAAACGCCAAGACTGACTGGCATCCAGAAACAATCAAGGAAGGTCGCTATGGCGATTGGCTTAACAACAACATTGACTGGGCGCTCTCGCGTAACCGTTTTTGGGGAACACCACTACCTATTTGGCGCTGTGAAAACAAGCATGAGATCTGTGTTGATTCTCTGAAAGAACTTGGTGAATTGGCCGGACAAGAACTCTCAAACCTTGATCCACAC
>Ga0209551_1000707_pt1 | contig 12546 bp, 8 predicted proteins | sample LauGreSuBDMM15SD_2_FD_187568 | JGI IMG/M metagenome (GOLD analysis project Ga0209551, IMG submission 187568) | Freshwater lake microbial communities from Lake Michigan, USA - Su13.BD.MM15.SD (SPAdes) (version 3) | ecosystem: Environmental > Aquatic > Freshwater > Lake | place: Lake Michigan, USA... | reverse complement strand
ATAATAAAACAGCAAATGTTGCCACACATTTTCCAGCTCATGATGATTAGTGCCATATTTTTGGACACCATAGAGAGAAGGTATCCGGCTGAATTGCGCCAGTTTCTTACGGAGTGTACCTTAAAAGCCATTTATGTCTTTAGCAAAGCACAAATCTTGGTGTCCAAAGCGCGCAAACAGATGGACGCGTTCGTTGAAAGCAACCCAGACCTGCAACAGCTTCGCAACAAGTGGAAAATTGTTTTCAAGAGAGAGGCTGCCAAGCCGTATCAATATGTCCGCCACGGTGTGATTCAGCTGACAATCTTTACTCATTTGAAGGACGATGGGGTGACAGCGTTCAAGAGAGTTTCTTATTCAACCAGCCAGTCGGACGAGGTATGCGAAGAGTCGGATATCAAGTTTATGCTCATGGAGTTCATTACCGGATCGGCAACATACAAAATTGACTTGAAATCAACCTCAGATACATACAACTATTACGTGGTGGGCAATCAATTTAGCAAAGAGTTTTTTCTCTATTTTCTCGAATACCATCTTTCACTCTTCCCCACCGAAACAGAATGTTCCAAAATCCGGCTGATTGACCACGAAGTAGACACGGTGGAATTCGAATTCACAGAGAAAGGGGAGAGAATCGTCTTGGACAAAACTGGTTACCGTGTTTTGGTCCAATAAAAAAAAAATTTACTATAATATTTATCTAAAACTATTTAAAAAAAAATTGACTTAAAGTATATTAAGATGTTATCCGCGCAAACACACACAATGGAAACAACATCTGCAGACCCTGTTCATGCGCTGTCCGATAGATGGACACTGTGGGCACATTTGCCTCACAACACGGATTGGAGCTTAAAGAGTTACATCCCGATTTTCACCTTTACGACATTGGAGGAAACGATTGCCATTACTGAATCGTTGCCTCCTTCACTGGTGGAGAATTGCATGTTGTTCATGATGCGAAAGGGTGTGAGTCCGACATGGGAGGACCCTCGAAACAGAGACGGTGGGTGTTTCTCGTACAAGGTGTTGAATAAGAATGTGGCCAAGGCGTGGTCCGAATTGACTTACCGTGTCGTCGGCAACTCGATATGCAGTGCTGCGCCCTTTGTGAACAGTGTGACCGGAATAACTATCTCTCCCAAGAAAAATTTCTGCATTATCAAGGTGTGGCTCGGCAATTGCGACCATCAGAACCCGAACGTTGTGGCGCCAGTCAAAGGTCTCCAAGCTCAAGGCTGTTTGTTCAAGAAGCACACCCCTGAATATTAATTGAACATTCGTATAAAATGTGCATAATATTTCTGATTTTAATGAGTAACTTAGATAAACATTTTTTGTCTTATATTAAATTTTGCTATTATGACAATGGTTGTCATCATTTAATATAAAACCATCGAAACCGAATACTTATGGTGTGGAGTCATTATGATGAGGTTATTCTACAAGACCATCTAACTTCTAAATTATCTGCGGGTTGAGTGGCGGACGGAACTGCTGCAATTGAAAAGATATCTCCTGAAGCAAAGGTTGCTGTGTTCACAGTATCACTTCCACTTGATGATGCACCTGTAATAGTAGTTGCCACCGCTGTGTTTACATTGTTTTTTCTTATTACGAATGTATAACTTGTTCCAGCTCCACCTGCGTTAGCACTTAAATATACGTATAGATTACTGATTGTGCAATTCAAAGGAATACTGAGTATCGTTTCTGATTCAATTGTTGTTGCGGTATCGTTAAATGATGCCCAGTAAACTCCAAAATATGTCGTGTTTCCTCTCTTGATATCTCTTGCATAACCTCCTATCATACTGTTGGCATTTGCCCCTGTTCCTGTGGGACCTCGTGTTCCAGTTGGTCCTAACGGTCCGGTGAACCCTGTGGGACCAGTGAAGCCTATGGGTCCAGTAAAACCTGTTGGACCAGTGAACCCTGTTGGACCAGTGAATCCAGTGGGACCAGTAAACCCGAATGGCCCGGTGAACCCTGTGGGGCCAGTGAAACCGGTGGGTCCAGTGAAACCGGTAGGACCAGTGAAACCTAATGGTCCAGTAAAACCTGTGGGACCAGTGGGTCCTGTCAACCCTGTAGGACCTGTAGGGCCTATCTGGGTATACATCACTTGTGTGACTGTTAGAATCACTGAAGGAATGCCTGGAGTGGCAGGTGGACCTACTAGAGGGCCTTGACTAAGTAACACAACGTTGGTATCACTCGAAAGCCATATTAATTGAAGGAAATCGCTTGGAGTCAAGGTTAGCACAAAGTTCCATGCGGGCACTTCTAAACTAGAACTCGATGACCCACTGACTGCCACTTCCGTGTCTGTATACGGTACGTTTATACCGTTTTTCACCAGCCAGATATTGACTACGCTGGACCCGCCACCCGAACTCTTTTCCAGTTGTGCCGAAAACTGTACATTGTACACTCCGGTTGCACTCACTGTTATTTTGGTGGGATTTCCTGATCCATCTGTCAAGATATTCACTCCGTTCGCCTCTGCCGTTTGATTATAGGACATATAGTTCACAGTCGATGCGACGGGGTTGGTTTGCGTTACATCCGAGTAAAACGACCCATATATTCCCAGCGCACCTCCTGTGCCCGTAGGGCCCTGCACTCCGGTAAATCCCGTTGGACCCGTTGGACCGGTGTTACCGGTGGGCCCAGTGTTACCTAGGACTCCGAAGGATGTGTGAATGTGAGAATATGTGGCCGGACTTTGGTAGTACGTGGTCAAGGTGGATGCAGCAGCTCCACTATTGTCCGCAAGCACTTTCACCACCAAAGACGAATACGGCGACAGATCTATATATAGCAACGCAAGTGAACAGGTGTATTGATTAACACTTGTGGTAATTGTAGAGGAAGAAGACGAAGTACCAAGCAATGTTTCGATTCCACCACCGTTTCTACCATACAGCTGGTATTTCAGTGTTACTCCATTTAGCGCACCAACGGAAGCAAAGATGTTTAGATCCCAAACCCCAGGAGGAATAAACGAGGGATTGTTTAAGTTAATGACATAGTTTGCAAATTGTGTTACACTGGTGTTTGTACTTGTGCCAGCAAGTGCCGTGACTACAGTTGCTTGAGGTAACGCGTTTTCGGTTAATGACAACAGCTTGTAAGTGCTAATGGGCGGACTAGGAGTTTCACCGTAGTTCAGATACAGCAATAGACCTGTACTTGACCCTGGTACACCGATTGGTCCTGTGTCTCCGGTGCAGCCGGTGGGTCCAGTGAAACCGGTAGGACCTGTAAAACCTGTTGGACCAGTGAACCCTGTTGGACCAGTGAACCCTGTTGGACCTGTGAACCCTGTTGGACCGGTGAACCCTATAGGGCCAGTGAAACCAGTGGGTCCAGTGAAACCGGTGGGTCCAGTGAAACCAGTAGGACCAGTGAAACCAGTCGGGCCTGTTGGACCCGTTTGACCAGTGGGACCCGTTTCTCCAGTTGCTCCGGTGGGTCCGTAGGGACCCGTGCATCCGCATTCGGAACTGTAAACAATGAGCCATGCATTCGCTGCGGTGTCAAAGATGAGATGAACGTTGTCGTACTGGTTTTCCAGTGTATAAGATGTGGTGGTCACACCAGTTCGTGTATCAATAAACGAGCACCCACTTGTGTTGACTACCACTGGGGAAGCAGTGAGCAAGACATTAGGGACATAATACGCCGTACGTGTAAATGTATCCGTCGTCGTGGGTGCGGACCGATTAAACAAGCCTCCAAAATAGATATTCGAGCCCACCGACAAAATCGCATTACCGTTTCCAGTGCCCACAGTGTTCAAACAAAAGCCATTTTGGAAGGTCAATGGTGGCGACGTGTTCACGATTGCCGCCATTTCATAGCTGGTGGTGCTGGCAGTCGCTATCTGATTGCATTGTAGACTACCTGCACCTGTCACTGTAAACAGACCAGTCACATACAGTGTATTGGAATTGTAGTAAAGCCCCGTTACATTGTTGTTGAAACCGAAATCAGTGGGAGACATGATATTGGGGTACACGAATTGGTTCCACGTTTCGGCAGCCGGGTTCCAGATACCAATATAACTTAAGTTCAAGGTGCTGTTTTTGCCTGTGTCGCTGAAAGATCCACCTACAAATAGGTTGCTGCCATCGGTCTCCAAAGCCAGGACCACAGCATTTACACCCACACCGGGAGTGACAATATTTGATGTCACCAAGGGGAACCAGACACGGTCGGTTGTGTCCCATCTGGCAAGTGAATACATAGATGGATTCGTATTTGGGTCCGATACTAAGTTTGGACCTGCGGCATCAAAAGAACCACCCACATAGACATTCTGATTGAACATTTTGATTGCGTTAATGTAAGAGGAACCTACTGGACCCATGCCGACGTTGGCACCACTATACGTGAGATTGTTGAACCCATTTGAGTTGTAGTAGCAAATGTAGTTTGCACCGTAATTGTACCCATTGTAGTCCATCAAGGTAAACCTGCCTCCCATGAAGGTGGTTTGGGCCCCGGAGGGGTTAATATACATATATGCCACTGCATTGACTGTGGTATCCACTCCGTTGCCACCTATACCGCCGGTTAGTACTTCAAATCCGTCCGGAGAATATAGTTTGAAATGTACAACATAATTGGCAGAGATGGTGTTGTTACTGCATAAGGTAAACTCACCACCGATCATCAACTTCGCACCAGTGCCACCGTCTCGGTTAATACCAAGTGCATTCACGGGGGCGTTGAGGTCGTTGTTCGTGTTGTTATAAAGTCCTTGCCATTGGTCTCCTAAAATGTCGTATTGGGCAATATACCGTGATGCAAAGTTTCCTGCATCCAAGTAATTGACCACAGTAAAGTTACCACCAACATACAAGGTAGGTGCAATCGCTGGCGACTCCAATGGTCCATAACAATAGGCCAATGCTCTGACCTCGTTGTTCGTTCCATTGTTGAATTGGGTACCACTTGACCAAGTATTGAAGCTTACGTTCCATACCGCTACATTGTTGCTGATAATAGAACCACCATCCACTGTCGAGAAAATACCTCCCACATAGACTTTTTGGGTGCCATATCCATCCGGGGTGCCAGAGGGCAAGCTCACATAGATCATCGCGAATACAATGTCGTCTACACCCTGAGAGGTAGCCCCAGTCAGCTGACCATAAGAGGTTCCGTTGTAATAACAGACATGATTGCCAGGAAAAGTAAAGAAACCACCCATAAACACTGCAAAGTTGCCTCCACCAAGGTCGCCATAGGTTAGTGTGAAGACATTGCTATTTGGTCCAATGCCACTGGTATTAGACCACGTGTACGTTGAGGGATTCCAATATGCCACGTTGTAACATACTTTGCCACCAGCCGAAGAGAGGAAACCTCCCACATACACCGTTCCACTATTTGATGCATACGTCATCGCTGACACATAACCATTCACACCGTTGCGATTGGTGGTGACATCCCACAACGCTTCCCACTTTCCAGTAGGGACGTAATACCTAGCAACATTGTTTGCTTGCACTCCGCCTGCACTGTTAAAAACACCACCCACATATATGTAGTCGCCCACCACCAGCAGTGCATAGACAATGGGACCAGCAGACACTTGCGACACACCATAGGTGATACCTTGTAACGCATTGAGGGTATCCGTTCCTGGGTCATAGTAACAAATGTTGTTGAATGTGAGCGCACCATTCGCGTTGTTAGGGAAGTCACCTCCGATGTAAATGAAATACGATAACGGGTCGGCATGAATAGTGTTGACATAATATGTGTTATTAATCCCAGGAAATCCAGGATACGCGCTAGCCCCCATGGGTTGCCATGAACCCAATCCGAAGTCATAATAGGAAATGCAGTTGAGGGGGGTGGCGCCACTGTTTACCGTGAGCATTTGCCCTCCTGCATAGAGACGTGGAGTAACCACCGTGCTGTAATATAATGTGTTCACTGTTGCCGGTGTATCGACGGCGTAATAGTCAAACCCTCCATTCAAATTGTTTTGGTAGACACCGGTAAGAGAGAACGTGGCCACCGAATTGCAAGTAAATCCATCCAATGTGGCAAACGAACCACCCACGAAAATGTTGGTTCCTCCGTCATACGCCAGAACGTTCACGGTAAACGTGTCTAGTTGACTTACTGTGCCGGCCGCTTCAGCAAATTGCAGAAATTGTGCGAGTATTGAAGGTACATTCTGGATGATGGTCAATTGCTGGTTGGATGCGCCTGCAGTCAGGGTATATGGTGACGAATAGAGATAGAGTACCTCTGGGATATATGTCACCTCATTGGAATTGGGGTTATAATGTACGTAGTTGGAATACTGTGCGTCGGGAATGGGACCACTAGTTGCGTCGGCGTCGCGCAGCTCTTTGATGACTGTCGTAGAGGACCCTGCACCCACTGCGTTTGTCCCGATAATGACTGAGTTGTCGTCTGCAATGGTCAGGGTTTGCGTATTGTATCCAAGAGCCACATTGTAGCTTCCAAATTGATTTGCACTTAAGGATGCGGAACCAACGGCTGTATTCTGGACACCAGTAGTGTTGTTGTAAAGCGAAAATGAACCAACTGCTGTGTTGAGTTCTGTGGTTGTATTCTGTAATGTGAAGTAGCCGACTCCAGTGTTGTTGTTGCCAACAGTTGACTGTTGTATGGAATTCGCACCAATGGCAACGTTTTGATATCCTGTTACATTCTGTTGGAGCGAATAATAACCTACACCAGTGTTGTTAGCACCTGTGGTATTATTCTGAAGGGTATAGTTACCAATGGCGGTATTTTGGAGTCCGGAGGAGCTGGAAAATTCCATGGCATGTGAGCCTAAATTGACATTGGACTCGCCTATGTATGCGCTGTCCGAACCAATCACCCAATCTCCACCCACAGTAGGATTCCATATTAAGTATTGACCTTGTGTATTCGCTGGAATAAGTGGTCCCACTGGACCAGTTGGACCTGTTTGACCAGTTGGACCTGTAAAACCAGTTGGACCTGTGAAACCTGTTGGGCCTGTTTCACCAGTTGGGCCTGTGTGACCTGTGGGGCCGGTAGGACCTGTATGACCAGTATCACCTCTTTCGCCGGTAAATCCTCTGCTGCCAGTGGGTCCGGTTGGTGACAAATCGTAGACAACCTCCCTCGTAATAGGGTCATAGAACAACCCATAGGTGTTTCCGGATGCATTGCGAATAGGGTCAACATAGAGGGACCGGGTTGTGGCAACAAGAGATGCGCCACTTGCGTTTAAAATAATGCTCTCGGGAACCTGACTAAGGTCACCTGCAAGGTTTCCTATCGCTATCGCATTTTGTCCTTGGTTCAACCCACCTGCACTTGTTCCTATCGCTATAGCATTTGAACCCTGATTGGCATACCCAGCTAAATTTCCGACACTGATAGAGTTGTCGTTTGCTCCCGTAAATCCTGCATCCGTTCCCACCGATATCCCATTGTTGTTTAGACCGTTCAACCCCTTCAAGTTGTTTGTTTTTAAGTAGCCAAATTTCACAAATTTTTGGTTGGGCCACGACATTATAAGTTATAAGTTATAATATTATATTATATATTTAATTGGTAAATTTTACATAAACACTAATACTTAATGTACCTGATGTGGCACCAAAAGGAATCGTCCAAGGGGTCCCTGTAGGCAGCTCTCTTATTACGCAAGCTATGCCGTCCCCTGCTGCGAAAGTCCCGTTGGTGATGGTTGACGAATACCCTGATATAGGAAACGTCACTGCACTAAAATTTGGTAAACCTAGACTTGCAGACGTGTACACGCTGCTACCACTTGCGACCACGATGTCTACAATTCCATTTGTCACAAACCATGTGAGCGTATTTACGGAAACGCTTGTAATGATTCCGCCAAAGGGCATGATATAGAAAATGTTGGTGTTACTGTTGCTTGTATAACTATTTAACGTGGCAGATGAATATGTCCAAGGAAATGTCCCACTTGGATTTCCACTGAAGTAGTTGACAAATGGATACAAAAATGCAACCACCGTCCCTGCAGAAGCATCCAATGTGATGGGTTGAATTGTGTATCCAGGGCCGTTGTTTGCACTTGTCGCAAGCTCACCTCCAGATTCTAAATCAAAATAGTATGATAACTGACTCGATGCATAAGAAGGCCCAATTGGTCCGGTGTCTCCTGTGGGGCCTGTATTTCCAGTTGGTCCGGTGTCTCCTGTTGGTCCGGTGTCTCCCGTTGGTCCTTCTGGTCCTTCTGGGCCTGTTGGTCCGGTGGGTCCTTCCGAACCCGTTCCACCACCGCAAGGAACAAAGCAGTCACATTCATCTGGCACAAAAGGTCCAGGACCATCGCACCAATCGCAGGCACCACCACAGTCACATGTGTCCGGTCCAACATAATTGCAATCTGGGCAAGGAACATAATACCCAGACTGACACGAGCTGGTGCATTGATTTGGCACGTAGGGAGCCCCGTTGATGTAGGATACATTTAGATTTGTAACAGTGATGTTTTGACTTATGATGTTGTTAGCATTGATATTGCTCATTTGTTTAATGTATATAATATAAAAGGATATATTAAACATCGCATATTTTAAATTCATAAACTAAATGTAAAACTAAAGGCGGGTTTCAATTGGGTATCGGAAATGGTCTCTGTTTCTTTTCCAAGATGAAAGGCTCAGGCATGAAGACTGGCCCTTTCTCGTAAACGTTCGCTGCTTGCAGTTGAACAATCTCCGGTACAAAACTGGGTGCTGGGTTGACTAAATTCGTCGAGTTGATGCCGAACAAAAAAGACTCTGTATCGGCCGCATTGTAGGAGAGCTTGTTCCAAGGAATTTGTGCGGGCATCAATCCATTGCCAGGAAGGCGAGTATTGTAGGCAGCACCATACTGGGAATTTGGGTATAATTTGTAATCTTCGGATTGCTGATATTGCTTCTGTTCTAAACAGTAATTTCCAGGGGTGTTTCGATTGCGTGTTGAGGCCATCTTTCTCTATATATAGGGTATATATATATTACCAAAAGAATTTAATTGGCCTGATTTATTTCATTGCGCAGCGTTTGCAATGTCGACTCCTGGATGAAACCATGCTCTAAATATTCACAGATGCATGCATGCGTATGGTGCATCAAATTGTAGGAGAACAGAATGCATAAGCCCAATTCCTCGTCCTCGCTGATGAGTTTGGCAGATGCCTGTTTCATGCATTCTCTCAAGCCAGTTTCTCCAGAGACTATGTTGTAGAGCTCGTAAATGATTTCGTCGAATTTTTTGAAGAGGTCCGACTCTTCAAAATAGAAGATATTGAGCAAATCCTCCCTATAAAGAATGTTTCGTACGTACTCCTTCTCGTCTTCTGTCACCTCATCCGTGGCCAGGAACACGTCGTCCTTGTGATACCTACACTCGTATTTACTGTTGTACATGCGTATGCTACGTTCGATAACTAATACATTTTCTCTCTAAATTGTGTTTAAATATATATTTTGATGAACAAATATTTAAACTGTCAACCCTTTGCTTTTCCTTTATGCATATTGATACGTGGAGTGTTTGGTGAAATAGTCGGAATCACGCGTAAGTTCCCGTGATGGCACCCCACCTCGAATCCACCCATCGGACGCAACACTTTCTATCTGGTTGGCGGGATTGTTGATGCGTTGTTGCACTGCAGGCAGCAAGGGAGTTTGGTGGTACTTGATGTAGCTCTTCTCGCTCAAGGTGTTGACCGACTTTTTGTTGACGATTTGCTCACCCTGTTGGATTTGGGATTCAATCACGGGATTCACTGAACCACGGCCTAAATAAGGCACCGTGGCAAACGGACGGTGGAAGAGGTCGATATGGCATTTGGGGTGTGTCTGGATGGTGCCAATGAGCAGCTGAGAGGAATCATTGATGTTGCATCCACCTGCACCTGAGCCGTAGCCACCATTGTACATGATGCCGGGCTGCGACACGGCCAAATCACGTGGCTTTTTCATGGAGCAGTCAGAGGCGAAAAAGTTTTGGGTCATGTAGTTGCATGCCTCGATATCCTGTATGGTGCTTTGGTCGACGCAGCACTTGTCTAAACCAATGCGACTCATGTTATCAAAGGTATATCCGGAATAAGTGGCCATCTTCTGTATATATACTATTATTATACATTTTTTTTTGGTGAAATACAATTAACTAAATGAGTGCCACTTTGTCTAAGGATGTCACTTTTGTGATATTCCGAATGATTTTGTCTTCTTTTTCAGGATTGCTCCCTCCTGTTCCACCAAAGGCCTCGATAACTATTTTACTGTATTGGTCAGAGTGGTTGGACTCACTATTATTGTATCCTGGGTATTTTTCCTTGAACAATGGTAACAGTTTCTCGTTTTTATAAGCCACCTTCTTAATTAAGCGTCGAAGTTTGTTCTTGTTATCGTCTTCTTTTTCCCACTTGTTGTCGTCTTTGATATACACCACTTCTCTCTTCTTGTCGGTGCATTGAATTGGACGTTCCGTGACATCGAGGGATTTCAAATTCGTCGTGATAATGTTCGAAATACCTTCGACGTATCCGACCTCACCAAATTTAATCAAGTCAGATAACTGAATTTTGATAGAGTCAATAAAATCCGTCATATTCATTGCGTTCTTGCATGTTTCGTTCAGGAAAAATTGCAGATTAAATGTCTTGTTATTGTTGTGACTGTTATTTGTGTTGTTGTTTGTGGTTTGATGAGGACCACACGTTTTGAGAACCTCACATATGATGTCTTTGACCATATCTTTGAATAAACTTTGTTGCTTAGTCATCATTTGTTCCACCATCGCCAGCGGCACCATGCCTTCCGAGGGAGCTTCAATAATCTCCTTCATAATGGGTTGTGGTTTTGAACCTTTGCAGACCTTTTTGTGTGCAGATAAACTTTCACGATGCCGATATATCTTATCGCATGATGCGCACTCAAACGTTTGCAGTGTTTCTTCCTCAACAATTGCTTCATCATGGTCAGGAGATATTTTGGGTGTAGTGGAAAGTATGGCGTGTTTTTTTGTAGCTAAATGTTTGTTAAACTCACTTTGTTTACTGCATAAATAGTGACAAAATGTACACTGGAAAGTCGGAGATTTTTTTATGCTCATGTGGTGATTTTCCCTATATATATCCTACAAAGAAAATATCCGCAGTACAAACGAAAAAAACAAAAAATTTTATCGTCACAAAATAAAAAAAGTTTCTTTCATCACCAGACGATAAATTTTCATTATGGTCTCATGCAACTGTTTTTCCATAAAATGTTTTGGCTTTTGAAAATTGGACATTTTTGGACTTGAAAAATGTCCAATTTTCAAAAGTGAAAATACTTTTCAAAATTCAAAATTGAAAAAAACCACTACATGCATAGAAAACTTCTTGAGTCATGTAGAAAATGCCCAAAAATCACCTACATGACATAGTATACAGGGTTTCTTTGGCCAGATTTCTCTCTAATGCTTTCTTGGCAACAGACCAAGATTTCGTTATTCAACCCGAAATTAAGTGTCTTCTCAGAGTACACTAGAGAGAAAAATGAACGATTTTAGATATACAGCCATCATCATAGAACCAAGAAGACACAAAGCACTGCATTTGGTACTCCAGAATGCCTTGGAATGCTTGTCGAATGAATGGAGAGTCGTGGTCTTTCATGGAAAAAACAATCGCGAATATGTAAACCATATTATGGAACTTCTCTCTGAGGGGGAAGAGAGAAAAAGAGTTTCCTTAGTGCAACTGCCCGTTCATAACCTAAATCAAAAGACATACAGTGCGCTATTGACCAATCCGAATGCGGGCATCTATGAGCATATCCACACGGAGTACTTCCTAATCTTCCAAACGGACACCATCATGTTCAAAGAGCACATACATCTCATGGACTATTACATTGCACAAGGGGTCGACTATATAGGAGCCCCATGGTTGCGATGCAATTACCCACCCACAAGAGAGAGAGACTTCATCGGCAACGGTGGATTCAGTCTCCGCAAAAAGAGTACCATGTTGCGTATCATGCAAACGCAAATATGGAACGAACACGAGGATGGTTGGCAAGAGGATTTGTACTTTTGTCGGTCATATGAGGGTATTACACTAAAGAAACCATCTTACGATGACGCTGCGCGGTTTTGTGTGGACGAGGTATTTTCGCATATTGCTATGGCATGCCACCGTCCATGGTGTCACCGTCATTTCCCTGAATTGGCCAAGTTGTATCCAATTTGCGAAAAATTATTTCATCTTCAATCGGAAGAGGAGGAAGAGAGAATAACATATCTAAGGATTAATCCATCTAAGGGTTAATCCATTGCCAAGAATCCTTGACACGAGCGATAGCACCTTCAGGAGTCGATTCCTTGGAAGAGTATTTGAGGTCATTGTACAAGTATTGCGCATACGCTCCTTGGTCATTGGTCACGCGAGTGTTGGGGGTGCTGTAAAATTGGCGACTCGATTGGTCCAGCTCAAACTGTTGCCACAGGTCGCCGAACAATTGCTTGCTGGTATTCTTGATGCCCGGGTTC
>Ga0209551_1000703_pt1 | contig 12583 bp, 15 predicted proteins | sample LauGreSuBDMM15SD_2_FD_187568 | JGI IMG/M metagenome (GOLD analysis project Ga0209551, IMG submission 187568) | Freshwater lake microbial communities from Lake Michigan, USA - Su13.BD.MM15.SD (SPAdes) (version 3) | ecosystem: Environmental > Aquatic > Freshwater > Lake | place: Lake Michigan, USA... | reverse complement strand
TCCCATGGTGAACGTCACGGGCGGCCCCAAAGGCCAACAACAGTACAGCTTGTCGCTGCAACTGTTGGCCTTGATGACATCGCTCACACTTCTGCCCTCGTTCTTGCTCATGATGACGGCGTTTGTTCGCATCATCATTGTGTTGTCTATCTTGCGTCAAGCTTTGGGTACGGGCCAAACACCTCCAAATACCGTGCTGGTCGGCTTGGCCTTGTTCCTCACCCTGTTCATCATGTCGCCTATCTTGAACGATGTTTATACCAACGCCGTGGTGCCTTACATGCAAAAAGGCATGGCCTTTGACAAAGCCTTGGCCGCTGCCGAAGAGCCCCTTCGCAACTTCATGATGAAGCAAACCCGCGAAGACGACATTGGCCTTTTCATGCAAATGGCCAACAAAGGCGAGCCCGCCAATGCCGCTGCCGTGCCCTTCTCTACCTTGGTGCCCGCCTTCATCACGTCTGAATTGAAAAGCGCTTTCACCATTGGCTTCCTGATTTACATCCCCTTCGTGGTCATTGATCTCATTGTGGCCAGCGTGCTCATGTCCATGGGCATGATGATGTTGTCACCCATGATGATTTCAATGCCTTTCAAACTCATGTTGTTTGTCCTGGTTGACGGTTGGAGCCTGATCTTAGGATCGCTGGCTGCTAGCTTTGCCACCTAATTGGGAGCCCACACATGGACACCGCTACCGTTGTTGATTTAGGCCGCCAAGCCCTCTGGATGACTGTTTTAATTTCAGCGCCCTTGCTGGGTGTTGCGCTGTTTGTTGGTTTGCTCATCGGTATTTTGCAAGCCGCAACCTCTATCAATGAAGCCACGCTCAGTTTTATCCCTAAGCTGGCCGCTTTGGCCCTTACCTTGGCGGTGGTGGGTGGATGGCAGTTGACCACTTTGGTCGATTACACGCGCGCTTTATTCCAACGTATCCCTGGATTGTTCATCTGATATGGACATCTCAGTCACCGAACTGCTGGATCGCTTTTACGGCCTTCTTTGGCCCATGCTGCGAATTTCAGCCTTGTTGGTGGCAGCCCCCATCTTTTCATTGCGCGCCGTCAATTTGCGCATTCGCATTGTGTTGGCCATGGCCCTGACTTGGTTGGTTTACCCTTTGCACGATTGGCCCGTCATTGACCCGCTCTCAGCCAGCGGTCTTCTGGAAATTTGCAATCAACTCATGATCGGCTTGCTCATGGGTCTCATGCTGCAAGTGGTCACTGCGGCCATTGTGGTGGCCGGTCAATCGATTGCCAATGCCATCGGTTTGTCGATGGCCACCATGATCGACCCTAACATGGGCAACGTGCCCGTCATCTCACAGTTTTTATTGGTCTTGGCTACACTTATTTTTGTGGGGCTAGGTGGACACGCCTTGCTCCTAAGCTTGGTAGTCGAGAGCTTTACTAGCCTGCCTATTGGCAGCAACCTCATGAGTACCGAAGCCATGAAGCATGTCATTGCTTGGAGCTCCATGTTGTTTTTGGGCGCTTTGCTTACTGCATTGCCCGTCATGGTGGCCTTGCTGTTCATCAACATTGGTTTGGGTGTGGCCACCCGCGCTGCGCCCAGCTTGAACATTTTTTCCGTCGGCTTTCCGGCCATGATTTTTGCCGGTTACGGCGTACTTATTCTGGCTTTGCCCAGCATTGGCGCACGCATTCAATGGCTTTGGATGCAGGGCTTTTTTCAAGTCCGCGCCTTGGTCGGAATCACTTAAAGGATGTAAAGCATGGCTGAAAAATCCAGCGCCGAACAAACCGAAGACCCGACGGCACGAAAACTGAGCAAAGCCCGTGAAGAGGGGCAAGTTGCTCGCTCGGTAGAGCTACCTGCTGCGGCCGTGACCATTGGCGCTATCTTGGCCATGTTCATGATGGGCGGCTATTGGATGAAAAATGCAGCTGAAGTTTTTGCTTCAGGCTTTAAATTTGACCGCAAAGCGCTCGACAACCCTGACCTCATGGTAAGCACGTTTGCACACCACTTGGGTGAAAGTTTTTTATTGATAGTGCCAGTTCTTTTGGTCACGGCCATCTTAGCCATCCTGTCTAGCGGTGCGACAGGAGGCTATTTATTTTCCCTAAAAAGCATCCTGCCCAACTTCAGCAAGCTAAGCCTCTTGTCTGGCTTTAAACGGATGTTTGGAGCTCGTGCTGCCATTGAGTTGTTGAAATCAATTTTGAAATTCACTTTGGTGACAGTCGTATTGTGGTCTCTGGTCAGCCGGCAAATGGATCAAATGATGCAATTGGGCCAGATGGCTTTAGAGCCAGCCTTGGCATCGGCGGGCTGGATGATTGCTGAATCAGCACTTTGGCTTTCGCTTAGCTTATTGGTCATCGCCCTGATTGATGCACCATTCCAGCGCTACTCCTTCATCAAACAAATGCGCATGACCAAGCAAGAGGTCAAAGATGAAATGAAGGACATGGAAGGTCGACCAGAGGTGAAGCAGCAAATTCGCAGGCGTCAGCGCGAGATGGCCAACAACCGCATGATTCAAAAAGTCAAAGACGCCGATGTGATCATTACCAACCCAGAACACTTTGCCGTGGCATTGTCTTATGACCCTACGGGTGATGGCGCACCGGTTTTACTGGCCAAGGGATCTGATCATATGGCAGCCCGAATCAGAGAAGAAGCCCAAAAACACGGGGTAGAAATTTTTGCAGCCCCGCCATTGGCTCGTGCTCTTTACTTCAGCACTGAGGTGGATCACCCCGTACCTGAAGCGTTGTATTTGGCTGTTGCCCAAGTGATTGCCTATGTTTTTAGCTTGGCAGATGTGACGCCAGGCTTTGCGCCAATGTCAAAACCGCAACCCAAGATCCCGTCATCCATGCTGTTTGATGCAGATGGCAAATTAATGACCACTTAAGGTGAAGTGAATAACTTAAAGCCAGGAATCGATATGAGTGAAAATCAAAATCCAGAAGAGCCGATGATCATTAAAACAGATCGCCCACATACCGTTTCCATGCCCGAAGGCACCAATATTGCCGTTGGCAAGAAGGGCGAGGCGGGCGCACCTGTTGTGCGAAAAGTAATGGCCGATGGTGAAAGCAATGTGGCAGAGAATGTTGTCATGGACGGTGGCGTTAGCTCGTCGAAAGACCCAAGCAAAGATGTCATGGCCAAAGGAGAAAACAACAAAGGCTATCAAAGTAAAGAGGAAGGCCAAGAGAATTTCAAAGGCTATCAAAGTGCAGCAGATGCGCCGGATCGTTTTGCAGCTCCGCCCAAAGAAGCGGATGTGCCGCCCCCAAACAAAAAATCGATCGATGTCAGCCAACTCGATAGCATCCTCAAAACTAAAGCAGTCGAGTCTTCTGTCGATACTGTTACCAACGAGCCAGACAATATTGCGTTAGAGCCCGTCAGTCAAGCGAAAAGTGTGCTTTCTGAAGCCATGCCGGAAATGAACTTTCCAGCGCGTGTCATTAAAGTCAAAATTGCTAACGACCAAGTGCGAGAACGTCTGGAAAAGCTTGAATAAAAGGAATTAGCCATGAGCACCCAACCCACCACGGGCGGTAACGACCATCCCCATGACGAACCACATGCAACGCATGCAGCACAGGCGGCTGTAAACGAGACAGATGAGTTGGAAGGTTTGAAATTGGTCATGCTAGATTCAGCCGAATTGGCAACTCGTTCTGCAACTTTAGCTGTTGACGCTGGTGAAAAAATTCAAACAGCCACGCACAATCTTGAAGGGCTCATGAAGGCCAACAAGAAGCAACATCAAATCATGCTGGGTGTTGCAGGGGGCGTGATGCTTTTCACTGCCATTGTTTTTGCAACATCCATCTTCAGCTTGAAGTCGCGCATCAACCAAATGGACGCTATGTTGGCCTCTTTGAGCAAGCGCGTGGTCGAATTGAACGATTCCATGGAATTGGTAAGTTCTGTGAACGAGGGCCTTCAAGAAATGGTGTCAAAGCAAGACGACATGACCAAGATGCAGAGCAGTCTTGACAACCGCCTGAATGAAGCCATCAAGAAGACCGACAGTGTGCCTGAGAAAACAGCCCAGCAAGTGGGTGAAAAAGGTCAAGTCCTGGCAGATCAGGTGAAGTCCTTAGAAGGTCGATTCGTACAACAATCAAAAGCCCTGAATGCACTGGCAGGTCAAGTGACTGGATTGAAAGGCGCTGTGGGTGAAACCGGCACCTTCAAGAAAGAAATGGAAACATTGGCCAGCCTGCAAAAAGAGCGTCAAGCTGCAGACAATATCATCGCGGCCAAAGCAGCATCCCAAGCATCTTCTGCCACCAATGCAGCCAATGCAGCGGCCATTGCGGCTGCCAAACAAAAAGAACGCATGGTTCAATACCCACGCACGCAACAAGAAACTATACCTGCAGGCGCAAGTGGTGTCTTGAGTTCAAAACCTTGATTGTTCAGTTTTGAATTAGCCCAAGTCTTTTTCAATATCGGCATTTGCAACAGGCAAAGTGCCCTGCCGTAAATCGTATTTGTTCAGTTTTTCAATCAGCGTTGTGCGCTGTAAATTGAGCAGTCGTGCCGTTTGAGAAACATTGCCATCTGTGCGGTTCAAGGCTTGCACAATCAGGTCTCGCTCAATGTCTGCCAAGCGGTCTTTCAAAGAAAGTCCCTCAGCCGGCAAACTGGGTAAGCCCTGAGCCAACATGATGATGTCCTCCACCTCGTTGTGCAGGTCCATGGCCAAAGGAGGCGCAGGATTGGCAAAAGGGTTCATCAAATCGGCATTGGCACTGTGGTGCATGTCTTTGGCACTCAAAGGAGCCACAATTTCAAGCGAATCCACAATGGGTGTACTGACACGTTCCGCCTGAAGCTTTCGCAAACCCTTAGGCAACAATGACGAGGGCACCGATGCCAAGCTTAAAAGCTGACCGCTGAAAAGTGTATTGAACCGATCAACCAAATTGGACAATTCACGAACATTTCCTGGCCAAGCATAGTCTTTCAGTGCTTCCATAAAGTCTGCCGAGAAAGTAATGGGGGTCTGACCTTTCAAAGCAAAATATTCTGCAAAATGAGTGAGCAATGCAGGTACGTCTTGCGCCCTTTGGCGCAATGCAGGCGTATTCAAAGGCAATACATTGAGCCGGTAGTACAAATCCTCCCTAAACCGACCCGCCTCGATTTCGGCCTCCAAATCTCGGTGAGTGGCCGCTACGACACGGACGTCAATCTCTACAGACTTTAAACCCCCAACAGGGTCAACCGATCGCTCTTGCAAAACGCGAAGCAGTTTCACCTGCATGTCCAAGGACAAGTCACCAATTTCATCCAAGAAGATGGTGCCGCCATGGGCCAGTTCAAATCGACCGATGCGGTCGGCCATGGCACCGGTAAAAGCACCTTTGCGATGTCCAAACAACTCGCTTTCTAGCAAATCTTTGGGAATGGCCGCGCAATTAATGGGCACAAAATTACCGCCACTTCGATCAGATTGATCGTGCAAGGCCCTAGCAACCAACTCCTTTCCCGTGCCACTTTCCCCAGTAATCAAGACGGTAGCACTGGAAGATGCAACACGTTCAATTAAATGGCGAATGGCTTCAGCACCAGCACTGGCGCCGATGAAGGCTTTAGATAGGCTCTTTTTAACCATGGGTGTTGGGGAAATGTTTCATGGAATGCATCAAAACACCAATGTATTGCAAATTTGGTTAAAAAAGTCACAAATGTCGGAAAACCGTCAGATCGCTTCTCCTTTTCACAACAAGTAGTCTCAGAATCACTCAAGCTTCTCAAGTTGATGCCGAATCAGAGGGTGAAGGACTTCGAGTCCCCCCTCTTACAAGGAACTGAACATGAAACGCATGACCTCTGCTTGCTTTGCCCTAAGTCTAAGCTTGGGCTTAACAGCCCTCACCGGATGTAAATCTATCAATTTGGCCATGCCAAGCCCATCCTCTTCCAAAGACGCCATGGCCATGTCTTCACCTTTGGTTGAAAAAAGAGAAACCATTACAGCGACGGGTTACGCTGTTGTAGCCGTACAAAATCATAGAAATCCGGCGCAGCAGCGCTTGATGGCCATTCGCGCTTCCAAACTTGATGCCTATCGCAACCTCACAGAACAGGTTTATGGCCAACAACTGGATGCAAGCTCCACGGTAGCCGACATGGTTGTCACCAATGACACCTTTCGAGCCAAGGTAGAAGGTGTGATTTATGGCGCTCGTTTGGTGAGCATCACCCCTGTGGGAGATGAAACATATGAAACCACATTGTCTTTGGACCGCGATGTGGTCCAAGACTTGCGCATTCTTTTCATGGGTCAGATGGCTGGTCGAGGTCGATAAAAATGAAAATGCCAGCACGCACTCATCAAATCTGCGCTTTCAGCCTTGCCCTATGTTCGGCACTGGTTTGTTTGAATGTGAGCGCGCAAAATCAATCAAATTCAGTTCCTGCTGCTCAGGCGCCTTTGACAGCACAAGAACGTTTGGACGCTATTCGACAAAGTCTTGTGGATGCATCTTTGAAAACAAGCACTCGCGTCTCTTCCACAACATGGCTAGACCGACAAGGAAGTTTGCGCGAAAATAGCTCTTTCAAAAATAACTTGGAAGTGACGGGCGTTCGCGTCATAGGTTTTGAGCGTGATGAAACTGGCACAGCCAAAGCCCGATTGCATATTCCTAATGGCCACTCCGAAAAAGTCAAAGCAAGCCAACCCAAGCAAGATACTGTCAAAGAAACAGGCTTCAAAGGTGCGGTTCAAAAATTTAACAAGCTTATGACGAAGGCCGCCGATTTCGCCAAAGAAATGTCGCCGCAAGACAATGTAATTCAGACACCACTTTGTGAATCCAAAGTTGGCATGCGTTTAAACCATGTCATGGGCTTATCCTTGGATATCGACTCAACGGTCAACAATGTTTTACTACAAACCTTGTTGCCACAATTGCAGAAGCAATGGGTCGATCAACACAACGCAGCTGGAAGCGCCCGCACTTGGAAGGCAGTAAATAATTTGCCAGATGCATCCATGTCCAAAACCATGACAAGCTACGAGCGTGCCCTCATAGGAAATCGCCCACAAAATTTGCCCTGGGAAGCAATTTTGAAAATCCGAACGGAAGCATTGCCCGCTAGTGGTATTCAAGGACTCATGGGCTTTTCAGGCAATCATTTGGTTTTGAATTTAGATTTCCAAATTTTAGGTACCGATTCTCAGTCTGAAAAGTTTGAAGAAAACGTCAGCCTGATCATCGAAGTTGATCGCCCAGCTTGGTCTGCGCCTAAAGTCAGCGCTGCCGGTTTGACAAGCATTCAAGACCAGCTTCAAACATGGCGCGATACGGCTGAGCAATGGCTATCTTGCCAAAACATGAACCCTAGCGTGACCGATGTGTACCCACAACAGGTTCAGATCAACGCTGGCACCTTTAACGGTGTGCGTAAAGGTGACGAGTGGCTTGTGGCTAACCCCGCCCAATTCCCTTCAGGCTTGTTGGGCAAAGAAGGCGCTCCTCAAACTCTATTGGCCAAAGTTCAATCGGTCACACCTTACAACGCGCAGTTGGTGGTTCTGGCAGGGCCTGCCCAATCCGCTCAGCCTGAGTGGCGTGCATGGCCCACTGAAACATTGGTCTCAGAACCCAACTTGCAACCCACCCCCAAACGCACGATACCCGCAGTCAAACGTTCAGTTAAAATGGCACCCATAGCGCCTGATACTTTGACAATGTCTCCCTATTGATTGAAATGAGTTTGTCATGACACTTTCCATTCACCCGAACCCATTTTTGACCGCGTGCTTCAAGGTGGTTTTGATGTTGAGTGCCTTGTGCTGCGTGTTTTCCACCTCTGTCTTGGCTGCCAATGCAACTGCCGAGCCTGTAGCAACGGCATCAACAAACTACACTGTTCCTCAGAGTACGCCCATTGATAAGCTTGTTCAGGTCGTTTATGCGAACAGCCCACTCACGACAGCTATCTTGAGAAAATCTCTGGTAGAAGCCAATCCAAAAGTTATCACAGGCAATCCTCAACAGCGTGTCAAAGCAGGCACCACCATTGTGGTTCCTGAGCATGGTCACATCGTGCGTACTGTTCTAACTCCTTTTGTGCCTGCAACCGAAACACCAGACCCAGGATTTACCGCTCGCGACTATACAGTTCGCAAGCCCTGGGTTCGTTTCCCTTGATTTCTGGGGCCAATGCGCTCGTTGAGCCCGGCCGCATACATCCTATTTTTCTGGAAGGCAAGCTACTGCCTTTGCAGGCCAAAGCAGCCGCAGAATTAGGTTTGAAAGATGGTCAAGTGGTTCAAGGCAATGTGAGACTACAACATGATCAGCCCATGCTGATGTTGCAAGGAAAAGCATTTGCAGTGCCTGGGCTGCTGGCTTCTCAGGTGGGTCAATCAATGTGGTTCAAGGTGCAAGATGGCAATTTGGTCTCTATCAATTCATCTTCACTTGTGTCCCGTATTGCCTCATTGCTTTACAGGCCCAATGTCAATTCAGTACTGCCGCAACTTTTTCAATCTGGTCAACTGGATGCGTTGTTAAGCCAAGTTAAACGGCCAGATTTAGAGGCCCAATGGCGTGGCATACAGTTGTCGATTGCGCAACTTACACCAGCGGCTATAAGGCAAACGATGATGGCCGCCATGGGCACTGAAGTTTGGTTGTCAAAAGGCGTACAACCACCCGCCCAAGATACCAAGCAATTACTGCGAAAACTTTTGGCTGAAGTCAACAATTCAGGTATTGGCGAAGAAATAGATTCCGGATTGGTTGAAAAACTCACCCATGCAATAGACGACATCGAAGCAAGCCAAGTTCAAGCCGTGCAGGCGCAAGCTCAGCAAGAGGTTTTGTTTAACATGACGATTCCTTTCGTTGACGCCAACCCCATTGAACTCACCGTCCGACGCGGACCACGTCAAGATGGCGAACAACCCGTACTGACCGTCAATGTCCACTCAAAAACGGAAGACCTCGGTCCGATTTGGCTAAAATCGCAACTCATGAACGCCCAACAAATTGAACTCACCATGTGGGCCGTCAACGAATTTGTTGTTTCACAGGCTCGCGCTCGTTCGTATTTATTGGGAGATGAATTGCGAGCAGCTGGACTTAATTTACGTGCTTTCAACGTTGTTCACGGTGAAAGGCCCAATGAATTGAGTGATTGGGCTCCAACGGGCCGCGGCTTGGTTGTGGATGTATCAGCATGAGCCGTTACATGCGCCAGGCGGTAGCGCTTGCCTACAGTAAAAACCCCGTTCCGGTGCTTATCGCCAAAGGAGACGATGATTTAGCTTGGCGCATGATTGAGGAAGCAAACAAGCATGGTGTGTTCATATCTGAAGATCCACAACTACTGGCCTTGCTCAGCCGGCTGAATGTCGATCAAGAAATTCCCGAGGAACTTTACACCACTGTGGCAGTGGTTTTGTCTTGGGTTTATTGGCTGAAGGGCATGCGCCCAGGGGATGAGAAGTTTGACAAGAGCAATCCCGAAGAAGGTTAGAGTAGGCTAAACTTCTTGATAGCCTCGGCCCTTACTGAACCGCGCCACTTGACCTAAGCGGTCATATACCTCGACGGAGCTACCACCATCTCCAGCCCTTAAGCTGTTGAGTGCACCCCTTATTGAATCCAATTTACGTTCAATCAAAATTGAGTTGCGGCGATGCAGGTCTCGGCACTCAATTAACTGCTCTTTAAGTTCCGCCCATTCAGGAAGTTGCTGTAGATCATCAGCACTGGGGCAGCCTTGGGTAAGCTCAGCCAATAAAGTATTTTTGACAGGCTGAAGTGATTCAAATTGATCTAGATCTTGATTTTTGAGTGCCTCAAACTCTAGCGCCAACAGTTGGGCTAGATTTACAGTTAATTTCAGAATATTGTCACTCACGAATCATCTGCTCAATGGCATGGAAGCTTTCAGCTATTTTGCGCGGGCTTAAAGGATATTGCCCATCATGGATTGCTTGCTTGATGGAGGCTACCTTTACGGGATCAAAATCTTGTTGCGCCATTGCACGTTCAGCAACGTTGCTCAATAGAAGTTCATCCGAGCTGCTTGTTTTGTTGTTTTGAGAAGTGGAAACAGGTGCTTCACTGCTCAAATTAGTTGGAGAGGCGCTTTTCTTGTTTGCCTTGTCCATTGCGCTGCGCAATGAGGCATCAGACTGCGCACGCTGTCCGTAGTTTGAAATTGCATCGGTCATACCCTGCTCGCTTTCTTATTTCTTCTCACATCAACCCAAATAAGTGGATTGGACAATAAGTGTATCGACATGAAAATCTAGAACTTAAATCATTAAACAAGCTATTTGCGATTTATATGCCAAAAAATCTCATTATTTGGATTTCAAATACCTTTTGCAGTATTGGGCCCTGTCACCACACCAGATACTTGCCGGCCCGACTCTGGATTTTTCAGCTTTACCTGCTCCCCAAGTCTTCCATCCTGTAAGGCCTCCATACGGATTGAAATCTGAAACTCAGACTTGTTGCCAATTGACAACATCACCGTCTGACCCTGTTTCACCATGATGGCTCGGCGAATATCAGACACCCTCAAGGCTTGTCCCGCAGGAATATCCCGAGTGAGTTCCGCTTGGTGTGCATCCTTCAAAGTACTTAGCAACTGAGTATCGACATTTCCAGGGGAAGCTTGAACTTCTTCTAGCATTTCAGGCTGCAAAATGACGCCTCTTTGCAACAAACGGCGAGTCACCACGATGGTTTTGGGAACATTGGCCGGATTGTTGGCATTTTGCAACGGAGCAGAACTTGAAGGTGCCGCAGGGTTTGGGACACCCGCAGAAGCAACAGTTGGGGGCGCATTGACGCGTCCTGCAGGCATACTCACTTGCAAATAAAGCTGCCAAACGGGTTCAGCACACCTGACACGCACCGTTTCTTTGGAAGCAAAAGGGTTGTCTACCGTCAAAGATTTTTGACAGGCTTGTACTTTCAAGCGATCATCTAGGGGCGCAATGACAACATCCTTGGCGTTCACGACATGAGTTTGAGATATCCATTGACGCACTTGCAAGCCCATCGACTCGGCGGCAGAGTTGGCTTGAGCAATGGCGGCCAAAGGCAGGGCAATTGCCAAAAGCCAAAAAACCGTCAGGCACAGGATTTGCATCAAGCCTTGGGCAGGTGTAGATGTTTTGACACTTGGTTTGAACATACCGGAGTTCATGCAATAACGATGCCACATCATCATGAGAATTGAATCCAATTTACCCAATGCCCCTGTGGGGAGTACACCCACTACCGTGGCGTCTTTGTCGCGGCCAGGCTTTGCAAAAGCCTTGGACCAAGTGCAACAAACCCAGCCCGCCCAAGTCAAGGTCATTCAATCGGGTGACACCCTCACTGGCATTGTGAAAGAGCAAGCCCAGCGCCAAGGTGTCAAGCTTTCTGCCTCCGAAGAGTTCAGATGGGCTCAAACTTTGGCCGCCGACAGCGGCATTCAAAACCCCAATGCTATTTTTCCAGGACAAAAGATTCAGCTCCAAAACATGTTGAATCAGTGGCAAGCGGGCCAGACTCAAGCGCCAAATCAAGCGCCCAACTTGGCTCATAACGCCTCACAAGGCAATTCGGCCAAAGCCAATGACAAGATAGAGACCGTCACAGTGACCGCAAGTCGGCCAACCCAGCCTATCAGCAAAGGCAACTACATCAACGCTGTGGCTCACCCTGTTCTCAGCCAAACTCTCGATCGAGCAGTGACTCGAGGCTTTATTCCCAAGGTCGAGAAGCAAGACGTTTACAACAAAGTGTTGCAAGTAGCCAATAAGCACAATTTTTCACCTGACGATTTCGCCCGCCTGACCTTGATGGAAAGCGACGGTATGAACCCACAGGCCACCAACGCAAGATGCCACGGCATCATTCAGTTTTGTGACGGCCCCGATCGCGGTGCGGCCGAGGTTGGCTTTGGCAAGGCGCCAAAATCTATTTTGGGCCTCAGCGTTTACCAACAGCTTCACCTGGTTGACACTTATTTTGACAAAGTAGGTCTGAAGAAACAAGGCCCTGTGCCGCTAGACGAGCTTTATTTAGCCGTTCTTCAACCTGCAGCTCGCAGTGAAAAACGTCCAGAAGAACCCTTAGGTATTCCAGGTAAACAAGCGAAGTACTTGTATGAAGGGCGCGATCCGCAAGCGCCTATGACACGATCTTCTATTTCTCAGGGCTTGGTCCAAAACGCTGCTGATCGTTTGGGATATAAAAATTTCCGCATCAATTCAACGGGTGCCAATGCCAACTCAATAGGCTCCAACGCTGTCAGCAATGCCATTCACAACGCATTGAACCAGACAACACCCGACACCAACCCCAACTCGGCAGCACGCATTCGTTTGCAAGTTCAAAAAGCCGCAGACTACGACGCCTTGGAAGCACCCAAAGTCTGGTTGCGCTAAGCAAAGCGGCAAGGGTTTGCCGCTTCTCATTTCTCTGAAGCATTAGGCACGGGTGACTCGCTAACCCGCATTCTGCCTTGCAACGCGGCCTACGGCCCCGTCAAAAACCCATCAAAAAACGGCAAGAAAAGCATGGCACGGCTCTTGCAATCGAACTCTTTGCAAAGA
>Ga0209551_1000697_pt1 | contig 12615 bp, 11 predicted proteins | sample LauGreSuBDMM15SD_2_FD_187568 | JGI IMG/M metagenome (GOLD analysis project Ga0209551, IMG submission 187568) | Freshwater lake microbial communities from Lake Michigan, USA - Su13.BD.MM15.SD (SPAdes) (version 3) | ecosystem: Environmental > Aquatic > Freshwater > Lake | place: Lake Michigan, USA... | reverse complement strand
TACCAGCAAATCAGTGTGTAACATTTAGGAACGCAACTGAAGGTATATGGACTTCTGATTCTTTATCAAATGCTTTCTTTTCAGAACATAATATTCGAATTATTCAAAATGGTATAAGAGCTGGTGTGTATCATAGATCAAATGGTCAATATGTTATTGGAGCACAAGATTGTGATTCTCTCAAAATTGTTATGAGAAGTGTATTTCTACAAAACTCTGCTAATCAACCGAATAATATTACACAACAAATAGTGCAACTAAATAAAATCGTATTAGAATACTGTATTCAGCAAGTTTATAGTGAAGCGCAAGGTTATATGAAATATATCAATGATGCCAGTACATTAGTCGTGCCAATTTCTCATCCGGTAATGGCAAATGATAATGATAGACAACTTGAATTAAAGCCTTGGTTCTAAGCGAAGCGACCGTCGAACAAAGTTCTTTTACACCTTTTCTCAATTAAAACGCCCCTAAAAGGGTCGTAAATGAGTGAAGGTAACTGTTGCCATTACGCATTTGAAATGCGAAATGGTGTAAAAAGGTAGTACCAAAATATATAACCTTTACACCTTTTTACATTTCAAACGCCGGTTTATTATATATGATTATGGTATAAATATTATATAATTATTATTAAATATATAATATGAAAAGAATACCAATTGATATTATTATAAATCACATTATACCATATACTTATAATATTCAACCAAAATTTTTATTAGAAGACATTAAAAATTATCATAAAATTAGAACAATATTGATAGACGATAAGTATGATACAGATGTTATAAAACACGAAATATTAGCAGTTTTTTATTGTAATAAACAAAAACTAAATAATATTTTACATAGACATTTTCTAAATTACGATTATAACATTATTTATGGCTATTCGCAAAATATAAAATTTAATATTTTATTTGGGTTATTTTCAATAGAAGAGAGAACGCATTTTTCAGAATATATTCTGAAAGACTTAAAAGATTGGATTTTGAAATAATCGGCGTTTGAAATGTAAAAAGGTGTAAAAGGTAGTGTCAAAATATATAATTTTTATAACTTTATATATTTTAAATGTGGATTATACTAAACCTAAAAAATTACGTCCAATCTTACTTGTAGCAAACATACCACATCCCGAACCAATCTGTAAATAAAATATATTAGTTTTTTTGGTACAACATAGTAAGTATAATGATAAAATAATGAAAAGTAAAGAAAAAACCCAGAATAATTGAGTAAATGTATCCATTATAATATATGAGTATATAAAATAATTTTGAATAATGAATAATTTTATCTTAGTCAGCGTTTCAGCGAAGCATAGTAAATATAAAAATGTAGTAAAAAAAATATTAATTTAAATACTTATTAATACTATTAATAAGTATGGAAGACAAAATAGTTTTAATATGCGCGACTGGTCGTTCTGGTTCCACAACAATGCAGCGAATAATTAATACTATACCTGGTTCAAATATTTGTGGAGAGAATTATGGAGCAATCAATAGTTTATTGGATTGTTATAATAAGTTACATGCTACTTCAACTGCCTATGTTCCTGGTCATTATAATCCGGCATCTTATGAAGACATTGTAAGTAAAAATGTAAAACCAGCTTGGTATAATTCATATAAAATTAATGAAATGGAAGACCAAATTCGTAAACTAATTATTACAATGTTTAAAAATAAACCAGAAACCAATTTATGGGGATTTAAAGAAATAAGATATGACAATAAAAAAATACATTTGATAAAATTTTTAAAAATATTATTTCCTCAAACAAAGGTGATTATACAAATTAGAGAGAATATTCAAGCGCAAAGTAAAAGCGGTTGGCATAAAGGTGATAAAAATGCTCCAGCTTATATTCAAAAAATGAATAAAGAATTAATTGAATTTTACAATCAAAATAAAGAATGGTGTTATCTCACAACATTTGAAAGAATGTTTGATAGAAATAATCTCCAAAATATCTTTTCATTTATTGATTGTAGAGAGAAATATGATGAATCAAAAGTAACAGAAGTATTAAATAATAACATTAAAGATTAGAATTTTATACTTAGTTATTTTTTCTCTCTACTTATGAAATTTAGAACTGTTTTATAAAATAGAAAAGTGGCTGAAGAACGGTAAAGCATAGCATTATATGATTGACTCTAAACAATTCGTACTGCTCTTTAAGTATTTGAATAAATAATATAAAAAACAATTTAAAGAGTCCTTAAATAAAAATTTATATATTATTTTTATTTATAATAATTTATAACTGTTTATGCGTCTTCAACTACCAAATTTGCCTTCTTTGTAACCTTCTTTACGGTGGTTCCCTTTGATACAACTTTCTTTTTCTTCTCTTCACCACTCATAAGTCTTGCTCTTTCTTCCTTATATTCAAGATAAAGATCTCTTAGTTGGTTAAGCTCAGTAATCCACATCTTATTAATAGTAGTATTTTTAATTTGTTCCAGTTCAACTTCTTTGTTACCTTTATCCTTTAATAATTTATCAACATTTTCTTCAGTTACTGAATCCATCGGCATCTTTACAAGATATTTATATTCTTCATCATTATCAAGTTTATCGTATCCCTTAGCTCCAAGCATTTCAATAACCTGCTCCTTCTTCTTTTTTCTCAAATCAATAGTTCCGTCTAAGTTTTCCTTGATATACTTTGCTTTGTTAGATAGTAATACTAGTTCCTTTTCAATAGCATCAATCATGTAGTCTTTTCTGTCTTGATATAAATTTAATCTGACACCATAATAAGAGTCGATAATATCAGAAACATTTTCATACTTTTGAAGAGTATCATTAGAATCGAATAGATGCATGTTTGTAGTGGTATTTGTAGTACAAAGTTTAAGAATCTTTTCAAGACCATTACATCCATGATCTCCCTTAGATTTCTCAAGTTCTGCTAATTTACCCTTAGCGAATGTAATTGTAAAATCAACATTAGTATCCTTACTCATATCATCATAATCTTTGACTGAAGACACAATTTTCTTGCCATCTTTATCTTGACCAGGTTCAATCAGGTTTTCAAGCAGTTCCTTAAAGTCTTCAGTCCAATACCCAACTGGCAATTCAGTAACTCTAACTTTATCATCAGCAATTTTTTCATAGCAACCTTTAATTAAGAATTTACCGTCAGTAATCTTTGTAATTTCTCCCTTAAATCCTTCGTAATAAGGAATAAAGTCAATACTGTCTTCAATGTACATAAGCTTATTCTTAAGATAATCAATAATTTCCAAAGGATTATAACACATAATATCAGTACTGAAACCAGTACCAATACCCTTTGAACCATTAACTAAAACCATAGGAATAATTGGAGCATAATAAACTGGTTCAACAAGTTGTCCGTCGTCATCTAAATACGTTAGAACATTATCATCGTGAGAAGGAAATAGGCTTCTAGTAATTTTATTCAGTTGAGTAAAGATATATCTTTCAGAAGCACTATCTTTTCCACCTTGTAATCTAGTTCCAAATTGTCCATTAGGCATAAACAAGTTAATATTATTAGAACCAACAAAGTTTTGCGCCATTCCAACAATTGCTCCGTTCAAAGACGCTTCACCATGATGATATCCTGAATGCTCAGATACATAACCACTGAATTGCGCTACTTTAATTTCAGTTGTTAAATTCTTTTTAAATGCTGAAAACAGAATTTTACGTTGAGAAGTCTTTTGACCATCCATCAAGTTAGGAATACTTCTATCACAATCATATTTTGAGAAGTGAATTAGTTCTCTATCAATAAATTCTTCATAAGAAACACTCGACTTAGCTGTGTCAAGATAAGCATCTCTATCGTATAATTTCAACCAATCCTTTCTATCTTCTGCTCTTTTCTTATTAAAGACCATGTCAATAGAATCATCAGACTTTTCAGTGTGTTGAAATCCCACAAACTTCTTTTTCTCAAAATATTCACGAAATTCCTTACCAGTACTGGTACCTAATCCCTTGTAATATTTGATTTTCCATCCTTTGCTATCATTTCCTTCCTTCCATTCATTATATTCTCCATCATTATAGAAATCTAATTCAACTGACCCCTTTTTCGCCTTCAAGATAGGAGTGTTCATAAAACCAATAAAATCAGGAATATTAGCTAATGTAGGCCACTCAGATTGAAACAAATTGATACCCAATCCCTTAATATGACTACCATCTAAATCTTGGTCGGTCATGAATAGAACCTTACCATATCGCAAACACTTATTTACGTCTTCGATTGAGTCATATTTTTTACCAGTTTCCAAACCAAGAATCTTCTTGATTTCAGCAATTTCCTTATTCTCAGAAATCCTTTTAACAGGCTCTCCTCTAACATTAAGAATCTTACCTTTCATAGGATAAACGCCAATTGTATTACGATCTTCAGATGTTAATCCAGAGATAATACCTGCCTTAGCTGAATCACCTTCGCAAAAGATAATAACACAATCCTTTGACTTTTCAGTTCCAGCCCAATTAGCATCTGTTAATTTAGGAATGCCGCGAATTGATTTGGTCTTAATTCCATCTGTTTTCTTAGCAGCCTTATTTTCCTTGACTTCAGTTAATTGAAGCGCAGCATCCATGACACCCATTTTAGCTACCTTTTCAATAAACTTATCAGATATATCGCACTTTGAACCAAATTTAGAAGAAGGTGTATTCATAAAGTCCTTTGTTTGACTATCAAACGCAGGATTCTCAATATCACACCTTACAAATAATATAAGTTGCTCCTTAATGCTATTAGGATTTACCTTTACTTTCTTTTTCTTTTCAATAAATTCACATAACTTTCTAGTAATCTGATTCAAAATATATTCAACATGCTTTCCACCCTTAGCAGTATGGATACCATTTACAAATGAAATCTGTACAAATTCATTTGATGGAGTGAGCGCAACAGCATATTCCCATCGTTCTCCATTGTCTTCATACACACGAGGTGAAGCAGATTTGTCTCCGATGTACATGTCAATGTATTGCTGGAAATTCTTAATAGGAACCAAATTGTTATTATATTTGACCTTAATATTTTTATCAGTAATAGCGGCAACATCATAAGTTCTCTTTTTAAGCAGTGAAATGATGTCGGTAGTCAAGTTAGAAATACCAAGACGCTTATAGTCGGGCTTAAATGTAATCTTGGTATAAGGCTTATTCTTACATTTAGTAATAGAAGGCTTACAGATTTCATCCAAATTATTCTTGAATTCCTGCTTATATTTAAGACCTCTAACATGGTCAACAGTTTCAACAGAACCATAAGTAGACCAGATAAGTACAAGCTTAAATCCAAAACCATTCTTACCACCAACAATTTTTTTTTCAGTTTTGTCATAATTTGTAGATGTTCTAAGATGTCCAAAAATCATCTCAGGAATCCAGAGTTTATGTTCAGGATGTTGAGCAACATCAATACCATTACCATCATTTAACATAGTAATAGTTCCATCTTCATCAATAGTAATTTCAATATTTGTAACAGGAAGGCAATTTTGCTGTCCATTTGCGATAGCTTGAATCATTCTAACAACATGGTCTCGACAATTTACAATGCCTTCATCAAATAACTTAAATAATCCGGGAATATATTTAATATTCTTTTCGATAATTTTATCACCATCACCATTTAGAATCCACTGTTCTGAATCAACTTCTTCAACCGAACCAATATAGGTATCAGGATTTGAAAGAATGTGTTCAATATCAGTCTTCTTTTGATATTTGTTTGAAAGATTAACGTCGGTAGCGCTCATTATGTAATTATATATAGTTTTATTTTTAATTACATTTTTAAAATCAATTTTTATTTTTAAACAATTAAAAATAAAATCAAATGCCATATTAATATGTATTCACAACAAAGTTTTAGTCCGGGTAAAAAGAGCGGTAGTTCTAGAATGATAAATTATGTAGCCGCTTATAATGCGAAGTTTCCAAATTCACATCAACTAACATGTGATGGATGTGCTCCTGATAGATACGATAAATTAGTAGTTGGTTCAGACTCTCCATCAACAAGAGTTTCAAATAATATAAGAGTTTCCCAAATTGTTAATTTTTCAAGAGGAGGTAAAACACAATATGGAAATTTCTATTTAGGACAACCTTTAAACATAAACTATTTAGGTAGAATAGAAGGAATGCCTGGTGGAAGTGGACAACCACCAAAAAATACATTTAATTAAACGCGTTACAAAATAATTAATTTAGAAATAATATTTTTTTCTCAATTAATCTTATAATGACAATTGAACAAACTACTGGAACTCGTGCTCAAGTCTGGCATGGAACTGCTAAGAAAACAAGCGGTGGTCTTACCAAGACTGCCTTGATGATGAATAAACATGGACGTATTGTTTCTAGAAAGAAGCACAATACTGCAAAGAAAGAGAAACGTCTTGTTAAAGCCGGCTTTTTGACGAAGAAAGGTCACTTTGGATTTATTAAGAAAGGTACAAAAAGACGCAGAAGTCGTAAAATGAGAGGTGGTGCTGATGACGATATGGATAGCATGGCTGATATGGATGATGAAAGTTCTTCTGATGAAGAAATGGAAACAATGGGAGGAAGAAGACGCAGACGCAGCATGAGAGGTGGTATGAACTGTGCTTCAGATCAAATGATGGGCTCTCCTCTTGATCGCGCTTTACTTGCCGGTGGAAGAAAACGCAGAGGCAGTCGCAAAATGCGTGGAGGTATGGCTTATGGCGGTCCTCTATCTCCTTTAGCTTATGATGGACAAGGTGTAGGTACTTCTGGTGTTGATCTTCAATTCGTTGCTGGTAACGCCGCATAAATGTAGTACAAATAATTAATTATAGTGTAATTAGATAATTTACAATATAATTTTAAAATGGATTATTAATTTAACCATTCGGTTTCAATAAATTTTTCGTATACAACATGGTCGGATAATTTATAATATAAATATTTTTCAAAATATCGCTTACTTACAACAAATTTGATTGAATTTGAATTACAATATTTATAATAATAATTATAAGCATCATCAAAAGAAATTAAAGCAAGTTTATGTTCTGTTTTAATCTGTTCTTTAATATACTCAAATGAATTATTAATATCATTAATTTTATTCCACATACAACATGTAACATTTAATACAAATTTCTCTTCGATAATTTCGAGAGACGGGAAAAAATGTTTAAGAATTTTTACAACATTCTCTTCAGTTATATTACCATTTTTAATAATATTACTAGAATTTGTTTTGATCCATGATTTAAATAAATAACATAATTCATCAATTTCAATTTCATTATCAAATAATAAATCAGATTCAGTATTATGTAAAGTTATAGTTTGCTCCCAGAAATTAATAAAATCTCTATGAACTGGTACAAATTTGCTTGTAATACCTTTAAAACTATCACTTTGTTCATGATATGTGTAACTTTCTTTAAATAAATTTTTTAATGTACTCGAATAAATTACACTCGGTAAATTCGAATCAGAAAGAAATTGTTTCCAAACAAAATGTAAATATTTCCACTCAATCATACACGATAATGGATCATCGCTTTTGTAAATGTATTTGCTACAAAATTCAGAAACAATATTATTTTGATTTGTATTTTTAATATATTGCGAATATGTTTTTAATTCTTCATCAGATTTATTTTCTATAAATTTATCAGAGCTCTCATAACGTTTTGAATAATGTGCCGCAACACACAATAAATCTAATCCAATTTTTTTAAGCATTTCTCTCCACACATTATTCGAGAAACTCTCGTTTATTTTTATAAGTCTACAATTTTCATAAGTATGATTCTCGTGATATTTACTCATAAAATTGCTCGTTGTATTATTATTACCAATTGATAAAATAGCAACATTATCAAGTTCATTTAAAAATTGTTTCATTTTATGACTTACTAGAAATATCAAATTATAATTTTTCTTAAGAATATTATCACCAATTATGGTAAGAAAATATTTAGCAAAATTTTTAGATGGAAAAAAAGAAGGGTATAAAACATTTAGAACATTTTGAATAGTATCAGTTTCAGGAATAGAACTAAATAAACTTCTATCTTTAATTTGCTTTATAATATTGCTTTTAGTTTTGTATTTCCATTGTAAAAGAACTCTATCCTTTGAGATAGAAGATAGAAGTTTATGTATTACATCATCTTCCTTAACAATTAAATATTTTTCACCATTATACTCGTAAAAGAAATTATTATTTGGTAAATAAAAATATTTGTTTTTACTTAAAAAAACTTGAATAAATAGTTGTTGCTCGTTTGTTAAATAATTATTGCGTATAATACGTTTCTCATGATTCTTCATCTCGTTCTCTAATGTGTTTGGTAAATAGTTAACAACATGATTATAAATTCGTTGAGTCATATATTCATCATCTTTATATTTAATTAACAATTCTCTTAAGGTTTCGGAACACGTTAATTCAATTGGTTTGTCCGTCATTCTATGTTTTATAATATATTGTTTTTAAATAAGTTTTTAATAATATAATATTATAAGAATGAAACTAAATTTAAAATATTTACCAAAGAGATTATCTAGAAAAGATAAGACATCTCAATCAAAAATGTTAATGAAATCTAGACGTCTTTATAAAAAAGGTGTTTATTATACTAGAAAAGCAGTTCCATCATTTAAATCAACAAAATCGCCACATATTATCAAGGCGATGAAAATATATAATGTTGATAAAATCGCTGCCAATTCAGAACTTTCTAAGGCAACAGGTTGTTCTAAAGCAGCATTAGCAAAAATTATTAATAAAGGAGAAGGCGCATACTTTTCATCTGGTTCTAGACCTAATCAAACGGGACAGTCGTGGGGTCTTGCACGTTTAGCAAGTTCTATAACGGCTGGCAAAGCCGCAGCAGTTGATTATAGTATTCTAGAAAAAGGATGTAAACCTAATTCAAAGGCTTTAACAATGGCAAAAAAAGCCAAAAAAAAATACGGTCGTGGAACTAGAAAGGTTCCAAAAGTCAAAATTTAAAATAATATATTAGTTATTATATAAAATTATTAATAATAATTATTTTTATATATTATAAATGTCAAGGAATTATAGCGATTATCTGAAAAATAAAAACACATGTTGTATTCCTGGTCCACAAGGACCTAGAGGAGATAGAGGCCCTACTGGTGTTTATGGTCCTACTGGAGTTACAGGACCAAGTGATGGACCACAAGGAGACACAGGTCCTACTGGAGTTACAGGACCATTTGGAGGACCACAAGGAGACACTGGTTATACTGGAGTTACTGGAGCATTTGGATCTACAGGTCCAACAGGATCTCAAGGTAATACTGGTCCAACGGGATTACAAGGTGCTACAGGACCAACGGGGTTTACAGGTCCCACAGGATCTCAAGGTGCTACCGGAGTTACAGGACCTACTGGAGAAACGGGACCTACGGGTGCATTGGGAACAGGACCAACAGGATTACAAGGAGCTACAGGAGTTACAGGATTACAAGGAGCTACAGGTCCCACAGGATTACAAGGAGCTACAGGTCCAACAGGGTTACAAGGTAACACAGGTCCAACAGGGTTACAAGGTAACACAGGTCCCACAGGATTACAAGGTAACACAGGACCAACAGGATTACAAGGAGCTACAGGAGTTACAGGATTACAAGGTGATACAGGATTACAAGGTGATACAGGTCCCACAGGATTACAAGGTAACACAGGACCAACAGGACCAACAGGACTAACAGGGTTACAAGGTAACACAGGACCAACAGGATTACAAGGTGCTACCGGTCCCACAGGGTTACAAGGTAATACAGGACCCACAGGGTTACAAGGTGCTACCGGTCCCACAGGGTTACAAGGAGCTACAGGTCCCACAGGATTACAAGGTAACACAGGTCCAACAGGGTTACAAGGTAACACAGGTCCAACAGGGTTACAAGGTGCTACAGGTCCCACAGGATTACAAGGTGATACAGGTCCCACAGGATTACAAGGTAACACAGGACCAACAGGATTACAAGGAAATACTGGTCCCACAGGATTACAAGGTGATACAGGATTACAAGGTGATACAGGTCCCACAGGATTACAAGGTAACACAGGACCAACAGGACCAACAGGACTAACAGGGTTACAAGGTGCTACAGGTCCCACAGGATTACAAGGAAATACTGGTCCAACAGGATTACAAGGACCCACAGGATTACAAGGTAATACAGGACCCACAGGGTTACAAGGTAACACAGGACCAACAGGGTTACAAGGTGCTACAGGAATTGGTGCAAAATATTTTTTAGATTTTCAAACAATTCCAAATATGAAAGACTTACTACTTTCGGTGGGGGGGGTCGGCCCTATTTATTCTATTTATTATTCGTCTGCGTTTTCTCAGTATTCATGTTATCAAGACCCTCTTCTACCCTTTCCAACAAATTTTTGTGGAATTAATAACTACAGGTATTTTTTAAATGAATGTGATCCTGCTTCAGGTAGTTGTACCAGTAGTGTAAAATGTATTCATTCTGACGCTACTATTAATCCGCCGAATGGAGTATGTCAAGTTCACGGTCCCCCCGAGCCGGCTTGCGATGTATTACCTTGCGATTTGGCAAGATACTCATGTTCAATAGTAGATGGTCCAAATCCCCCAACAGAAGATGCGTTTATTGAATGGTTTTGGGCAGTTCAATACACTGCAGTTTTTGGTCAAGATTTTATTACAGGAAAATTTACATTTTGCGCAAACTCGACTTATATATATAATACATGGAGAGCAAACCTTGTTGCCACAGGTAATGGATATTTAAACACTGTCGGATATGGTATTCCTATGTTTAATCCATCAAATCACAATGTATAATAAATTATCTAACTTGTTGAAATAAAAAATAAATATATAAAAATTAAATTTTTTATATTTATGAAACATTATATGGAAGAAAATTTGAATTGGAAATCATACTTATCCGCCTCTCTGTAAATTTCTTTAGCGCAACTATGAAATAAATGAAAGAAAGTATCCATAGAATTTAATTGAAAATTTTTATACAAGTTCAAATTATAGGTAGTTTCAATCAAAGAAATATAATCATTTTTTGTATATCGTTCAATGATAAAATCTGTTGTAAATAAATCCGCATCATATTTTGCGTTAGTAGTAACTATAGGTGGTCTATATTTTATATTAACTTCTTTATGATAATCACAAAAGAATTGTATAATATTTGTTTTAGAACTAACAGCTAAATCAATGTCATAATTTTGTATAAAAGTGTCTTTATTTCTGCTACATGAAGAGCAAATAATAGATAAATCTGTTGTTATTTTATTAATAAAGTTTTTGGTTCTTAATTTTTCCTCTTCACTAGGATTTTCAGGATACATAACTGAAAACGAGTGAAAAATATGCCAAAGTAAATGATGTATTTTTTTCTGTAGAAATTTATTTAATGTGATATTTTTAATCTGATATTTTAATAAAAAATCAGTTTCTGCACAATTGATTAAATCCTCATCGATAAGTGAAAAACTTGTTATTTTTGCCATAATACAGTATATTATATTTATATTTTATATTATCAAAAAAGTAATATAAGATTTACTCTGAAACGCCTTAAAAATATCGGTTATTTAACTATCATGATTTTGTTTAACACGCAAAAAAAGTCTAAAACACAATGCTCAAACAATATACATAAAAGTATTTGAATTAAAATAATCATAAAAAATAATTATTTTAATTTTTTGAAGAAATTATATTTTTGGATCAACCTTTTCTAACCGAAGGTGCCGTTGGCTAAAGGTTGATTTAGTATTCAGGTGTATGTTTTTTAAATAGACATCCTTGAGCTAATAATCCTTTAACATCAGATGTTACAATACTTGGATTCTGATTATTACAATCAGTCATCCAAATTTTTATAATACAGAAATTTTTTTTAGGCGAAATTGTTATCCCAGTTACACAATTTACAAAGTTGACATTTTTACTAATTGAACTGCCGACAACAACATATGTTAAATCCTTCCAAACCTTGTACACATGTTTGTTCGAAACCTTATATGAAAAGCATCCACCATTTCTATTCTTAGGATCTTCCCATGTGGGCTTAATTCCTTCTCTCATAAGAAATAGCATACAGTTTTCTACAAAAATAGAAGGAAGAGTTTCAGTAACAGCTAGAGTGTCTTCAATTGTGGCAAATGTTGAAATTGGAATATAACTTTTAATACTCCAATCAGTATTATGAGGTAAATGAGCCCAAAGCGTCCATTTATCAGATAAATCATGATAAGAATTTGCAGGTGAATTAGTTGATTCCATATTTGAACTATAAGTTTCTGTGTCCATTGTATTATTTTGCTGGGATAACATTCGTAGTTAAATATCTCAATTTTTTTTTAAATTGTTTTAACTAAATATATAATTATTTATTATCATGAGAGATATTTAAATTTGATAATTTGTATCCAGTCTTTTCCAAAATAATATTTTCATTTTGGTCAATAAAATCTAATTCAATTGTGTTAACATCGTGATCTAAAATTTTTAGATTAAATTTATCATCATCTTTTATTTCTTCACTAATCTTTAAAAT
>Ga0209551_1000693_pt1 | contig 12632 bp, 11 predicted proteins | sample LauGreSuBDMM15SD_2_FD_187568 | JGI IMG/M metagenome (GOLD analysis project Ga0209551, IMG submission 187568) | Freshwater lake microbial communities from Lake Michigan, USA - Su13.BD.MM15.SD (SPAdes) (version 3) | ecosystem: Environmental > Aquatic > Freshwater > Lake | place: Lake Michigan, USA... | reverse complement strand
TAATTATTTCTTGCCGCTTTCAGCAACTGCTACTGAGTATACTACCAAACCAAAACCGATTTTGTTAATCGCATCGGCCAAGTTGTAGAATAAGTCAATAGACCCTGCTTCAAACACACCAGCAAGAAGATTTCCCTCTTGAACCATGTAACCGATAGGGTAGATGGACCATCCCAAAGTGATAAAGATTTTCATTAAAAACATTGCACTTCCTAAAGATGGGCTATTTGAGCTTTTGGTCAATTTAGCTACATCGCCAGCAAATACTTCATAAACGATGTACGCATAGCCTACTGTGGATATCCATCCCCATATAACATTATCACCCTGGTACACACCTTCCCCAAGGTAACCTGCTACGAGCATCAATACAGAAGCTGCGATCAACTTGAATAGGGTGCTACCCTTGGCACCAAAGGGCTTGGTTAATAAGTAGAACTCTACGCACATCAAAGGTACAGTCAAGGTCCAATCTATGTAACGGAAAGCTGTAGGGCTTTCTCCAGTTTGTAGATAGAAATCCCTCATGTAATAATAATGTACTGCTGCGATACCCGTGATAAGTGCGGATACCAACAAAGAAAGCTTCCACTTTCCATCTACTGAGTTTCGCTCTGCAAAGAAGAATACAGAAGAAGCTAACATAGCCATGTAACCTATAAAGAAGGTTATGGCTACTGGATCTGAACTGGTGATCAGGTCTTTTCCGACTAGATCTGCCAATAAGGTGTAATTCATAAGTTTTTTGGTTTTGGTTGATGTTAACTAACTTTACTACGCGATAAGTTTACGGAAAAAAATTTGTTTAAAAAAAAAATTAAAGAAATAATCAAAAAATCTCAAAAGCTTGTCTGCAGGTTGATAGGGTGATTTTAAGGCTCTATAGTTTTTTTTTTGACCCTAAAAAACATCAAAAACACAGAAGAATATTTGGTTAAAAATTCTTCTATTTTTCAAAAAAAAGGATCGCAAAGTCTTTGCTGTATCCTCTTCAGAACTCACTTTTTTTCTTTAAATTGCAACCTATAACCTAAGTAAGTTCACCCTAAGCAGAATTCTCCCTTTCAAGGGAATTATCCAAAACCATGAGTGAAGAAACATTAAGCAATCCAGAGGACTATGGCGCTGGTAATATCCAAGTATTAGAAGGCCTAGAAGCAGTTAGAAAACGCCCTGCCATGTATATAGGCGATGTTGGAGTTAGAGGGCTACACCATTTGATATGGGAAGTAGTAGACAACTCCATCGATGAAGCCCTAGCAGGCCACTGCGATACCATTCGAGTGACAGTACACGAAGACAACTCAGTGACAGTAGAAGACAATGGTCGTGGAATTCCTACGGACATGCACCACAAAGAAAAAAAGTCAGCCCTCGAGGTGGTACTTACTGTCCTCCATGCTGGGGGAAAGTTTGACAAAGACACCTATAAAGTTTCTGGAGGTCTGCATGGAGTGGGTGTATCCTGCGTCAATGCCCTTTCCTCGGATCTCAAGGCTACCGTTTTCAGAAACGGGGTCATCACGGAACAAGAATTTAAGATTGGTGCTCCTCAATACTCTGCCCGCGAAGTTGGGAAAACAGATAAGCGAGGTACCACCATCCATTTCAAACCCGACGATAGCATTTTTGCCATCAGCGAGTTCAAATACGAAACCATCGCCAACCGTCTTCGAGAGATGTCTTTCTTGAATGCAGGCATTCGCATTCACTTACAAGACCTTCGCGAGGTGGAAGATGGAGTGGCAAAGTCGGATGAATTTTTCTCTGAGGGAGGCCTAGTGGAATTTGTCCAATACCTGGACGAAAATCGCGAAAAAATAATCGAGCATCCAATTTACATCGAGTCCCTCAATCAGGAGGTACCGGTACAGGTGGCGATGAACTACAACAATTCCTACACCGAAAATGTGGTCTCCTACGTCAATACCATCAATACCTACGAAGGAGGAAGCCATGTGACAGGCTTTCGAAGAGCGCTAACTCGTACGCTGAAGTCTTATGCGGACAAGTCCGGTCTACTAGATAAGCTGAAGTTGGAAGTCTCGGGTGACGACTTTAGAGAAGGCCTCACCGCAGTGATTTCCATCAAAGTGGCTGAGCCGCAGTTTGAAGGGCAAACCAAAACCAAGCTCGGCAACTCTGACGTAGTCGGATTTGTGGATTCGGCGGTGTCCGAAGTACTACAGGCCTGGCTAGAGGAGCATCCTAGAGAGGCAAAGATCATCGTTGGAAAGGTTATCCTTGCTGCTCAAGCCCGCCACGCGGCCCGCAAAGCGCGTGAAATGGTGCAACGAAAAAACATCCTTGGTGGGGGTGGCCTTCCGGGCAAGTTGGCCGATTGTGCCAATTCTGATCCGACGGTCTGTGAATTGTACCTAGTCGAAGGAGACTCTGCAGGTGGATCTGCCAAGCAGGGAAGAGACCGTGATTTTCAAGCCATCCTCCCACTGAAGGGGAAAATTTTGAACGTGGAAAAAGCCCACGAGCATAAAATCTACGACAACGAAGAAATCAAGAATATCCTGACCGCTTTAGGAGTAAAGTTTGGTACCGTCAATGACGATAAGGAGCTTGATGATTCCGGACTTCGTTACCACAAGATCATCATCATGACGGATGCGGACATCGACGGTTCCCACATCCGAACCCTTATTTTAACACTCTTTTTCCGATACATGCGAGCGCTTATCGAGCGAGGGTATGTCTACATTGCCCTACCACCTCTTTATTTATTGAAAAAAGGGAAGGACGAGCGTTACTGCTGGACGGAAGAAGAGCGTAAGCGACTCGTTTCAGAGATGGCAAAAGAAGGAAAAGAAGATAGCGTAGGCATTCAGCGCTACAAGGGTCTCGGTGAAATGAACCCCGAGCAGCTCTGGTCGACCACCATGGATCCCACTACACGCACATTGAAACAGGTAACGATCGAATCTGCCATAGAAGCAGATCACCTCTTTAGCATGCTGATGGGGGATGAAGTAGCACCTCGTAGAGACTTTATTGAAAAGAATGCGAAATACGCCAAAATTGATAGTTAATCTTTGGGGGGCTTTTAGCCCCCTTTTTTTAACAAAAATTTAATTTTTAAAATCCTGAAATTCTTGAGATTAACGTAACATCGCGTTTAAATTCTATTACTATGAAACTTTCAGTAGGAGATAAGTACGAGTCGATCATCCAAAAAAGTGACCTCATCAGCAGAGACCTGAGCTGGGTAAAATTTAACGAAAGGGTCTTGGACCAATCCAAAAAATCCTTTCGAAGCATTTTCGAAAAGCTAAAATTTCTGGCGATTACCGCCTCCAACATGGACGAGTTTTTCATGATTCGTGTGGGTTCCCTCTACAACTACCTGGACTACGAAAAGGAACGCATCGATTATGCTGGACTTCGGGAAGAGCCTTTCAAAGAAAAGTTGATGAAGGACTGCCAGCGTTTTCATTCCGATCAGCAGCAGCATTTTATCCAGACCATCCTCCCCGAACTGCATAAGGAAGGAATTTCCCTCCTTAACGTTACCAAGCTTAGCGAAGAGGAGCAAGAAACGGTAAGGCAGTATTTCCTCAAGGCCATCTATCCGATGCTAACGCCCATGGTGTACGACGGCTACCGCACCTTTCCGATTTTGATGAACAAGCTGCTTGTCTTTGGCGTGGTCACCACCAGCCCAGGCGAGCGAAAGGATATGCGCAAGATGAGCTTCGTGCAGATTCCAGCCAATATCCCACGTTTTTTTGAAATCGAACAGGAAAATTCCCTTACGTTGGTTCCCATCGAGGAGGTGATCCGCGAAAATATCATTTCACTGTTCAGAAACGTCGAGATCGAATCCATCAGCCTCTTCCGAATCACCCGAAATGGGGATTTTACCCTGGAAGAAAGTGACGACATGGATGCCAACTTCTTGGAGGAGGTGAAGCGCAAACTTATGGAGCGAAAGACCGGAAGGGTTGTACGCATTGACATCGAAGAGGGCTATTCCAAATGGATGCTCAACTCCCTGCTGGAGCGTTGGAACCTGCGCCCTGACTCGGTGTTTCTTACCAAGAGGGTGAGCATGATTGACTTTTCGGGTTTATGGCAGATCGTGGGCAACAAGCATTTTCGCGACAGGCTGCCTCAGATCCCCGCGCCAGTTAAGCCGCTTTCCTATCCAGAAGAGGGTAAAGCAGACATCTTCGAAACCCTTAAGGAGCGAGATATCCTACTGCATCATCCCTATAATAACATCGACTCCATCCTCGACCTCATCGAAAATGCGGCGGATGATCCGGACGTGATGGCTATCAAAATAACCATTTACCGTCTCGCCAAGGACAGCCGAATCACCAAGGCCCTTTTGCGTGCTGCAGAAAATGGAAAGCACGTGTCGGTTCTATTTGAAGTTAAGGCACGCTTTGACGAAGAAAACAACATTCGGGAAGCAAAGAAGCTGCAAAAAGCTGGCTGCTTTGTCATTTATGGAATCTCCAACCTGAAGACTCACACCAAGCTCCTCTTGATTGTGAAAAAGGACGACCAAGAGATCACCCGCTACGTGCACCTAGGATCAGGCAACTACAACGAGGATACGGCAAGACTCTACACGGATATTGGCCTGCTCACCACCAACGAAGTGCTGGCCAACGATGTGTCTGAATTTTTTAATGTCATCACCGGTCACTCTGTACCAAGTGACTACCGCAACTTGATCACTGCACCAAGAGATATGCGAAATCAGCTAATCTCCTTCATTGAAGAGGAAGCGATGCATGCAAAAAATGGACTATCAAGTGGAATTTTCATCAAGGTCAATTCCCTAGAAGATTCTGAAATCATCCATGCGCTCTACCGTGCCTCACAACAAGGGGTTTTAATCAAGCTTATTGTACGTGGCATTTGCTGCCTTCGTCCAGGAAGAAAAGGCCTTAGCGAAAATATTGAGGTGCTCTCCATCGTAGGAGACTTCCTAGAGCATAGCCGCATCTACCATTTCCATAATAATGGAGATAATCGCACCTATTCAGGTAGTGCCGACATGATGGTGAGAAGCTTTGACAAACGTCTCGAATCCTTATTTAAAGTGGAAGCCCCTCTGCTGGAAAAACAGCTGATGAATATCCTTTCCTATAACCTGAGAGATAATGCCAATTCCTATACCATGCAAGAGGATGGTACTTATTTGGCCAAAACACCCGAAGAGGGAGAAGCTAAATTCAATATTCATCAGGAGTTCTTTAGATTGAATGCAAATGATGTATATAAAGTGAAATTGGTAGAAGAAAAACTAACCCTGCCACCTTCTGAAGAATAGCCCTTTCTGAAGGTTGATAACACTAGGTATCCATTCGAAATCAAACTAAACTATTCTAGGGATAAACTGAAGAATTAAACTATTTTATACTGAATTAGAATTATCTGGGGTTGATTGAATTGGGAAAAATAAAAAAATTCAATTTTTTCTATTGGATTTTGATTTATTGATATTTGTGGTATTTTTGACTTTATTGTGGTAGTTAAATAATAGTTGGTTTAGTTTTCAAATAAAGGGCAGGAGATTTTCTCCTGCTTTTTTAGTTTAGTCCCGTTCCGGAATTTTTTTTGGAATACCTCAATGCTATAGGCATAAAAAAAAAGCCCAAACTTTCGTTTGAGCTTTGGAGTACAGACGGAAGGATTCGAACCCTCAACCCTCGGAGCCGAAATCCGATATTCTATCCAGTTGAACTACGTCTGCGTACTTATTTTTACAAAGCGGCTTTCACACGCTCTGCAGCTTCTTTGAGTGTAATGGCAGAAAAAACTTTCAAACCAGAATCATCAATGATTTTTGCACCTTCTGCTGCATTGGTTCCTTGAAGTCGCACGATAATCGGTACACGAATGTCACCGATAGATTTGTAGGCTTCCACCACGCCATTGGCAATACGGTCGCAGCGAACAATTCCACCAAATACATTGATCAAAATGGCCTTCACATTGGGGTCTTTTAAGATAATTCGAAAACCTGCTTCTACAGAGGTTGCGTTGGCCCCTCCTCCCACATCTAGAAAGTTGGCAGGTTCACCACCTGAAAGCTTGACCATGTCCATAGTCGCCATAGCCAGACCAGCACCGTTGACCATACAGCCCACGTTACCGTCCAATTTTACATAGTTAAGTCCTGACTCACCAGCTTCCACTTCCAAAGGATCCTCTTCAGCCAAGTCTCTCAATTCCGCCAACTTGGGCTGACGGTAGAGGGCATTGTCATCCACATTTACTTTGGCATCTACTGCCAAAATTTTATCATCGGAAGTCTTTAATACAGGGTTAATTTCAAATTGAGAAGAGTCTGTGCCTATGTAAGCTGCATAAAGCGCTCCAATAAACTTGACCATTTCTTTGTGAGCAGTCCCACTTAATCCCAATTTGAAGGCTACTTTTCGGGCTTGGAAGCCTTGAAGACCGATTTTGGGGTCGATCCACTCCTTGATGATTTTTTCAGGATGGTGTTCAGCAACTTCTTCAATGTCCATACCACCTTCTGTGGATGACATGATCACATTGGAACCAGTGGCACGATCCAGTAGGATAGACATGTAGTATTCTTTGGGTTCGGATGCTCCAGGATAATACACGTCCTCAGCTACCAATACCTTATTTACTTTTTTTCCTTCAGCACCGGTTTGGATAGTCACCAAGGTGCCTCCCAAGATGGCTGCCGACTTTTCTTTTACATCTTCTAATTTTTTGGCAAGCACAACGCCTCTAGAGCCTGTTTCTTTGATTTCTCCTTTGCCTCTTCCTCCTGCGTGGATCTGTGCCTTTATCACGAACCAAGAAGTGCCGGTTTGTGCGTTGAGCTTTACTGCTGCTTCATGTGCCTCTTCCGGGGTGCTGGCTACAATACCTTCTTGAATACGAACGCCATATCCTTTTAATACTTCTTTTGCCTGATATTCGTGAATATTCATCTATGAAAAATTTTGCCCGAAGATAAGCCTGTACAGGCAATATAGCAAACTGGATTTTGTGAATATTAGTAAATCAGCCTGTTATTTCAAGGATTAAAAGGATTTGTTTTAACTTTAAAAAATAAAAAATTGGTAGCATGCTGATTGCCAAAGGTATTCATAAATCTTACGGTTCGTTGGAGGTGTTGAAGGGGGTGGATTTGGAAATTTCCAAAGGAGAAATTGTTTCTATTGTAGGAGCTTCAGGTGCTGGAAAAAGCACGCTGCTGCACCTCTTAGGAACTTTGGATCGCCCAGATCGTGGAGAACTATTCTTGCACGATCAAAACCTGCTCCAACTTCAAGGAGATGCTCTTGCAGAATTTCGAAATTCTCGAATTGGATTTATTTTCCAGTTTCACAATCTGCTTCCAGAATTTACTGCTCTAGAGAATATTTGTATTCCGGGATTTATCCAAGGAAGGGAAGAGAAAGAGTTGAATAATCGGGCTGAGGAACTTGCGGAAATTCTTGGAATTCGCCACCGCTTGGAGCACAAGCCATCTGAGCTTTCTGGTGGAGAGCAACAGCGGGTAGCTGTGGCCCGTGCCTTAATCAATAGTCCCGATCTGGTTTTTGCGGATGAGCCGAGTGGTAACCTCGATACGAGCAATGCGAGAGCACTTCACGACTTATTTTTTAAGTTGCGGGATACCTTTCAACTTTCTTTTGTGCTCGTCACACACAATGAAGAGCTTGCCATCATGGCTGATAGGAGGGTGGTGATGAAGGATGGCCGTATCGAAGGTGCTTGATTACTTTTTAAGTTGTTTGAGCATAGCCGACACATGGGCCTTATTTTCAAATAATCCTTGAAAAACTCCAGCGATGCGGTGGTTGCTATCCAATAGGTAAGTGACACGCGTTGGCATTTTGATCAAGGGGAGGAGCGCATCGAAAGCTTTGCAAACTTTTCCTGATTCGTCTGCAAGTAGTTCGAAGGGGAGGCGATGCGTCTTTTTAAACTTTTCGTGGGTAGCCAAATTATCCCTACTAATGCCAAAAACAGGGATATCTAGTTCCCGAAATGCAGCAAACTGGTCACGAAATTCGCAGGCCTCTGTGGTACAACCCGGAGTGAAATCCTTGGGGTAAAAATAGAGGATCACAGATTTTCCAGCCAAGTCTTTGGAAAGGGTGATGCTGCCTAGGCTAGTTGCGGCAAGAGTAAAATCGGGTGCTTGAGTTCCTACGGATAAGGCCATGTTTTTTTAAGGGTAACAGTTTAGGGAAAAAGAAGGTTTTCAAACTGTCCACTAATCCTAGTCTAAGCTAGGTAGAATCTTTTAGCTTTGTATATCAATTTTATCACCAAGCGTTTTTTCCTTGAAAATCAGTCCAGTACAGTCCATGCTTTTGGCAGGAGTTTTTTTTGCACTTATGAATGTGTCTGTCAAATTTATTCCCCACATTCCGGCCATTGAAATTGTCTGGTTTCGGTCTGTTTTTAGTGCTGTTTTTACGGTGATAGTTTTGACCAAAAAAGGAATTCCTCTTTTTGGCACCAATAAGTTGAGCTTGGTAGCAAGAGGAGTGGTAGGATCCATCAGCTTGATCTTATTTTTCTACACGCTGCAGCGTATCCCCTTGGCTAGCGCAGTGACGATGCAGTACCTTTCCCCCATATTCACGACTATTCTGGGCATTTTTATCCTGAAGGAAAAAGTAAAGGCGAAGCAATTTGTCTATTTTGCCTTGGCATTTGCGGGCGTACTATTGATCCAAGGTGTAGATCCTCGCGTAGATGGTTTGAGTGCTGCGATGGGCTTGATCTCTGCAATTGCTTCCGGTATCGCGTACAACCTTATCCGAATGTTGAAAGGCAGTGAGCATCCACTCGTCATTATTTTTTATTTTCCCTTGGTTACGCTACCCATTGCGACGGTGTTGCTCTATTTCGATTGGGTTACACCGGAAGGTTGGGATTGGCTGATTTTGATTTGGATCGGGTTCTGTACCCAAAATGCGCAATACTTCATGACTTTAGCCTATCAGTCGGGCAACCTGTCCCGTATTTCTAGTTTGAGTTACCTTGGAGTAGTCTATGCCTTGATTTTCGGATTTTTGCTATTCGGAGAAACCTTCCCCATTCCATCGTATATCGGGATGGCTTTGGTTTTCATTGGTATCCTTTTGAATTTAAGGGTAAAATAGTTTGTAATTTCACAGTTTCTAATCCTTCCTAGTTGATGAAGATTACCAAAGATTTATACCAAAGTAACCTTGCCTTGCTGACTGATTTTTACCAGCTGACGATGGCCTATGCCTATTGGAAGTCCGGAAAAGGAGAGCAGGAGGCGGTGTTCAATTTATTTTTCCGAAAGAACCCTTTTGAGGGAGGCTTCACCTTGGCAGCGGGCTTGGACTATGTGGTGGATTACTGCAAAAACCTACAGTTTGAGCAAGGGGAGTTGGATTACTTGAGGAAGATGAATCAGAAGGATGGAACTCCCATGTTTGCACCTGCATTTTTGGATTACCTCAAGGAGCTTCGGTTTACCTGTGACATCGATGCAGTGGAGGAGGGAACCGTGGTGTTTCCCAATGCACCTATGGTGCAGGTGAAGGGGAGTTTGATTCAGTGTCAACTCTTGGAAACCCCCTTATTGAATATTCTTAATTTTCAAACCTTGATTGCCACGAAGGCGGCACGCATCAATTTGGCGGCACAAGGTGCGCCAGTTATGGAATTTGGCTTGCGAAGGGCACAAGGTATCGATGGTGCCTTGGCAGCAAGTAGAGCCTCGTACATCGGCGGTTGCAGTTCCACTAGCAATGTGATGGCGGGCAAACTTTTTGATATTCCTGTTTCGGGAACGCATGCACACAGCTGGATACTTTCTTTTGATTCTGAATTGGAGGCTTTTCATGCGTATGCGGAGGCCTTCCCTGATCATTGTGTATTTTTGGTGGATACCTATGATACCTTGGCAGGAGTAAAAAACGCGATTCAGGTAGGATTAAGTTTACGGAAAAAAGGCAAGGAGATGCTGGGCATCCGTATTGATTCGGGTGATTTGGCCTACTTCTCCATACAGGCAAGACAGCTTTTGGATGAAGCTGGATTTCCGAATGCCAAAGTGTATGCTTCCAATGACTTGGACGAGTACATCATCACCTCTCTAAAATCTCAAGATGCGGCCATCGATGTATGGGGTGTAGGAACAAAGTTGGTAACGGCATTTGACCAGCCTGCTTTGGGGGCGGTATACAAACTTTCAGCTATTAAAAATGAAGCTGGATCTTGGGTACCAAAGGTGAAAGTATCTCAGCAATCGTTAAAAATCAATATTCCTGGCATTCATAAGGTACGCCGCTACTTTAGCAAAGGCAAGGCCGTAGCAGATATGATCTATTTAGAAGGACAGGCCATCGATTCCAAGGGAATCATGATCATTGACCCTAACGATGCCACACAACGCAAGCGTTTGATGCCTGTATTTTACGAGGAGGAGGAGTTGCTCAAGCCTATTTTCCGAAAAGGGGAGCTGGTCTATTCCTTGCCCAGCTTAAAGCAAATTCGGGAGCGGGCTGGAGCTCAATTGGAAGCTTTTGATAAAACGCACAAGCGATTGATCAACCCCCATGTCTATCCGGTAGGCTTGGAGGAGAAGTTACATCAGCTGCGAATGGAATTAGTTATTGCTGCAAAAAATAGTCAAAATGATAAAGATGAGTCCTGATACCGCATTAATTCTAGTAGATGTTCAGCATGATTTTCTGCCGGGTGGAGCATTAGCTGTTACACAAGGAGATGAAATTTTACCCATTATCGCATCCCTACAACCCCAATTTGAACACATTGTTGCTACCCAGGATTGGCATCCGGCCAATCACGGTAGCTTTGCAGCGAACCATCCTGGTACGCAGCCTGGTCAGCAAATTGAATTGGAAGGCTTGCCACAAATTCTTTGGCCAGTACATTGTGTGGAGGGAACATTCGGAGCTGATTTTCCAGCCACGTTGGATCGCAGTCGATGGCAGGCTGTGTTTCAAAAAGGAAGAAATCCGCTCGTTGATTCGTATTCTGGTTTTTTTGACAATGCCAGGAGAGGGGATACGGGACTTAGGAGTTACCTGCTACTGCAGGGAATTACCAGAGTCTGTATTGCTGGCCTTGCCTTAGATTATTGTGTAAAATTCACCGCCTTAGATGCAGTAAGTTTGGGCTTTAAAACGCTCGTATTTACCGATGCTACTCGTGCAGTCAATCTTCGGCCCGAAGATGGGAGGCGTGCACTTGACGAATTGAAAGCTGCAGGAGTTTACTGTTTGGATAGTAATTCCCTCAGGAACTGATGTTTGACTTCGATCCAGAGAAACACTATGCCAAGGAAACCGAAAGCCGGGTAGTCATCCGATTTCAGGACTGTGACCCCCTTCGCCACCTCAACAATGCGAAGTATTTCGACTACTTTTTTAATGCCCGTGAAGACCAGGTTCCCAAGCTATACGGTCTAGAAATCATCGATTTGATTCGGGTTTATAAAGCGGCTTGGGTGGTCTACAACCATAATATCAGCTATGTAAAGCCAGCAATGGTTGGGGACTGGGTTCGTATCTACAGTAGAATTCTATGGTACAATGCGAACACCATTTTGGTGGAATATTACCTAACCGATGACTCCAAAACGCAGTTAAAGACCCTACTATGGTCGACCATGCGCTACGTCACCTTGGAAGATGGCAGGTCTTCTGATCATGCTGGGGCAGTGGTAGACTTTTTGGAGGCTACTTCGCTACATCTCGATCCCAGCAGCCTCGACATTCGAGAGCGGGTCAAGCAGCTGAAGCGTGAGTTGGAACAGGGAGGCTAATAGTTCCTTCAGAGAATCATTTCATAGTCTCGTTCTACGAGGGCAATCCGAGTTTTGTAGGAAGAATACCAGATCTCGCGTCCCTGTTTTTGGGCAATTTGGTGATCGGATTGTGCTTTCCATGCTTTTATAGCCTCCAAACTCTCCCAATAGGAGATGGTGATCCCAAGTTCATTTCTTGCGCTTTCGTGGCCTAAGTAGCCAGGTTGTAAGGCTGCAAGTCGAACCATTTCATGGGCCATTTCCTCGTAGCCGGCTTCGATGTCTGTTCGGATGCTGGTAAAAATAACTGCGTAGTAGGGAGTAGTGGGGGTATTAGCGAGCATGTAGGTCAAGGTAAGGCGTATATTCCATATAGGTGGCTGTGGCAAGGGCAAGTTGTTTGCCAAAAGTCACTTCGGTCAAATGTAGGGCTAGGTCTATGCCTGCAGAAATGCCAGCTGCCGTCCAAAGTCGGTCATCGGTTTGAATGTAACGAAGGTCGGGTTTAGGTATGGCAGAAGGTATCATTTCTTGGATGCTCTCATACACTTCGTGGTGGGTGCAATAGGGCTTTTGTTCTAGAAAACCAGCTTTTCCGAGGATTCTGGAACCAGAGCAGACGGTCATGGTCCATTCGGAGCTGAGGACCCGCTGCTTTATTTCTTCGATGAAGGAGGCATTTTGGACAACCTTTTTAGTTCCATCTCCTCCGGGGAGTACGAGATAGTCCAGCGAGGGGAGGGAGCTGATGGAATGATCAGGCACTACCTGAAGGCCATTTCTGGCGTGGATGGGTAGCGTGTCGTAGGAGAAGGTGTGTATGTCCAGGAGGGTATAGCCCGAGAGTTGGTTGGCC
>Ga0209551_1000684_pt1 | contig 12729 bp, 9 predicted proteins | sample LauGreSuBDMM15SD_2_FD_187568 | JGI IMG/M metagenome (GOLD analysis project Ga0209551, IMG submission 187568) | Freshwater lake microbial communities from Lake Michigan, USA - Su13.BD.MM15.SD (SPAdes) (version 3) | ecosystem: Environmental > Aquatic > Freshwater > Lake | place: Lake Michigan, USA... | reverse complement strand
ACCCGACATACCAAGTACCAGTGTATGCACAAATAGTAACTTACGAGTGGGTATACAAAATAACGGGATACGAAACCCAGGTCTCCAATAACCGAGTAGCCATACAAGAAACCGTGATGGAGCCAGTATATGGTACTGGATATATTCACTATAACTACTGGCGCAGCGGAAATGTATCATACTGCAGCGGTTATGGCTACACACCCAATTGCGGGTCCCACGGTAATGGTTGGGTAAGCCACGATACATACTACTACGACTACGTAAGGTACTACAGGGAGCGCACTGTGACCAGATATGTAGATGTACCGACAGTAACAAGAATTCCGATATACAACTGGGCACAAGAGCCTGTAACAAGAACAGTTGAGACATGGGAGACGCGAACATCTACAACCCCCGTTCGAGAGTATTATACCGAATACGATGTGCGCACGGTAAATGTTGAGGTCTCATGCCCAACACCTGATCAACCCTCGCCAGCCCCAACACCACCTCCTGCGCCTACTCCAAGACCAACACCAACAACTCCTGCGCCAGCTCCAACCCCACCTCCTGCGCCTACTCCAACCCCACCTCCTGCGCCTACTCCATCAGCAACGGAGTACACTCTAAATTACGATTCAAACGGAGGCTCGGGCTCAATTGCCGCAATTAGAGTTTCTACGGGATCTACAGTATCGCTTGCAACAAACGGTATAAATCGCAGCGGTTTCGAACTAGCTGGCTGGTCTGACGGGTCACGTACATACAATCTAGGAGCTTCTTATACAATCCGGGGAAACGTGACCATGCGGGCAGTCTGGGATGCTAAGGGTGAGCTGCGGCCAAGTTGACCCCTTTGCACGTGTCGGAGCCTCTGCCTGAGCGTGTGCAACTCCCAAACATGTGAGAACAATATGCATATCAGCTGTTCAGAACCGGAAAAGAAAGAAGATGAACTAATGAGTAAAGCAGCCAGGAACAAAGGGTCGAGCTTCAAAGGCGGCGCAGGAGTCTTCGCAACGGTACTACTTCTTGCTGTGACGCTAACCGGTTGTGGTTCCGCACCGGACCAAAACGAAGAGAATACTCAGGTGTTACCAACGCCCTCTGCAGCATCATCAACTAACACAGGTGACATAGCCCCAGGTGATGATTTAGCCGTACTCGATACCGAAAATGAACCTGAGGCAACAAAGCCAATACCTGTACCAACGACCGCAAAAGAGCGTGAGCGATCAGAAAATCCAGAAAAGCCAGTTGGCGCAGTTTCAGAAACGAATGCCTTACCTAAAGGTACAAAGTTGCCCGCATCAGGTGAAGTGTTAGAAGATGCTTCACGTCTCGACGGTTATAACTCATTCGTGGCTCTCAGTTTCGATCTTCCGTGGGAGAAAGTAGTAGAAGAATTACGCGCTTCGTTAGAGGCATCAGGCTGGGAGTGCTATGAATGCATACCTTTTATACCAGGACCAAACGCGCCTAAAGAGACAGAGAGGTTCCGCTACTTTCTAAACATGGAGAAAGATGGTCATAAGTTGATGACAATTATAGCTGTGATGGTCGCAGGGAACGTTACAGCATCACTGACTTTCCAGGGGTAAAAACTCTCAGCAAGATATGAAACAATAACTGTCGGTGGGTTCTAGTACGAGAAGTATACGGTTAGTTTTCATCTAGCTTGAGTACTCGGTTACCATCTCGAACCATCTGATACTCAGATGCTTTCCTTCCAAGTTCTCCGGCCATAGCTAGCATAGCAGAATTTTGCTCAGGTGGTAACCCGCCAACATTTTCAAGAAGGCAACGTATCGCAGGCCCGGTACCGTACCGTCTCTCTAAACTTGAACATAACGATACAATAATGCTTGTAGATTTTCCAGCTAGCTGACGTGGAAGAGAGGTTATGATCTCCCTCTGGCAAGCGAAAGATGCGGAAGTGCTATAAGGATCCTCTTCTCTCTCTACGGGTCCTGAGAAACAGGCGAGGAGCGAATCGCTGAGCGAAAGTGCTGAAATACCCTGCATTCCAAAGTCAAGACTAAGTGAGAGTCCGGTCCCGGCTGCGCATCCTTTTACTACGTCAGGTCGAAGACCGTCACATGCACGAATCAATGAGAACTTATCATCTATCGCTTGATCATACATGGCAATCTGGCCGTAAATTTGCATGTATACGCCATATGCGCAATCATAACCTGCCTTAGAACCTTCGGGAGCTAACTCCTGACACCTTGACATCAATTCAGGAAGGAGACCAATTTTGTGGAGGTAATAACGCCGCTCAAACGACGACTGAGAAGGGATGTCAACTATATTGGAAGCACTTACAACAAGACCGTGACCTATAGCGTGGGCGCACCCAAGCTCAGATTCAAAGTTTACCGACATAGATTTAGCGCAACCTTGCATCAATCTGTCCCACTCAGGGGATTCTGTACCAATGATACTAACCCACTCCACTACACCATGAGCCATAGAGCCACCGCAGGTAGAGGAATCAAGTTCACTAAGCGCTAAGGCAGCAGCTTCAGGTTTTGATAGAGCTTCGCCATCCCTACTTTCATAGAAAGCAAGGATCCTCTCCCCAATAAGGTGTATAGCGTTATGGCAACTTTCATAAAATTCAAAACCTTTACTTACTTCAAATTCGTCGAGTGCTTGACGAGTATAAGCGTATGTACCATTTTTTACTGAAGAAAAAATTGCTTCCTCTAGACATTCACTTTGATCATTTTTACCCAGACGAGCACAAATTCCCAAAAGTTCTCTCTGCTCCTCAACCAAAAATATTGTATTACTCTCTTTTGCAAGAATAGAATTCTTGAGGTGAGATATAAAGGGGGAGGGGATTACATCAGAAAAAATTGCAAGAGGTACTAATATCGAAATAATTGCAAAGACTATAGCAACTACACGACCAAGACGTTTAGGTGTAGAACTCACAGACATCTCCCAATGGGGTACATACATTGTATAGTACAAGTATAGAGGTAGTTTGGCATCATTCTCAAAACATTATACCCAACCCATAGCTGCTGCAGGAATATAAGTATATAAAAAGATAAGAAAGTGATGGAGAGGATGAACATGGCAATATTCAAAACTAGAAAATATATAGTGATACGGTTTAGAACTGTTCAAACATAATACATAACTCAATCTTCAGGGAAGAGAGTTCTCTGACCCTCGCCTTCAACATACTTGAGAGCTTCAGTTCCAAGCGCCCCTGATAAAGATATAAAGTTCCTAAAATCTTCTTCTGAGTTACCCCTGACAATCTCAAGAATACATCGTATTGCGGGCCCTGGCCCGAAACGATCCTCTAAACTCGCACAAAGATTAGAAACATAACTAGGTTCTCTGCCACTCAAAGGTTGTTGAATGGTATTGAGCACTTCAGCTTGGCAGATAAACGTTGTAGACGGACTGTAAGGGTGCTCAACCCAAACTACAGGGCCAAATGAACATGCACCAAGTGCAGCATGAAGCGATCTTTGATCTAAATTTTTCATACCTAAGTCAAAGCTGATGGTAAGTCCAACTCCAGAGGCGCAACCTAAGCGTACATCTGGTCGCAGAGGTTCACACAAACGCATAAAATTCTCAAAACCTACTATAGGTTCATTATTTGGGGGAAACATGTCATAAACCTGCATGAAAGCTCCATATGCACACTCAGACCCGGCTTTTGATCCTTCAGGTGAAAGCTCTTGACATCTTGCCATCAGCTCAGGAAGTAACCTATTTTTATGAACTGCAAAACGACGTTCAAATGTCGGTGTAGAAGGGGGAGTGATCTCGACAGAGACACTATCAACGAGACCGTGACCTATAGCATGACCGCAACCTAGTCGAGAGCTAGGATTTGCTGCCATAGAGTTAGAGCACGATTTCATGAGCGGCAACCAATCAGAGGAATAGATACTACTGATCGATACAGATTCTATAACACCATGGGCCATAGAACCACCGCAAGTAGATGAATCTAATTCCGATAAGGCTAAACCTGCAGCTTCAGGTCGAGAAAGAGGCTTCGCGTCCCGTTCCATATAGAAACTGAGAACTTTGCCACCGATATCATGCATTGCACTGTGGCAGCTCAAATAGAATTCGGAATCTAACCGGTTCCGAGCTTCGTCAAGCGCTACACGAGTGTAAGCGTATGTACCGTTCTCAACCGAAGCAAAAATTGTGGACTCTAAACACTTTACTTGGTCCACACCGGTGAGACGAGCACAAATGTCGACCACCTGTTTCTGCTCATTCGCGAGATCTGGATCATCAACAACATCAGAAAGACCTTGCTGTGTCGAGCTGCTGAAGAACGAAGGAGCGGGCACATCAGTGTAAAGAACTACGGGAACTAAAGCTAAAAGAGAAGCTAAGGTAACTGCTACAAAACGAAGAAGGCGATGTGTGCGGGCGCTCATTGGGAACTCCACACGAAAGACACACAAGGAACTGTGCGATAAAGGGGGAGAAATGCGTAAAATTCGCACAACAAAGCGTATCGTAAACTAGAAAGACGCTCTGAATCGAACTCCCTTGCTTGAGATACGTTGATTTATGTTAGGAAGCGTGCATGAGAGTTGCAAGCTCGTACGATATTTGACTATGAAAGAAGACGAGTTCTCTGAACATAACCATAGTTACAGGTCAGATACAGCTGTTGGCTGTCAATGTCATGGACCTGACCTTGTTGCCATGGCTAAGATCGCGGAAGTTGCCGTTCAAAGAGTTGGTGATTTACTCACATCCCGACACGGAGATCAGAGCAGAAACATGAAGGACACCCATGGGCCAGCGTTAGATTATGCAACCGAAACGGATATCATCGCGGAACGTATGCTTCGTGAAGCATTGGAAAAAACTGGCATACCTGTTCATGGTGAAGAGGAGAACGGAGCTGATCCACTAATTGGGTGGTGTTGGGTTGTCGACCCGATCGATGGGACTTTGAACTGGGCTAACAACCTACCAATCTGCGCAATTTCGGTTGGGTTATGTGACCGAGGAGTACCCAAGCTTGGTGTGATACTAACACCTGCACTACGCCGCAGAATGTCTATTGGTATTGTAGGACTGGGTGCCTGGGTTGACGGGGAGCCTATAGCTGTTTCGTCGGTTACACCCAAAGAAGCAGTTGTTGCCTATGATGGATTCAGAGACGCAGGAAAAGATATCTCTGCGAAGATTAGGGCTGTAGTTGGGCGTTATCGTCTGATGGGCTCAACCGCGACCGAGATGGCGTTATGTGCAAACGGAGGTTTTGGTGCTGTGATCTCACCTGAGGCGATGTTCTGGGATGTGGCTGCAGGGATCGCGTTGATACAAGCAGCAGGTGGGGTTGTCGTTGACATGAACGGAAACCCGCCCAGCCCCGGCAGTGGTTCAGTAATAGCAGGTTCAGGTGGTGTTGTTGCCGCGATTGTCGAGGGGTTAGGGGGTGATAGATCATACGCAGATCAAGCCAATAACGCTCGGGAAGACCTTCGTAAACTAGGCTCACCGGTATCTCATCTTACAAATTCCAAATCTACGCAGAACGTCAGCACCAGAGAAGCCAATGATCAGCATAAAAACATCCAGGCTCATGGTCACCAACCTAAATACCAGCAATTTCAAGGTCAATGTCATCAAACACATAGCGATCAACAATCCGGGCCTAACCGGAACAATGGGCAGAGAAGAGAGAGTTGCGAAACCCAAGATGCGACCCAGTATTCTTTCAATGAATTCCGCATAGATGCTAATGGATATGTGTGGGAGTTGGCAGGAAGATACAATTCAGGAGATAAGTGTTGTGGTCACATGCTGGAACAAATGTTCGAGGAAAGAGAACATTGTTGCCGTAAGAAAACGCAAACGAGCCTAAAAGATAACTGTTGCGCGAGAGGTAAATCTGAACGAGAATGTAGCAACAAATAAGATTTGATGCACGGCACGTTCTAAATTCACATCAGTTCTTTGAAAAGCTACAAGACTTCACAGACAGAACTTAGATAACTAAACAACCCAAAAGTTTTAGTATGTTAGCGTGCGTTGGTTGTTTTAGCGGCACGACGCCGGCGCCGAGATCTTGTTGTAGTAGGTTGCACACCTTCGACACGTACGGTTTCTTCTGAGCTAACAGCTTTCACGCTGGAAGATCGAGCGAGGTCAACTGTAGGAGCTAAAACAGGAGGTGAAGAAGTACGCCGACCTCGTCGAGCACCTCGACCCAAATCTTTTTCAACAGGAGGTGTATTATCTGCCGAAGTCCCCTGATCTACATAAGGAATAATAAGAGTTTTTGTTATGGATGCACGATTTCTCTTTCCTTCTGAACTCTTCCGCGGGTTTCTCGAGTTATTACCAGGTTTCGACGTTACCACGCTAGACTTGACAGAAGAAGCTTTCGACTCGGATGAGATCTTATCAGCTTTCGCTGAGCGGGAAGACTTTTCAAGTGAACCTTCAATACGGCCAGCTAGAACGTCGACTGAAACAATTTGGATCTGGATTCTACTCCCGACACCAAAATTGGTACCATCAGCATTCACGAGAACACGTCGTGAAGGATCTATACGACGGCCTTTCCCAATTGAACGTGAGGGGATGAATACGGCTACTGAAGCCACCGGTGCAAGAACAGAGAGACCTCGTGAAGTGACACTGGTAACAACACCGTTGAAGGTGCACTTATCTAGTTTTACTGACGCTAAAGCGGTGGATCGATCAGCGTCCCGCATTGCTAAGTCCCCACGACGAAGAACAGGGTTGATTGTGTTAGCGACAACATCAAGTACATTACGAACACCGACAACCTCACGGTTACCACCAAGATACGATTTGACCAGTCGATGAACGCAGAGATCTGCATAGCGGCGGATAGGGGAGGTGAAATGAAGGTACTGGTCGGCACCTAAACCAAAGTGACCGCTAGCTTCAGTAGAGTAGCGAGCTCTACCTAAAAGTCCGAGAATTGCGTCCCAAAGACCAGCGGAGCGTGTTTGGTCCAGAGAAGCAGCAAAAGCAGCAAAAGCTTGTGGTGTGACAGGGCGTCCTAGATGTGCTTTGACCCCGAACGCATCTGCGATTTTCTCTAACTCTTCTGCAGACTCTGCATCAATAGTGTCGTGAACACGATATAAAGTAGGTATGCCACGCTCTGTCAACCAGCGGGCAACGGATTCGTTAGCGGCTACCATGAGACGTTCAATAAGAAGATGAGCGTTATCTTCGCGGCGTTCCTGACCTGGTGTGGAATCTACGCGGAATGCATCCACCCCACCTCGAGCGCTGCGTGATTGACCCAAACGGGATGCTGCCGCCCATAACCATCCGATGGTGTCGATGACCTCCGGTGAAAGATCTTCTCCAGGTAGACCAGAGAGCTTCTTGCCACGGTCACCGTTCAGGACGTTAGCTACTGTGCTGTAGCTCAGTCGAGTCCGGGAACGTGTTAGGGTTTCGTAGACGTCAACTGCTGAGATGCTACCACTTGGGCTAATACGCATCTCGACAGTGAGAGTGTCACGCTCGACGTTTGGGAGGAGTGATAGAACATCATGAGCTAGGACCTCGGGGAGCATTGGTCGCACAAACTGCGGGAAGTAAACAGAGGTTGGCATGTTGAGCGCTTCAGTATCAAGAGCTGATCCTGGGCGTACATGTTCTGACACATCAGCGATATGAACCCAAACACGGATGTGGCCATCAGGGTCAACTGACGCAGAGATCGCATCATCTAAATCTTGGCTGTAAGGTGCGTCTACTGTGACGACAAGCTGGTCGCGTAGGTCACGTCGATGACGTGAACGTTCTCTACCTGCAGTTTTTGCGGCACGTTTTGCTTCGTCAAGTTGAGCTGCGGTGTGTCCGATCGGAAGTTGGTAACGAGCAAAGATGACTTTCGTGAGAACTTCTGGGTCTTCGAGGGTACCAAGTCGTTCAACTAGGGATACTGTCGTGGATGTTAGGTCACCTTGGGTGCGGTCCTGCAGTTTGACTGAGACGATCTCGTCGCTGCTGAACTCGCCTTTTAGTTGTGCGGTGAGAGTGCCGATAGATGGGTCTGTTGTGAAGACACCGTTACTGACACGACCATGGACGATTGTGCGGCTGCGGTCTGTGCGGCGAACTTGGCGTGCGGAGCCATCAAATACATCTGCAGTGGCTGTGTCACCGTCTAGTAGACCGTTCATAAGAGGGGCTGGAAGAAAGATGTCAGCTCCGGCGGCTGGTTCAAGGAACCCGAAACCGCGTGCGTTGGCCCGAACTGTGCCGGATACGGCTTCTCGGGTAGTGGAGCGCTTTTTGCGCTGAGGTTGTTTCATAGTTTGGACTGTGCGAAAACAAATCTTTAGGGCACGCCCATGGTCCGACCCGAAAAAAAGGGAACGGGACGTTGACCTGGTAGAACACCTTATCCAGCGGGAGTTGTTGGCTGCGGTAAAGGGTTCAGAGAGCACCGTAAGGAGCATGAGGCTGCAATGGTAAGCAAAGGCAAACGCGAAAAATCCCAGAAACCCTCCACTAGAGAAAACGCCAAGAAAGCCGCAAAGCAACCTGGCTCCAAAAAGGCGGGCCCACGGAAAACAGGAAAAAGCGCAAGCATTTATGCACCCACTACCGCTGAAAAGGTGAATATGGTGTTCAGGCGTGGTGTAGCGGCATCATTCGATCTCTTCTTTCTTTATATGCCTGCGGGAGTCGCTGGATGGTTGCTGCTAGCGTTCGGTATCATCGTTGCAGACAAGATGGGTTGGAGTACTCCTACAGATACGATAAATCAGCTGACACCATGGGCTGTGGGATTCTGGGTTTTAGGGTCCATACTCGCCGAGTCGGTAAGTACATCAAAATGGGGTACAACCCCAGGGAAACGAATAGTAGGTTTGAGTGTTGCGCACCGTTCAGGTGAGAAACCAAATCTAATGAAAATGGTTGAAAGAGCTACCTTGAAACATATGCCGCTCTGGATAGCGGCAATAGTATGGCCTCCGCTTGTGATCATAGTTACCGGTATCTGGTTCGTTTACTGGGTACGCTCTGGTCAGATGTTACATGATCGGATTGCTAGGACTACCCTCAAGAATAGAATCTGATTGACTACCCGAAGAGAATATGAATTGGGTTTCATGTCTGCAACCTTTGTACCGTAGATGATCTCCCTGCTTTAGAAAAAAAGAAACCCCCCGTATAAAATGGGGGGTTTCTTTCCTAGGCTTTTAGCTTGGGCGAAGTTCACCAGATGGTGTTGAAGTTGGTGGGGTTGTCGCCGCTGGAGTTGGAGCTGGCGGAGTTGTCACTGCAGGTGTTGCAGCAGGTGGGGTTGTCACTGCAGGTGTTGCAGCAGGTGGGGTTGTTGCAACTGACGTCGGTACTGGGAACTTAGGAACTTCAGTAACTACGACCGCAGGTGGAACAAGAACAACAAGTGTAGGGTTCACAGTAACACTAGGCGTTGGAGTTGGTGTTGGTGTAGATGTAGGTGTAGGAGTTGGTGTAGGTGTGGGAGTTGGTGTAGGTGTAGGAGTTGGCGTAGGTGTAGGAGTTGGTGTAGGTGTAGGAGTTGGTGTAGCAGTAGCTGTTGGAGTGGATGTAACAACAGGAAATTTGAATGATGACGGTGTGGGATTAGATGCTGGGGGAGGTGTAGGGGTAGCAGCAGACGGTGTTGCTGGCTTGACAGGATCATAAAGAAGGGTAGCAACGCCAACTGCGCCTATTGTTCCAACGACTACAGCGCCAGTAATAGCAAGTGCGAGAGTGATAGGAGCTGACGCGATAACAGCACCGGCAACTACGACAATGGTCGCAGCGGCAGCAACCGCGAGCACAGTTGCCGCAGCTACGGTAGCGACAGATTTCACGACGCTTTGCGCAGCCTGGGTGATAGCTTGAGTTACGCTTGAAGCTCCAACGGATTTAGCTACGCTGTTGGCAAACTTTTCTACAGGTGCAGGTGTGACAGCTTTCACAACTTTTACAACTGCAGGTACGATAACTGCTGCAGTTTTCTGTACAGCTTGAGCGACAGGTTTCGCGACAGCGTTGACAACAGATTTGCCTACCGACATAACTGATTTTTTGAAACTGGAGAAGAAGCCAGCAGCTCGAACCTCAGATGCAACCCCGTTGATAACTTGAGGTTCTGATTTGGTGAGCGCCTCGAGACCTGTAGTGATACGTTCTGTTGCAATACTGATCGTAGAAGCTCCGGGTGTGGCCACTCCAGGGGTCACTGCAAACGGTGCAAGAAAAAGTAGCGTTGCAGCGAAAGCAAGTTGTGCTCTGGTGAGGTATCGAAGATTTCTCATACTGGTATCAATAGTCATGTTTCTCATGTACTTCACTGTCAGGGCCAGTAGGGGCTTATGCAACTATTGCGTTGATAATAGCGCAAAGTTTTGAGCTGTTGAGCCACGTTAGGGCTATGAGAAGAGTTGGGTGAGCCAAACAAACGCAAAAAATGCCCCCAGTAGGGCGAGGTAACCATAAGTGTAAATGCGTCCGTTCGGTTCCGTTGAGAGATCAGGTCTGCCGCTACGAAGGAGTGTCACAAGAGGAAAGAATGTAAAGAAATATGCTGGGATGGTGAGAATGGCCCACGTTGAGTCAACGAATCCAGTTGCAGCAATGATCAGCGTAGCGAAAGTCAAAGCAAACAAGGATACAAACCACCAGAAACGGTCACCTAGGAAGGCAGCTTTGATACCGTAAACTAGCGCTAGACCGGGGAAAAGTGCTAACAGTAGAGAACCGAAAGCACCGATGACACCGGCCCCTACTGGGATAGCTGTAATAGTAGTGAGTCCAAACAGGACGAGATAAGTCCATCCTGTGATGCGCGCCAGTTTCACGGCGAGATTTTCTTTCCTTGGTGACATATGAAAGACAGTGAGCTAAAAGAGATGAGAGGCACGATGGTTCACCGAGAGTGGTAAGGCTGAGTATCAAAGAGTTCAGAGTATGAGAAAAATGATGTGAAAGTCTATGACTATGGCCTGAACACTCACACTATGGACGATGAAGGAAATGAGTTGGTTCGAAGACAACGTGGGTAAAGTTGTGGCTGTTTCAGTCGCGATCGTGATAAGCATTTTCACGATTGGGTTTTGGTTGACCTCCACAACGGGGAATGAACCAGAAACCAATTCGAGCGTGACCCAAACTACTGTTGACCTACCAGAACCTGGTGTACCTTCACGTGACCCTAGAACAGGGAAGTTACCTTCAGAGTTCTTACTCCAATTTGTAGAAAAGTTGAACGAGGTCAACTCATACTTGAAGGCCAAGAACCTAACAGAGAGCGAAACAAAGGATCTCTACCGTCAAATGTGGGAGTGGGCTGCTCTAGGTGGTTTGACGCTGAAAGGTTTGAATGAGAGAGGTGACACTCAAGTGACCTCTGCTATAAACGCGAAACCTACCCCTCTAATAGATATAACCACTTTGGAAGGAGACAGGTTCTGCGCAGTATCGATCGAGCTCGTAGATCCTTCAAGAACGGGTGAGGGAACGCAGGTACTTGTCGCAGAAGTTTGCGCAAATTTGATCAACAACTAAACAAGCCTGTAAAAACAGCGAATGATCCAAATTAGCCAAATTAGGAAAATAGATCTCTTTTCATGCTAATAGGTAGTTTGCGTTCTGAATACTGGCAAGGTACAGAAACCAGAGCACAGTGAAGAATATGAGTGAACAGAATCATGAGCGGGTAACATCTTCTAACGGACGTGCCAGCAGGTCGCTCAAGGTTATTGCTGTAGTTACAGCACTGACAATGACTTTGATTGCTGCTACGGCATCAGCGGTTCTCTTCATGTCAAATAACGACCCACGGAAAAATGATCCAGACCTTATCGGAATGCCAGAAGGTATTGTTGCAGCACCTCAACCTCTATCAAGTAAATATTACAAAGAGAAGATGACTGGTTGCGTAGAGACATTTGGTGCCCTTCAACAAACAAATATAGATAAATTTATCAACAACGAACTTACACCAGCAGCGGATTGTATTCTGAAAGTGTTTTTCGAAGCAGCAGATCGTCTAGACATAAGAAACATTATCACAGCTACTGCAGCTCAGGTTACTGAAACACCCGCATTATACCTTATCTGCCATGACATGAGCCACCGCGCAGCAAAACGTGCATATGTTGCATCAGGGGAGGAGGCTCGCCTTCTCCTAGAGCAGGTACCATTCAGGACTTGCGATGACGGTTTCGTCCACGGAATATTTGACGCAGTTGCACATATTTACGGAGCAGATGGGGCAGAATTCAAAAATGTAATGAGTACATGTGTAGAACTTGGAAGTGATCCTGAGGGAAAGCATGTTGGTACGTTCAGCTACTCACAATGTGGTGACGGATCGGGGCACGTTCTCTTCGCGCGAACAAAAGGCGATCTAATGAAAACAGTAAAGTTGTGTTCTGATTTCCAAGAAATGGAAATCAGACGTTGGTGCGTTATGGGTGCAATGATGGAGAAATATAAGCCATACTTTGCATCTTGGACTAAGGCACAAGAAGACCAACTTGTAGACGAGATAACAAATCGTTGCGCGACCTGGCCAGAAGATATGAAAAAGAATACCGGTGTTTACGAAGGCTGTTACTCAGCAGCTGGTTACCTCTTCAACAATGTCGCCCAGAGTCGTACCTCGCAACTGCTACAGAAGGCTTACGGCGAGGAGGCTTATCAAGTAACTATGGATTCAGGGATGATGCAACCGACGAATGTAAAGGAACCGGC
>Ga0209551_1000678_pt1 | contig 12765 bp, 10 predicted proteins | sample LauGreSuBDMM15SD_2_FD_187568 | JGI IMG/M metagenome (GOLD analysis project Ga0209551, IMG submission 187568) | Freshwater lake microbial communities from Lake Michigan, USA - Su13.BD.MM15.SD (SPAdes) (version 3) | ecosystem: Environmental > Aquatic > Freshwater > Lake | place: Lake Michigan, USA... | reverse complement strand
AAGCTATTTCACGGCAATGATGGAACTGCCTATGCAAACTCCTACAAGGGGCAACAGCTAGTCAATAGCCTTAGTGGTGGAGAGAAGCCGCACGCCATCTTCCAAGGGCATTACCACAAGGCACTCTACCAGTTTACGCGCAACGTGCATATGTTTGATGGTGGCACTATCTGCGGACAAAGCCAATTTATGCGAGGCAAGAAGCTAGCCGCGCATCAAGGATTCTGGACTGTGCTCTTTGAGTGGGATGCAAGCGGAGTAAACAGCGTTACAAGCAAGTTTACGGCTGGCTACGAGTAAGCAGTAACAATACCCCGATAGGACTAGCCCCCGTTACTGGGGGCTTTCTTGTGTCTGCTGCTGTGCCTTAGCTTGCGCCTCCATTTCCTTGTTACGCAAGGCGAGATTGACAATGATGGCATTAACTGGTTTTGCACTAGCCCACTTAGAAACACTTCCTCCAGCTTTAGCAAAGAAGTCATCAGAATATTTGCCCAAAATAAGTTCGTAAGTAAGACCATAGCCAATTCGTCCGCTTAAACTAACTGCGTTAGTTACAGCGTTTGCATACAACGTGCCAGCGGTTGTGCCTCCAGTAAGAAGCCCTTTAATTGAAACAAGACCCTTAATAACATCAGCATTGTTGGCGTTATAACCTACAAGTTTTTGCGTGTATTGCACAAAGCTGCCTGCTGGATTAACAAACTTATCCAGCATATTTTTATATGCCGCATCACCCATCAAAACCTTTAAGTTGTTTCTTAACTTAATGCTTCTAGCGTCTTGACCGAAAAACGTATTTGCCACGTTACTAGCCTTAACCGCTGGTTTCGCATTAGTGCTAAAGTCCTCAAAAAGAAAAAGCGCATTTGTTGCCGAGGTTTTTGCTAGCGTATCAAGGTCAGCTGATCTACCGCTCTCACGAAGAGCATTGGCAAATTTTCTGACATCCTCAGTTTCCATTTCCATTAAGGACTCGGTAAACTTTACATTTTGCGTCAGGTCATTTCTGTTTAGTGCGTATGGGCCAGAACCACCTTGATTTGGATTCCTTAGCAACTGAGTTAATGGGTCATTATTAGCGGCATCATAAGCCTCCTGTAGTGCTGTTTCAGAAAGACCAGCACCTTCAGCCCTTTTTAACACCTTGTTAATTTCCGCAGGAGTAGGACTTCCCTTGCCTTCAATAAATGTCTGCCTTAAATCGTCAAATGCTTTTCTGTATTTACTGTAGTCGCCGCCCATTGACGTAATCTTAATAAAAGTGCTAACATCTGAGGAACGAACTGTATCAAAACCCGCAATTCCAAATGCCCTAGACATATCCCTAATGTCTTGAACATTTCCAATGCCTAGTTGCTTAATGTCAATACCCGCACGACGAAGCGTCTCAAATTCATTTACCAACTTAGCATGGTCATAGGTTGCATTGGGACTTACTCGTCCATCTATTTTTTTGAGTGAATTTCTAAACGCACCCTCACGAAGCATTAAGTGAACGTCACTCCTATATTGACTAGCCACCTCAACGCCAGCCGTTTCCTCAAGCATATTTGCATACTTCATTAACCCGTCGTAATCAGAAACAGTTGCGTTAAATTTCTTTGGGTCAATTGAGCTTACGTTGCTTTTCCCTTGAGTGCGAACATTGTTATACAAAGCTTCAGTATTTCCAGCCTCCATTAGGTCAATGGCATTAGAATCTAATGCGTCAAACCTAGATTTTGCAAGGTTGTTAGCTTTGTTAAACGTAAGAAATTGATCTTCGCTAACAGTTTGCTTTAAGAATGACTCAGATGCGTCTTTTATTGCTGAGAACCCCTGTGAAGCAACTCTCTTTGCGGCAGAAGGAGGCGCACCATTGATAATTGCCTTTCCTGCAATAACATCTCTTGCCTTTCTGTATTCAGACAATGAAAGAGTTTCTTTATCACCAAAAAGACCAATAATAGCTGTGGACAGATTTTCCTTATCGTCGGCAGCAATAGACTTGTTGTTCTGAATGTTATTGAGAACGTCTTGACGGGAAACAACGGGAGTGTCCATTCCTATTCCAGAAAGGTCATACATTTCACTAACCTTAGTGGCGGCAATAGAATCTGCTTTGACCTGTAGGTCTTGTGCGATACCTCCAGCCACGCCAGTTTGCTCAATAGTGCTCAACTGAGGAATACCAGCAGAGTAAATCTTTGCGGGAACTGCTCTATCAGCAAAAGCTTTAACACTTTGTTGTAGTGCCTTTTTTGTAGCTTCATCTTTAAATCCCTTTGCAGCGGTTACGCGCTCAATTAATTCATTGATTTGTTCTGGATTAACAATGTTGTTTAGCACAATGGTATCAATTACCGATTTGGCTGCTTTCCCGTCTGCATACTTAGATAGCTCGCCTACTAAGTTATTGCTAACCTTAGCTAACGCACCATTGTAGCTAGCCAATGCCTTAGCGTTGCCCTTAGCAAGCTGCTTTCCCTCGTTCTGTGTCCAGTTCTCAATGACCTCACCAAGCATTACTGTTCCACCTCCACGCCCAGCGGAAATACTTTTCTTTTTTGCGTTCAAGTCAGCTAGTCTTCCTCCTGCTGACGATAGTGCTGTTGTGCCAGTAATAATTCCGCCTGTTAATGCTGACCTATTTACAAGGTCACGAAGTCCCTCTGGAGATGCGTATTGAGATGTAAAATCTGAAACTGCATTTAGAGGAGAGTATCTTGATAGAAACTCATCAACATTATTAGGTGGTTGCCTGTCTGTTGGGTTTGAGACGTAGTTGCCTACTTCTGTAGCACCAACTGCACCTCCAATGTTTCCAGCAAAAGCCCTTATAGCACCAGCTTCACGACCAACATTTGGCGCAAGATTAGATATGCCAGCAAGGTTGACGGCGTTAGGGTCTAAGTCTTGCCGTAGCCCAGAAGCACCCTCAATCAATTGACCACCCAATTCTCCCGTATAGCCACCAATACCCGTTGCAATTGCCGCTGGAACAAGCCCTAGCCCACCACTAGCCAATCCAACACCAATAGGCGTAGCAATGCGTGCGGTGCGAGCCAATGCCTGTGGCAGCGTCTCAACAGGCCCATTGTCGTATTTGTTTGGATTAAACCCACCAACGCGACCCTGAGCAGCTAATTCTGCTCGTTTTGCGGGAGAGAAAAATGACTCCACTTTTTCAGTAGCAGAAACTGGTGTTTCACTAGTAATTTGACTATTAACTAAATCGGTCACTTCCGAAACAGCTTCGTTTTCTGTTTTAGCACGACCACTACGCAAAGAAGCAACCCTATCTTTTAACTCTTGTGAGTCTGATAAAATGTTATCTGGAATGTTGTTAATAACAATGCCGTCACTTGTTTCAATTGTATATGGCATTTTAGTAATTAACTACGACTTTCTTTTGGTTAACTGGTGAGGCGACAGCAGCAGGCTCATTAAACGGACTCAAGCCAGCAGCGATGCGCTTAGAAGCGTGTTCAATTGCGGTTCGAACAATGTCTTGACGAGTTAGAGGATTTCCACCCTTAGCGATGAAATCACGTTGTTCTGCTGTAAGCGCAGGAACAAGCGTAGGAATCTCCACTTCCTTGCCATTGATGTTTGCGCCAATGCTAACTTCGGTAGCAATTTGTCCATTTGGAAGTTTAATTTCCCCAAGAAAACCAGAGCCCTTCTTGGTTCCATCAGCACGAGTTCCGTAATTAGTAGGCTGAGCACCACCTTGATTTGGTAGCAAACCAGAAATCTCTTGGTCATACTCATCAAGGCGTGCTTGAATTTTTTCCTGTGCTTCTTGTCCATTAAGTTTTGCTCTACGATAATCGCGTGAAATGCGTTCCAAGTCTCTATCTAGAGTGTTGCGTTTGTCTGCGGCAATAAGAATTGCTTCATTTGCTTTCTTAGACTTACCAAGCTCTGGGCCAAAACTTGCAAACAATTGATTTTCAGCATTAGAAATAGAACCTTTGGTTTGCTGGAAATACTCAAGAATCATACGCCCAAACATAGCTTGAGCTTGCTCTGCATTTGCCAAAGCCGTTTCATCAACAGAAAGTCCAAATCCCTTTGCAAATGAACGTCCTTTTAATTTAAGTTCTTCAAATGCTCCAGTATCCAATTTATCATTAGATATAAACTTAAGTAGGGTTTTTATCTGCGGAGCAACTTGTCTTGCAGTTGTTCCGTTATCAATAAGACCTTGAATTTCTTTATTAAAACTTTCGACACGACCCACTAGTTCTGGGTCTGGAACTTGAGGGAGTTGTTTCTGAGTGACAACAGGAAACAATTTACCAGTTTTAGGATTATACTGAGTTCTTCCAATGGCGTTTCCTCCCGCCGCAGCCGCCATCTGATTGGCAAGCATTTGCGCCTCGTTAATTGTGTCAAATTCCTTGCTTGTAGGAACACCAGCAGCAAGTGTTTTAGCTCTTGTTTCCGCCAAATTAGCCTCGTCCTGTCTAAGAGCAGAAAGAGCTTTCATTCCAGCAACTTCTTCTATTGCCGTAAGCCTTGGAATTGGTGCAGCTTGATATGCAGGCCCATAAAGAACACCTTCGGGAGTTGCTTCTCCGAGTCCCCTATTTGCCTGCTCTTGTTTGTTTTGTTCCAAGATAAATTGAGAAACCCTATTCTGGGATGCGGTTGTATCTGCTTGAGTGCTTAAGCTCTGTGCTAGCTGCAAGAAAGGCGCAGGCCCAACAACTTTAGCAGCAGACCTAATTGCTTTTTTGTCAAACTCTCCGTTTTCATCAGGAGTTAAGTTAAAATTTTCAGCAAGTTGCGGATTCTTCTTAAGTAAATTGCCAATAAAAGTAGTTGCGTCATCTAACTTTTGATTCTCTTCTTTATTCTTCTGGTATTTCTCAATGCCGTTAGCAAAGCCCTGCGCTAAATTAGCAATGCCCTGCCCAATAGCCTGTCCACCAGCAACAGCACCTTGTGCGTATGCGGTGTAGTCGGTTCGGCCAAGGGAAGGGTTAATCTGTGAGCCTGTTTGAAACATAAGAAGTTAGGAGCGGTTAGCAATCCGAGCATCCATCCATTTACGAATGATGGCTTTGAGCGTAGGCTTATTCCTGATGAACGCAGCAAAACGCTCGCCATATTTAAGATAGAGATTAAGGAACCATTTAGGCGAATCGTCAAGGAGCCAGCTACGGAACTGTTTCCACTTGGGGTTCTTCTCGCCATAAACCTCACGGGCTACCCAGCACTTTCCAATAGCAGCACCAGCAAGCGCACCAACACCACTAGCAATACCACCAATGATAGCACCCTCACGCCCAGCCTTAGCACCAAAAATGGAGGATTGATAGTTACCCAGATTAGACGAGTTCTGAAGCGCAAGATTGATACCAGCGTTAGGATCGAACAACTGTGGCCCAGTAGGTTGACCAGCTAGGTTAGCACTTTGGCCAAACGTCTGGCTACCCATGCCGTAAGCGGTGCTAGGACGACCAATGAGAATGTTGGCAATGTCACCAGACAATGCGCGGTTATACTGGAAAGCTTGTGCGCCAGCTTGCTGTGCCATCTGGGAGCGTTGTGCGAGTGCGTTCTGACGATTGAGGGCTTGAGCCGCAATGGTCGAGTTGTCGCCTATACGCCCACTAGCAAGCCCCTGTGCGCGTGCCTGTTGCTCTGCCATGCGCTGGTCTTCCATACTAAGCACACCTGACTTGCTGTAAAGGTCTTGGGCATACTGCTGCTGTGCCTCTGCAATGGCCCTAGAATAAGGATCGGCGGCGCGGAGAGCATCTGTAGTCTGCTGACCATACTTACCTAGAATGTCAATCTCCTGCTGACGCTGCAACGACTGTGCCTCACGGTCAAGAGCAGCAGAACGACGAGTGGCTTCAGCGGTTAGGTCAAGCGCACCTTTCTGTCCGTTAGCACCAAGCAAATAGCTGTTAATATCTGCAAGCTCTAGTGCGGCATACTTGGGACGAAACTGAGCTTCAGCATCAAGAATACGCTGCTGCAAAGCTGGGTCTGTAATACCTTTGTAGTTGCCAAAGTCTTTGCCGAATAGATATTCACCAGATGCCTTTGAAGCGTCAACTGGTGCTGGTGCTGGAGGTGCTTTTGCTTTTCCCATTGTTATGCCTTAATTGAAAGTAGTTTTTTGAAGAGTTTTAGAGAGTAATTGACGCGAGTGCTAGCTCCATTCCTTACCCTGCTTCCAAATAGCTTATGGGTAAAAACAGCAGGTTCTTGATCGAGTAAGCTTACCACAAGACGCTTGAAGCTCGCAGGGCTTACGCTGCATAGAAACGCGAGAAAAATAGCATCACCGTCTGGTCTGTCTTCTTTCCATTCGTGGATGAACTCCCATCCATCGCTTTCGTTGCATTTATACCACATAAACATCCCCTTAATCTCACCGTCTTCCTCGTCAACTAAGAGCGTTTGTTTGGCCCAATGGTAGGCAACAAGCAACCTGATTATATCTTCTCCCCATCCGCCAAACACTTTATCGCTCTCATTGTCCATGCAGAACTTGGTCACCCTGTCTATTTGGGCGATTGCTTCTGTTTGCGTGCCAGCTTTAAGTGAGGCTACAACTGACTGGAGAAGTGGATTCATTACCAAACTCACTCATACATGATGTTGACTGTTCCAGAATCAAAATCATCAGTGCCAATTGTGGTTATGCGAACAGTTGCAAGAGGATTATTAAGTTCTTTTGAACCAACGGAAGAAGAAGTAATTGTGCCACTTGAAACATTTCCAAATGAAGACCATGTGTTTCCAAAAACATTAGAAATAATAACTGTCCCGTAAATGGTACTTGATAAAGAAATTGCGGTGGTTACAACAAATCCACTTGAAGAATTGGCGTCTGTTCCACGGTCACTTGCCTCCGAAAAATATCCCCCAGCATTTACTCCTCCTGCGGCTGTTCCAAGTTGTATTAAAATCTCATCTCCGCCACCAGTGCTAACATTAATAAGAACAACAGTTATTCGCTTAACCCAAGATGGAATATTTGTAAAATCAATAAATTTTCCGCTGGCGGACTTTTGCGTAGCACGAACAATTGGCTTAAGCACACCTTCTGGAACAGATATGTTTCCATTAACATCTAGCTTGTTAGCGGGAGAATCAGTGCCGATACCTACATTTCCTTCGTTAGCAATAGTCATTCTCCTTACATCACCTTGATGCAGAGTAACGATTCCAGCACCAGTTGTTCCCAATTGTAAACTCCCTGATCCAACTTTAAGTAAACGACCAGTGCCAATAAGATTATCTATAAGCAGATTTCCATTTCCAGAACTATCAGTTAATTGAATTTCTCCACCCTGTTCATTAAATGCAAATACAGCAGCAGTATATCCACCAGCTGTTATCGCAACTTGATCATCATTGGGAAAAAAGATGCCTGTGTTAGTATCACCATTATTGGTAATGGACGGAGAGGCAGCGGAGCCATCATTAAAACTGATGTTGACACCAGAAGCAATCTTGTTGGTGGTAATACCACTGTCTTTCACAATGATTGCGCCACCGCTAAGTTGAGTGCTAGAGTTATCAACGGCCCCGCCGACAAATGTAGCAGAGTCCACAAGGGCGTCCAGCTTATCAGCGGTTACTTGTTCGCCAGTAGAAAAGTTAATTCCTTTAGAAAGAATAGCCATGTTATTTGATGCTTGTTATAGCTCGATTGGTGATTGATGCAGAAACTCTGATAGTGCGGACACGGGGTCTGCCCTGTGTTGGGGCAATGGTAAATTGTAACCCATAAGAACGGTTTAGGCCAAGTCTTCCACGAATACTAGCGTCCCCGCCAGCTTCAAGTGGGGCTCCAAGTTTATCAGATACCGTTCCAAGCGAGAACTTACCGTCTATGTTCTCGCCCTCGGCGGTTATAAGAGCATCCGTTTGCAGGTCGGGAGAGGACTCAATTTGAAGCTCAAAGTTGTTGTAACGCTTCCTGTCAGTAATTCCGTAGGTAAACATACGAGTGGTGCAAATAGACTCGGAATATAAATTTAGCGTGGAGCCACCAATTTGAGTGACAACAACGTCTCGCCCATCTTCTCGGTGCTCTAGGCGATGAATGCCTCCATTAGTGTTTACGCAGTAGAGACCACGCTTGCTGCCATTGCCGCCTACATATAGGTCAGAAATCTGCCAGTTAATATTGTCAACAGTATCCAGCGACTCCCAGCCTTGGTTTAGGAAGTTGTAGACCAGAAGCGTGTTGTTTGTTTCGGAACCATCGAGCGGGACGGCAATGTAGTAGCGGTTATCGAAGTAGGCGGCAACCGCATTGTAGGCATAGTCCTTGTTAATCCGATCAATGGTGGCTTGAATACTTGTAGACATCGGAATGCCATTGCCACGCAAATTGTAAAGGTCTTGGAAGTTGGTTCCGTAAATACCGTTATCCGATAAAAAGATGACGTTATCGGCCACCTGTATCACAGACTTGCGGGCCAAGCAGCCAACCTCATTGGTGATTAGCTGAGTCGCGCTCTGGGTGATGTCTGGCGCGGAAACAACTAGATGGATGCTATTGCGATTGAAGACAACCAGCTTGTCGTCGGCAAAAGGATGAAGAGTTACCACATAATCAGCAGTGCCAGCATTGAAACGATACTGGTTGTAAACTTGGTCATAGCTATCAGAATCGAGGATATCAGAGACAATTAGCTCATCCCTAATACCTCGGCTGGTATACTGTGTAATTCCCGCTACCGTAGCCTGTGTGTAGTAGAAGGGCATCCAGAGACGACGCTGGTGATATACCGCCCAAGGGGGGGCTGGCATATGGCTAAAGCCAATGTCGCTAGGCAACTTTTGCGAATAGACCACCTTATGCGAAACGAGGTCGGGGACATCTGCGTAGAACGTAAATGTATTTGCGTTAGGCACAGTGGCAATGCGATAGCCATCCTCTTGGACAACCAATGTTGAAGAACCTTTATCGACAACAAAGATTGTATCTCCGACGGAAAACCCGTGTGCAGTTTTTGTTACGGTTACGATACCATCCGCGATGACGGTGTTGTTATTGTCGTCCAGATAGGCAGTAGAAGCATACGAGCCATTAGCCACCAAAGTAAAATTGGGACTGCCACTAATTGGGTCGGCATTAGAGTCCCACTCAAAAGCCGTATCTCCATCTCGGAAAATAAACACCTTATTAAACGCCTGCAAAAGATGGACGTTGGCTGATATGGTCTCGGCAGCAGGATAGGTAATGTCTATCGGAGCCGCAGTGGGGTCTGATAGCCTTACTGCAACAGCCTTCGTATTGGCCGCAAGAATGATGTAGGCTTCAGCCGTAGCACTTGGATTACTAAATACGCAAGAGCCATAAACCTGATTTACAACAGTATCGTTTAGATAGGCCGTAGTGCCATCGTTTATCTGTCCAGAAGTGGGCAGGGTAAAGGGCAGCGTTAGAGCACTTCCGCCAGCAACAAAGGGGGCTTTAATTAGGTCAATACCCTTACGGGTCTGCCACTCCCCATTGATGCCCATCCGCCCATTCTGGCTATCGGCCAGTTGCCCCGCCTTCAGTTGGTCTGGACGCAGACGATTGTTCCAAGTGACGAAGCCCAAATCGGCATCGTCAATTAGCTGGTCATCAAGCGCACCAAATGAGGAATAACGTGCCATTTAGCAAGCCTTACGCTTAGAAGAATAGTCCTTTTTGGACATAGCCTTTCCCTTCTCGCTCTTCTTCCCGCCACCTTCATACTTCATCATCTGCTTCTTAGACTTATACTGTTCGTTCATTTTGATTTATACTCCCTGTTCCATTTCCACAGTTGATAGAGAATGCCAACGCTTAGGGAAATGAGTCCAAGCACGGCATTAAATTGAGCTAGTGTTATGCCCGATGCGGCGAGCCAGATAGCTGAAATGGTTGATTTAATCCTGTCCATTGTATCCTACTTATTTTTAGCGTGTGAGTGATTTGCTAGAGCTAATGCACCAGCGGCGACTAAGAAAAGAAGTGTGATACCTGTGGCCCAAGGGTGTGCCTTTGTCCATTGATACGCTTGCAAGAGGGCGAACACGGATGAACCTGCACCAATCAGCGCAAAGCCAATCTTAGGCCCAAGGAACGGTAGTTGAGCCATGAGGAAGAACGTAGCCACGCCAGCGGCAATGAAGAGGGCAGCTAAAGCATAACCACCAACAATGATGGTGCGGTCTGTCTGGTTGCGTGCCTCATCACGCTCTTTGGTAAGCGTAACGATTTCCTTGCGTAGCTGACCAGATTCCGCTTCTAGTGCCTTGACCAAGCGAGAAACGTCAGCAGCAGGGGCGGCAACAACTGCTGCACGTTGAGCATCCGTATGGACACGCACAGAAGGGGCTATAGCGTCGATTTTAAGGGCTTCCGAAAGCACGGTGGTGTCCTTACCCTCCTGACTAGCCACAATGGGCGCAGAAACGACTACAGGGCGTATTGCGGGAGTCTGGCTACATCCAGTTAGCGCAAGTAGGCAAATTACTGCAAGTTTCATCGAAAGAGTGTAGCAGTTAGGAAGGCGTGCCAAACGTGAAGCGCAGCGCATTGCAAATTGTGCCAAATGCGAGCTATACGGCTCATTCGATTACGTCCGTTTGCGTTAGCTCTAAGCGAAGAGCATCAAGTGCAGCTTTTTTCTCAGCGTCTTTGGCAATGCCGAGGGCTTGTAGTGCAGCAGCGTTCTCGCGGATGAGGTCGTCACGATAATTAGACAGCGGAATCATGTGCTGCGTAAGACCGAGGGAGGCAAGGAGTTCTTCAAGTTGCATATTAGTTCGTTATGGTGAAATAAACACGGGTCTCAGCAGTAGGTGCATTAGTTGGGTAAATCGTAAACGAACCAGCAGCAGCAACAGCAATTGCGCTACGCATGGTGGTGTCGTTAGTGCCAACCGTTAGTTGAATAATGCTGTTTACGGTAACTAGAGAGTTGGTTACAACTAAACTTGATGCAGCAGCGGCAAAATTGACTGTCCCGCTTGACTTGTTGATTGGAACCGAACCCGTAGTTCCAGTTGCAGTTACAGTTTTATCAAGAATAATCTGAGCAACTGAAATGCCACCTGATATGTCAAACTGCGTGCCGTTGCCAACAGCTAGAATCTTTGAACCCGCAACAGTTGGGCCAAGACTGAACGTAGCAGCACCGAATGGAGTGGTTGCAACGGTGCTCCATCTAGCATAAAATGCAGGGGGAAAAATCTCGTTGGTCGGAGATATGTATCGCTGCGCTCCAGCCTGTGCAACAGTAACAGCATTCGCGTCAAATCTCCATCCGTTGTTAGCGGCGTTGTTTGAACTCTCCACAACACGGAAAATACTTGCACTCTGCGAGGGCTTGCCTTGAACAGTTAATCCCGATTGAGTGGTTGCGCTAGTAGCAATTAAAGTGTCGGAAAGAGCGTCGGCAGTCGTTGCCGTTCCCATGCGAACAAGCCCAGAGGTATTTAACGTAGTAAACCTGCCAGTAGAAGCAGTAGTCGCGCCAACCGTTCCGTTGATGTTAATCGAAGCCGTGCCAGTTAGGTTTGTAACTGTGCCACTAGAAGGCGTGCCAAGTGCGCCACCACTAATTAACAGCGTGCCAGACGCATCAGGAAGCTCAAATATCCTATCGTCGGTTAGGTTGGTATCCCTTAGACGCACTATGTTTCCACTTATGCTTCCAAGGTTAAAATTCTTTAGTGCAAGTTCATTATTACTTGCGCTAATCCCAAAATAACTCATAGAACCAGCATCGTAAAGGTTTAATGTTCCAGGACTTCCATCAACAGGAACACCTAAAAAAATAGTTCCGTCTGGACTAATTTCGGGAATGTTTCCATCTAGTTGTCCAATATTTCTACTTGCCGCTGTTCCAAGGTTATAGACATTTGTTACTGGAGTCCATTGACGGGTTGCTTCACGATAAGCAAGAACCTGATTCTCAACTGGGTCAATAGTTGAGATGGGAAACCCCTGCACCAATGCAGCACTAATTCCACCTTCGGGATAGAGTGGAGTTACATTTAGTGACATACTTAAGCGTAGGTAGCAGTAAAGAAGCAGTCAGCAGAACCAATGGTCTTAGTAGGCCCAGTGCTTGAATTGGTAGCAGTGATGCCAGTGGCAAAAGGAATGCCATTCTTTAGCTCAAAAAAGAATCCTGAGTTTGATGGAACTGGAAACACAATAATTGGGGCAACTCCATTTGCAGGAACGCTAGTCGTGTTAAAAACTTGAATAAACTGAGCAGGGCCACTATTGTAACCAAAAAGACTAAACAACGTTCCTGCGCTGCTCTTGATGATACGACCAGCTTCGTATGCGGACGAGTTGACAACCGACATAACCTGCGTGTTAGCCGTAACCGTGCCAGAGACGGGAAGGACAGTTCCACCAGAAACACCTTGCACGGTGATTACGTCGCTGGAGGCAGTTCCAGCAGTTCCAAGAGCGGGTTGCTTGGCAGCAGTAGCAGCACCAGCGGGAAGAGCAGAGCTAGAAACAACAACAGCACCAGTATTGCACGCCGTAATCTTTCCGTTAATGGTGCTTAGAGTAGAGTTACCAGTTCCCTGCAACGTAGCGGTAGCAGCGTCAGCAAGCCTAGTGCTAACCGTAGAAAGGGTAGCTTCGGTAGCCGCGCCAGTAGGCAAGCCAGAGGAAATTACAACCACTTTATTGGCGTTTGGTGTGGTTTGGTCAATGCCAACCGTTCCAATAGAAACGGTTCCACTAAAAGCAAGATTGCTTTGCAGCACGCCATTAGCGTCCACTTGGACAGGGACTACGAC
>Ga0209551_1000663_pt1 | contig 12945 bp, 10 predicted proteins | sample LauGreSuBDMM15SD_2_FD_187568 | JGI IMG/M metagenome (GOLD analysis project Ga0209551, IMG submission 187568) | Freshwater lake microbial communities from Lake Michigan, USA - Su13.BD.MM15.SD (SPAdes) (version 3) | ecosystem: Environmental > Aquatic > Freshwater > Lake | place: Lake Michigan, USA... | reverse complement strand
CTCATATCTCAATTAATCCTAATAAATTATTGAATTTGTTCATTTTAACTGAACATTTTAATAAATATAGCATTATTAGTTAGTATTTATACTAATATGAAACAAGTTGTTCAGTTTAATGAGATATATTACTATAGCGTAGAGTGCTATTAATATATTGAAATAAATACAACCCCATTTAGGAGCTAGCCATGAATCAAATGTCCAATCCCAACCGAATCGTTGTTGAAGGTGTACAAAAGATGACACCCTCGGAAGCTTTTATAGAGACCTTGGTCTCACAGGGTGTAACCGATGTATTCGGCATTGTCGGATCAGCCTTTATGGATGCACTGGATATATTCCCAGCGGCAGGCATTCGTTTCATTCCCGTTGCCCATGAGCAGGGCGCAGTGCATATGGCTGACGGCTATGCCCGCATCTCGGGACGCCATGGTGTTTGTATTGGTCAGAATGGTCCTGGTGTTACTAATTTTGTCACTGGACTTGCAGCTGCGTATTGGGCCCACTCACCCGTGGTCATGATTACCCCGGAGACCGGCTCGATGACGATGGGCCTCGGTGGATTTCAAGAGACTGAGCAGCTGCCCATCTTCTCAAAAATTACTAAATACCAAGCGCACGTGATGAACCCACGCAGAATGGCAGAGCTTACTGCACGTGCCTTTGATCGTGCGCTGCTTGAGATGGGCCCAACACAAGTGAATATCCCACGCGATTTCTTCTACGGTGATATCGAGTGTGAGATTCCGAAGCCAATTCGTGTAAAGCTTGGTGCTGGCAGTGAGAAAGCCATAGAAGACGCAGCAGATCTATTGGCAAAAGCAAAGTTTCCTGTGATTTTGGCAGGTGGTGGTGTGATTATGTCTGGTGGCACTAAAGAGGCTGTGGCTCTTGCTGAATATTTGCATGCGCCAGTAGCCAATAGTTATTTGCATAATGATTCTTTCCCAGCCTCCCATCCTCTCTGGGTTGGCCCATTAGGCTATCAAGGATCGAAAGCCGCGATGAAGTTAATCGCCAAGGCTGATGTTGTTCTAGCTCTGGGTACTCGCCTTGGGCCATTCGGCACATTGCCGCAACACGGCCTTGATTACTGGCCTAAGAATGCGAAGATTATTCAGATTGATGCCGATGGCAAGATGCTAGGTCTAGTGAAACCAATTTCGGTTGGTATTAATGGAGATGCCAAAGAAGCAGCTGCTGCACTATTGGCCAAATTAAAGACGCGTGATGTAGCCTGTATCAAAAATAAGGCAGAGCGTGATACCACCATCAAGGGTGAGAAGGCGACCTGGGAAGAAGAGCTGACCTCTTGGACTCATGAGAAGGATCCGTACTCAATCGATATGATCAAGGACAGCAAAGCAATGCATCCACGCGAGATGTTACGTGCGATTGAAAATGCTTTGCCAAAGAACTCAATTGTTTCAACTGATATCGGTAATATTTGCTCGGTATCCAATTCATACTTGCGCTTTGACGAACCCAGATCCATGCTTGCCGCTATGAGCTTTGGTAACTGCGGTTATGCCTTCCCCGTAGCAGTGGGCGCTAAGATTGCCTCACCAAATCGTCCTGTCTTTGCCTATGTAGGCGATGGTGCATGGGGTATTAGTCTTAATGAATTATTAACCTGTGCCCGCGAGAAAATTGGTGTTACCGTTATTTTATTTAATAACGGACAGTGGGGCGCTGAGAAGAAGAACCACGTTGATTTCTATTCACGTCGCTATCAGGGTGTTGAGCTTGTGAATCCAAGTTGGGCTGCCGTTGCTAAATCGTTTGGTTGCGAGGGTGTAACTGTGGATAAAGTAAGTGATGTAGGTGCCGCTATAGAAACAGCAGTTAAAAATCAGGCGGCGGGTAAAACCACTGTGATTGAAATGATGGTTACCAAGGAGCTAGGAGATCCATTCCGTCGTGATGCTCTCAGCAAACCAGTAAGGCATTTAGATAAATATAAGTCGTTTGTATAAAACCTGTTGAAATAACCATATAGGGAGACAAAGATGCACACTATGCAAAATAAAAAAGGGTTGAAGTTCCTCATTGCAGCAACAGCACTCTGGGCAGGCGTGGCGCTTGCTCAGTCTGGTATTTATCCTAATAAGCCCATTAAGTTCATTGTTCCCTACCCACCAGGTGGTGGCACGGATGTGATTGCACGTATTGTGCAAGAACCCTTGAGCTCAAATCTAGGTCAACAAGTAATTATTGAGAACCGAGGTGGTGCGGGTGGATCGATTGGTAGTGAGGCAGCAGCTCGCTCACCTGCAGATGGCTATACCGTTTTATTTACCTTATCGTCGCACACTATTAATCCTGCGATTTATCCTAAACTATCTTTCAATACTGAAAAAGATTTTCTGCCGGTGGTCACGATTGCATCCTTGCCACAAATACTGGTTGCTAACCCTGACTTCCCGGCTAAGACCGTTAAGGATATGATTGATATGGCTCGGGCAAAGCCAGGAACAATTGCCTATGCATCGGTCGGCAACGGATCCCCGGGGCATTTAGCAGGCGCGATGATGGCTGGTGGGGCTAATGTGAAGATGACCCATATACCGTATCGCGGAGGCGGCCCAGCTGTAACTGATGTGATGGGCGGTCAGGTGCCATTACTTTGGGTATCGATACCAGCAGCAGCTAACTTTGTAAAGGCTGGCAAACTAAAAGCCTTGGCTGTTTCTACAACAAAACGTTCTGCCGTGTTTCCGGATGTTCCCACCATGATTGAATCGGGTTTTAAAGATTTTGAAGTAGATTCTTGGTATGCCATGTTTGTTCCCGCCAATACACCCAAGGCTGCCGTTGATCGCTTAAATGCCGCAGCTAATAAAGTTCTGGCCTCGCCTGAAGTTAAAGAAAAATTACTTAATCAAGGTGCTGAAGCTGTTGGTGGCTCACCGGAGGCTCTAGGTAGAGTTGTAAAAGCAGAGCTTGTCAAATGGGATAAGGTTGTGAAAGAGAATGGCATTAAAGCCGAATAATGAATACCAGTGCAGTCTCACCCGTTGTTGATCTAGTCACTCGAGCACGCTCCGCACAGAGGGTGCTCGATGCATATACCCAAGAGCAGGTTGATCTGCTGACCCAAGCGGTTGCCTGGGCAATTTTGGAGCCGAGTCGTAATCGAGAGTTAGCCGAACTTGCTGTTTCTGATACAGGCCTTGGTGATGTAGAGGATAAGGTTAAAAAGAATTACCGCAAGACTTTAGGTCTTCTTCGCGATCTCAATACAGCGAAAACGGTAGGGCTGATTGCCCATAATCCCGAGACAGGTGTTAGTGAATATGCAAGGCCAGTCGGTGTGGTAGCAGCTATTACTCCGTCTACTAATCCGGGTGCAACACCCATTAATAAAATTCTGAATGCGCTCAAGGGTCGCAACGCCATAATCGTAGCGCCTTCGCCAAAAGGGCAAAGCACTTGCGCACGCTTATTAGAGTTTGTGCATGCGCAATTGGATTTATTAGGAGGGCCACGTGATTTAGTCCAATGCTTACCGGCACCGATTACAAAAGAAGCAACGCAAGAACTCATGCGCTTAGCGGATTTAGTGGTGGCAACCGGATCACAAGCCAATATACGTGCAGCGTATACAAGTGGTACCCCCGCATTTGGGGTGGGAGCGGGAAATGTCACTGTCATTATTGATGAACACGCGGACCTCGCATCAGCTGCGCAGAAAATTTTAGTATCCAAAACATTTGATAACGCTACTAGCTGCTCTAGCGAAAATGGTCTTATTTTGATTGATGCGGTCTATGACGCGGGCATTAAAGCGCTTGAGGAGGTTGGCGGTGTCATGCTAGATGCGGCCGATAAGCAGCGTCTGCAAAACATTATGTTCCAAAATGGCAAGCTAACCTCAACGCTTACAGCTCAATCTGCTAGCTATATTGCTAAGGAGGTTGGTCTTTTTCACCCTAAAGCCAAGGATGCAAAGTTCTTGATGGTGGAGGAGACAGGGTATGGGCCATCTGCGCCATTTTCTGGAGAAAAGCTAAGTCCTGTTCTAACTGTGTGGCGTGCCTCTGATTTTAATAAGGCAAAAGGGCTGCTTGCTCATATCTACTCGTATCAAGGGGCGGGGCATTCGGTGGGGTTTCATACTGCAGCAAAGGGAGAGATTATGGAGGATCGTGCGGCGCAATTAGCGCAAGAGCTTCCAGTGGCTCGTGTGATTGTGAACCAAGCTCATGCCATTGCTACCGGTGGTAGTTTTGATAATGGTCTACCATTCTCCTTGTCGATGGGCTGTGGTACCTGGGGTAAAAATAATTTTTCTGAGAACATGAACTATCGTCATTACTTAAATATTTCTAGAATTGTGCGAGTGATTCCAGAAAAAGTCCCCAGGCTTGAGGATTTGCTCGAGACATATTTTCAGCGCTTTCCTAAATAATTCGGGTTTTGTCGATTGCATAAGGAAGCGGTTCATCTTCAGCAGGTATTAAATTATTGGGCTCAGCAACAGCCTGATCGGGTCTTGCTATTTGCCCCAGAGCCCAATTTAAGAATTACTTACCGGCAGTTACTGGATGAGGCCCGGCATCTACATGCTTGGTTTGATCAATTAAAGATCAGTGAACACGGTCATATTGGTCTTTTTATGCACAATGGGCGACAAACGACAGGACTCTTTTTGGGGACTATGGTTGGGGGTCGTGTCATTACGCCCTTTAATTTACTAGCACCGCCTGAGCAGTTGGCGTATTCACTGGACCATAGCGATATTGAAATACTCTTTTATGCCCCCCTAAATAAAGATGCTTTACTAGCCGCATTACCTCATGCGAAACGTAAGTTCATGATGGTTGAACTTGATCCAGATGCCGCTGTTGGTCCATACATAGATACAGCAGCGATAACGCTGCCTGAAATTAGTGAAAATCATCCTGCGCTATTAATGTACACCTCGGGAACTACCGGCACGCCAAAGGGGGTTCTGTTAAGCCACCGTAATTTAATGCACGCTGGTAAATCCATAGGGGAGTGGCATTCTCTCGGCCAAAACGATGTGGTTCTAAGCTCCTTACCTATTTATCATATTAATGGTCAATGCGTATCAACAGTTACTCCGTTTTATACCGGTGGCGGGATTATTGCTCCACATCACTTTTCGGTAAGTGTGTGGTGGGATTTGGCACAAAAATATCAAGCCACCTGGATTAATATGGTCCCAACCATCATCGCTTACCTAATCAATGCAGCCAAATCAACTGGCAAGAAACCTAGTCGCGAGTATCTAAAACTGATTCGTTTTGGTCGATCGGCATCAGCACCTTTGCCACCGGAGCAACATAAAGAATTTGAGGCTTTATTTGGTATTACCGTAATAGAAGCAATGGGCATGACCGAGTCGTCCTCAATGGTGTTCTGCAATCCTCACGACGAACGCCGCCGGTATGGCAGTCCAGGCTTACCCTGTGGAGTTGAGGCAAAGGTCATTGATCCTAGTGGACTTGTGCTCGGCGATCAAACTGTTGGTGAAATATGTTTGCGTGGCAGTAATGTCATGAGCGCCTATTACAAAGGAGAAGCTGAAACCCAAAAGGCATTTGGTGAAGATGTTTGGCTAAAAACGGGTGATCTTGGTATGCGCGATACCGATGGCTTCTACTTTATTACGGGACGTCTTAAAGAATTAATCATTAAAGGGGGAGAAAATATTGCTCCTCGAGAAATTGATGAAGCGCTATTGAAGCATCCCGCTGTATTAGATGTAGCCGCGGTTGGTATACCCGATGCGAATTATGGCCAAGAAATTATGGCCTGCATTATTTTGAAAGATAACGTGAGCTGTAGTGAAGTGGAGATACGAGACTTTTGTATCAAAACTCTGGGTAAATTTAGAACCCCCAAAATAATTAAGTTTGTGAAGGATCTGCCACGAGGGGCGTCTGGCAAAGTACAGCGCCTGAAATTGATCGAATTAATCGATGCCTAGCATTAATGCCGCTCACTCAAAATAAGGTCAGACGCTTTCTCGCCCAACATCACTGCTGGCCAATTGGTGTTACCAGAGGGTACGGTGGGCATCGCCGAGCAATCGACTACCCGCAGATTAGTTACGCCTCTAACTCGTAGCTTCGAATCTAAAACTGCATTGGCCTGATGATCGGGCCCCATCTGACAGGTGCCTGTCGGATGAAAAATAGTCGCGCCATTATTACGGCAAAACTGGAGCAAATCTTCGTCATACCTAGAGTTTTTTGGAGATATCTCACGCTGAATTAAGTTCTTGAGAGGGTTAGTTTGAGCGATTTGACGTGCAAATTTAACAGCAGCAACACTGGTATCACGATCGTGTTGAGTTGATAAATAATTAGCCATCATCTTTGGAGCAACTAAGGGGTCGGGTGATCCAATACGGACATGGCCTCGCGACTCGGGTCTTAATTGACAAACCGACATCGTAAATCCCGGAAAAGGATGTATTTGACCTCCGGCCATATCCGCAGACAATGTAGCCATGTGAAACTGGATATCGGGAGTCTTAGACTGAGGCATCACCTTGGTAAAGAGACCGCCTTGATTAATGCCTATTGAAAGGGGTCCACTTCGAAATAGTAACCAATCAAGGCCTATTTGTATTTTTCCAAGAAGAGAAGAGAGCTGTGAATTGGTAGAAATATTTTGATTTAGCTCATATATCAAGCGATACTGCAAATGGTCTTGCAAGTTCTCGCCGACACCAGGGGAGTCGAATAGCACTGGAATGCCAAACTCTTGAAGCAATGGAGTGGGACCGATACCAGACAGTTGTAAGAGTTGTGGACTTTGAATGGCACCCGCACTCAGTAATACCTCGCGTAGGGCTTTAATGGAATATCGCTGTCCTGCTTGAATATATTCAATACCAATCGCTTTGCGTTTCTCAAACAACACTTTACTAGCCTGCGCATTTGTAATGATGGTCAGATTTTTACGAGACCGTATGGGTTTTAAATATGCAACGGCAGCGCTACAACGCAAGCCGTTATGTGTACTTAATTGAAAATATCCCACACCTTCTTGTTCTAAATTATTAAAGTCCTCTGTTTTGGGAACCCCCAATTGATTGGCGCTGGCAATAAATGCTTCTACGAGAGGGTGTTTTTTCTTGATGGAAGAGGCGCGCAGGGGCCCGTCTTGACAGTGCAAGGGCGCACCTAATCGATCGTTTCCCTCAGCCTTCTTAAAGTAGGGCAGCACATCATCCCAAGACCAACCCTCATTGCCAAGTGATGCCCAATGATCGTAATCTTCTTTCTGACCACGGATAAAGATGAGGCCATTGATAGAACTTGAGCCCCCCAAACATTTACCCCGTGGCCAGTAAATATTGCGACCGTTCATGCCAGGGTCAGACTCTGTATTAAATTTCCAATTTACTTTTGGGTCCCACATGGTCTTACCATAACCAATCGGTAGATGAATCCATGGAGAGTGGTCGGCTGGTCCAGCCTCAATTAAGCAAACTGTGTGATTGGGGTTTGCAGAGAGTCGATTAGCAAGAACACAACCTGCTGAACCAGCACCAACAATAATGTAATCAAACATATTTATATCGACTCAAATTAAGAGATTTGTTGAAGGTTTTTATAAAGGGATGAATTCTCATAAGGTAATAGGTTATCTGTTCCAAAAATTTCAGTTTATTTGCATTATTTGTTCATATTATTGGAACAATTTATTTTTATACGCTAAATTTATAAGTGTTTACGCTTATTCGGGACGCTCTGTTCAGTTTAGTGTAATAGAATAAAAATTCAATAACAAGAGAGGAGACAATAATGTCAGCGACATTCTTGAAACGTTTATTTGTGGTGATAGCAAGTAGTAGCATATTTTGCAGTACTGCAATTGCCCAATCAGCCCCAATCAAAATGAAAATACAAACGGCTGTTCCAACAGCCAGTATTTACTTTGAACTCATGAAGAACTTTGGAGACCGCGTCGATAAAATGTCGAATGGTCGAATTAAAGTTGAGGTTCTTCCCGATGGCGCCGTAGTCGGTGCATTCGGCATTTTAGATGCCGTAGATAAGGGTGTTGTTGATGGTGGATTTGCATGGACCCACTATTGGTCGGGGAAAAATTCAGCAGCAGCTCTATTTTCAAACCCAGCTGCTGGTGTTGGTGTGGGTATGGACCAGGTTTCACATATGTCATGGCTTAAAAACGGCGGTGGCGATGCCTTGTATGACCGGCTCTATACGGAAGTATTAAAAACAAACATAAAAGCATTTATGATTCAGCCAATGGGTCCAGATCCTTTTGGTTGGTTCAAAAAACCAATCAAATCAATTGAAGAGATGAAATCAATGAAATATCGTTCACCTCCTGGATTGACAGCTGAGATCTTTAGAGAGATGGGCATTACAACTGTTGCTATGCCTGGTGCTGAAATTGTACCTGCAGCTCAGCGCGGTGTAATTGATGCGGCCGAGTGGATTGGTCCAGCAGATGACATGATTTTAGGTTTCCATACGGTCTTCAAACATTATTATTTACAGGGTCTTCATCAGTCTACTGACGTAGCTGAGTTACTCATTAATAAAAACTTTTGGAATAAATTATCTCCTGACTTAAAAGCTATTGTTGAAGCGTCTGTTGCAGCAACAATTGCAGAAACTTATACCTTTAACGTGTATCGAAATGCGGTTGCAATGGAAAAATTGAAGAAAGATCATGGTGTCACGATTCATGACACACCAAAAGAATTCTTTACTGCATTTCAAAAAGCTACAACAATTGTTTATGACCGCGAGTCAACAAAGAATCCATTTTTCAAAGAAGTATTAGATTCGCAACGTAAATTTGCAGGTGTCGTAGTGCCGTATTGGACTAAGATTAATGGTCTTTACTACAGCATTGGAACCTCAGTACCTGCACCAAAAAAATAATAACTAAATTGTCGTGAGTTAAAAGGGTGGCTTAGCCACCCTTTTTAAATAGGAATTTTTTATAGTGAACGTTGTTACAGGAAGTTTAGTTAATATCTATACGAGAATTGACCAATTCACACTTTGGGTTGGTAAGCTTGTTGGTTGGATGCTAATACCCATGATTTTAAGCTTAGCCTATGAGGTTGTAGCTCGCTATGCATTCGGTAAGCCCACTATCTGGGCTTACGATATGACATTCATGCTCTACGGTTCTTTTTTTATGTTGGGAGCAAGTTATACGCTCAGGAAAAAAGGACATATCCGCACAGATATGTTTTACGAAAAATGGTCTCCCCGAAAACAGGCTTATGTTGATTTAGCTTGCTATATATTTTTTTTCTATCCATTTGTTTTAATTTTTACTTTCACCGGCTGGGAATATTTTATAAAGGCATTTATAACAAATGAACGTTTTGTTTCAAGCCCATGGATGGCTATTACATGGCCCTTCAAACTAGTTTTACCAACAACTGGATTTTTACTAGGCATTCAAGGTTTATCCGAGATCTTAAAGTGTCTTATAGCAATTCAAACTAATCACTGGCCAATTCAGGTTGCCTTAGAGGAAAAGGCCACCACATGAACGATCAAATATTAGGTCTTGTAGGGCTTGGCTTATTACTAAGTGCTATTTTTATTGGTTTCCCAATAGCATTCACATTAGGTGCGGTCGCAATTATTATTGGATTTATCGCCTTAGGTCCGGTTGTTTTTGACCTGGCTATTTTACAAACTATGTCTGTGATGCAAGATAGCATTCTTGCATCGATTCCATTTTTCTTATTTATGGGATTCTTGCTTGAACAATCAGGCTTAATGGAGCGCCTTTTTCATGCTATACAACAATTATTTGCTGGGGTCAGGGGTTCCTTATATCTAGCAGTTATTATTACGGCAACCATTTTTGCAGCAGCCACTGGAATTGTTGGTTCATCTGTCACCCTACTTGGGGTCATGGCAGCTCCAACGATGATTAGAAGTGGTTATGACACCCGCATGTCTGCGGGTGCAATTACTGCTGGCGGTACACTTGGAATCCTAATCCCACCATCTGTGATGTTAATTGTGATGGGTCCTGTAGTTGGGGTTCCTGCTACAGATTTATTTGCCGCAGCTATTCTGCCAGGACTGCTCCTATCATTTTTATTTGCTGCTTGGTGCATGGCCCGTTGTTGGTTAAACCCCAGGCTTGGACCCGCATTACCCCTTGAATTAAGGGCAAAATCAATCGGCCCCGTGTTGGTCGATCTTGCTATTGGAATTATGCCGGTTATTGTTGTGCTATTTGCAACCTTAGGCGTCATATTAATGGGGATTGCTACTCCGACTGATGCTGGCGCAGTAGGTTGTGTAGCAACTTTTCTTCTGACAATGCTCTCTGGGCGAATGAATTTTGTAAAGATAAAGAAATGTATCATGTCGACCCTTGAAATATCGAGCATGATTTTGCTACTTGTAACTACCTCTAATTTATTTGGCGCAGTGTTTTCTCGTCTTGGAAGTGCTGATTTAATTGCAAATTTATTAACCTCATTACCTGTTTCTCCGATGGTATTGCTCGTACTTATTTTGCTTCTAATCTTTTTGCTGGGTTGGCCTCTTGAATGGGTACCTATCGTATTAATCGTCGTGCCTATTTTTTTGCCTATTATTAAAACAGCAGGAATCGATTTAATTTGGTTTACAACTTTAGTTGCCTTAACTCTTCAAACAGCTTGGCTATCACCGCCAGTTGCTTTATCGGCCTATTTTTTAAAAGGGGTAGCACCTTCTTGGAAAATAACTGATATTTACGCAGGCATGTCTCAATTTATGGTACTTCAAATTGTTGCCGTCATCCTGCTCTTACTATTCCCAGCTCTTGCAACCTGGCTTCCCTCTCTAAATTAAAAAAATTAATTAACTAGCTCATTTTTTGAGCTAGTAAAACTCCATACTGGTTTCATTTTAGGGGGCTGGTATGCGTAAATTAATAGAATGGGGTATTTGGCTCGTCTTCGCAGAGCGCCCCGGGGAGTGGAATAGAAAAGAATGGGTTTGTCGTATTAGCCGTCAATAAGTTCTTTGACGTCAGCCCATTTCAAATGCCTTAGACATCACGGGGGCTTGAAAAAAGTCATTGTTTTATAGCAAACTTAGTCTATATTCATAAACAATGGCGTGCCTTGACGTCGATATCAAGGCAGAAAGGGGGGTGTGGTGCTTAGTATTCTTAAATTAGATGCCGGTGGCATTCCACAGTGCTGGATTGATACGGAAGACGCCACACGACATTACGCCGATAACAGCGTCCTTTGGACCTTAGGCGACCCCGTTGCAATCATGCGCGGCGGTATGTCACGCCTAACCGGTCGCCAATCGATTATTGAGTTGCACTCCATCATTGCTGTAAAAGGCTCTGCAAAAATTAATCTTTTTGATGTGGTTCCTGCTATTACAAAGCGAAAACTCTATCGACGTGACCGCGGCCTTTGCGCATATTGTGGATGCCGTATTTCTGAAAATGATGCCGAGGCCGAACATATCGTTCCCAATAGCAAAGGCGGTAATTACACCTGGATGAACCTAGTGGTCTCATGCCGACCCTGTAATCAGCGAAAGGGTAATCGTACTCCGGAACGCGCAGGGATGAGTTTGCTCTATGCACCTTACACCCCGAGCTTGTATGAGGACATGATATTAAAAGGTAGAAATATTCTGGCGGACCAAATGGATTTTTTGGCAGCCAACTTACCAAAAGATAGCCGAATACTCCAAGACCCATTTTGGGTTTAGCCGATTGCGTTTTGCAATCACTTTATTTTCCAGTTGTCTCAGATGAACGGCTTACTCATCCTGAAGCCGCGCTCGATCGTACTGATTGCAATTCTTGTTTCGGTACTTGGTCATCTTTATCTTTTTGTTGGATTTCCTAGTTTTCTGTTTTCTAAAGCGACTCCGCTTGAGGAAAATGTTGTTGCAGAATTGCGTGTGGAGCCTGTTCGCAAGGTACAGCTTAGCAAGCCTACTGCACCTGCGCCTACAGTACGCGACGAGAGTTCGAATGCTGTGGGTGATGGCGTAAAAATTGAGGCGGGCGATGGAGGGGATAATGGCGGCCAAGGTGGTGAGCAGGCCGGACAACCATTTCGTCTACCCGATCCTGGCATTTATTACTACGATGCCTACCTGGATGGGCAATATCTTCAAAGTGCATCAATTGAATGGCAGGTTGATGCAAAAAATGGCTATCGTTTATATATTAATATTCCATATGCATTTTTTGGGCCATTTATCTTTGAGTCACGTGGCAAGATTGATGCTTACGGTTTAGCCCCCGATTTTTATGTTGAGCACTTAGGCAGTCGCCCCGTCCGCGTCACTCGCTTTGATCGTGATGGAACAGGGGGAGGGAAGTTATTCTTTTCCCAAAAGCCTGAAGAATTAAAAGATATACCCCCCGGTACACAAGATCGACTGAGTCTCATGATGCAATTAGCCTCCCTTTTAGGTGGCAACGATAAGATTGATGAGAAAGGTACCGTGCGGGAGATCCCAATTGCCAATCTCGATAAACTTGAGATCTGGCGTTTTCAAAGTCAGGGCGAAGAGCTATCCGATGCGATTTTCACTATGGGGCCAATGGTCCTGCGCCACTACAAACGTTTACCTGTGAAAGAACAGGATCTGAAACGCCGTAACGATATTTGGCTTATTAAAGATTTTGGCTGGATTCCTGGGAGAGTTCGTCTTGAAAATGAGAAAGGCCGAACCATTGAGCTCTTTTTTAAACAATTAGATCCAATAGCAGATCAACCAAAGTAATTCTTCATTGCACTGATTTCTTACGAATTATTTGGCTAATCATATTAAAGAGAACGGCGCCCGACATGGAGGCTGCAAAGATGCCACTAAATGCAATGATTACGGGCAGAATCTTCCAGTTCTCAGGCAAGGAAAAAGTGCCATATCCAATGGTGGTGTACATCTCGCCCACAAAGTAAAACGCATTGGTATCGACCTC
>Ga0209551_1000662_pt1 | contig 12948 bp, 12 predicted proteins | sample LauGreSuBDMM15SD_2_FD_187568 | JGI IMG/M metagenome (GOLD analysis project Ga0209551, IMG submission 187568) | Freshwater lake microbial communities from Lake Michigan, USA - Su13.BD.MM15.SD (SPAdes) (version 3) | ecosystem: Environmental > Aquatic > Freshwater > Lake | place: Lake Michigan, USA... | reverse complement strand
CAGTTTAAAATTAATTTCTGAAATAATTACTAGCAAACTCAACCTCACCGAATACTACGCTTTCAAAAAAGACACAGCAAAAGCATTTTCCTTCGCCAATTCTTCTTACCAATTGGCCAAAAGTAATAATTTACCCAAAGACATTTTACTTTCTTTAAAGCAATTGTCGATTGTTAATCCTAAAAAGATTGCAACTTACTCCGAAGAGTACATCAAAATTAGCGACAGTCTTCAACTTGCGGAACGAAAAATGCGCAACAAATTGGCGCGTATAGAATTTGAAACCGAAGAGTTAACCGTTGAAAAAAAGGATTTGCTCATCCAACAAAGAAATACCATTTTCATAGCGCTAAGCGTTTTGTTTTTATTGAGTGTTGGCTTTTTAATACGTTTTCAACTGTTGAAAAACAAGGCGTTGTTGCACAAGCAAGAGCAACAAAAAGCTAATGAAGAAGTTTATCAACTGCTGCTCAACCAACAAAACAAAATCGAATCGGTGCGGCAAGTAGAGAAAAAACGCATCGCTCAAGAATTGCACGATGGCATTTTGGGTAAACTTTTCGGAACAAGAATGAATCTTGGCATTTTGAACAACGAAAAAGAAGACAATCAAGTAAAAAAACGCATGTTTTTTATCGAAGAATTAAAAGGCATCGAACAAGAAATCAGAGAAATATCACACGATTTAAGTTCAGAAAAAACAGCTGTTTTCAATAACTTTGTGGCCATGGTTACCCAATTTATCGAAAATCAAAAATCGGTTTGCAAAGCTGAAATTGAGTTTTTTTTAGACGACAACATCAATTGGAACGAACAAGAAAACATGCTGAAAATTAACTTTTATAGAATTTTACAAGAATGTTTCCAAAATATTAACAAACATGCAAATGCAACACAAGTTTTTATTAAATTTGAAAAGTCAAAAACGAGCATCATTTTAAATGTGCAAGACAACGGAACAGGTTTTGATTTTCTGAAGAAGAAAAAAGGGATTGGACTAAGCAATATGATTGAAAGAACAAAAGATTCTAACGGAATAATGAACGTCGATTCCAACCCAGGTAAAGGAACTGAACTAAATTTTGAAATGCCCCAACTTTAAAAATAAAAAAAATGAGACAAAAAATAAAAATGTTAATGGTAGATGATCATCCATTTATCCTTCAAGCTTACAAAAACACACTAGATCTTTTCAAACCAACAGAATATGAAATGATTTATTATGACGGTATTGATGGCCAAACCGGTTACGAAGTGATAACAAATGCCACAACAGAATATGATATTGCATTGTTTGATATCAGCATTCCAACCTATCCAGAAAAAAATATTTCATCTGGTATTGATTTGGCCATTTTACTTAAAAAAACAATGCCCAATTGCAAAATCATTTTACTGACCATGCACAACGATAAAATAAAATTCAAATACCTCATAGATAATTTAAACCCTATTGGACTGATAATAAAAAACGATATGGATTTTAAAGAATTCTTGAATGTAATGGAAACAATAATTGAAGGAAATAAATATTACAGCGAAACTATTTTAAAAATGATGGAAGAAGAAAATTTCATTTAGTTATTCTTCAAAATAGTGTTAATCATGGTGTCGTTTTTAAGCATTAACGCATAATATTGCTTTTCACCGTAAAGTTGACGGGCAAATTCTGCGTTAATATATTTATTGATTAAGCGCTTGTTTCGGCTTATTGTTACTTCTAATTTGTTTTTAATCAAGTATTTTTCAAAGTTTTTAAAGTACAGCTCCGTGCTTTCAATTTTTGTTAAAAACTTATCGAAAGTCAAACCGTTGAATTCACCTCTTTTTTGATCTAATTGTTCAAAAACAAAGAATCCTAAAGCGCCAGATTGCAATAAATAGGCAATGTTTTCATCTGCATTTTCGATTTCTAACGGAACAAAAATATCAGGAACAATTCCGCCACCACCATATACGATTTTTCCTTTTTTGGTTTTGAATTTCAAAGAATCATTTACTTTTATGCTGTCTTTTTTATATAACTCGCCATTTTTAAAACGATTGTCAAAATCTTTATAATAAGCCTCGTGTCCTTTTTTATACGATTTTTGTATAGAACGACCAGTTGGCGTATAATAACGTGCAATAGTTAACCGAACTGCAGAACCATCTTCGAAATTCATTTCGCGTTGCACTAATCCTTTGCCAAAAGAACGGCGGCCGACAATGGTCGCCCTATCGTTGTCTTGCAATGCGCCAGCCAGAATCTCACTTGCCGAAGCAGCGTTTTCGTTAATTAATACAAAAACGTTTCCTGTTTCAAAACTTCCATTTTCAGTAGCAAATGTCTTGTCGATTCTGCCTTTTTTGTTTTTTGTAAAAACAATTAAGTCTTTATCTTTTAAGAAATCATCTGCTATTTCAACTGCTTTTTCTAGATAACCCCCGCCGTTGTCACGAAGATCAATGACCAACGATTTTGCGCCCTGTTTTTTCAGTTGAATAAGTTCTTTTTCAAATTCATCATAAGTAGTTTCGGCAAAACGATTGATTTTTATGTAACCCACTGTTTTGTCTAACATCAAACCAATATCTACACTTTTTATGGCTACATGGTCCCGGTTTACTAAAAAACGCAGCGTTTTTTTTGTGCTTTTGCGGTAAATGGTCAAATTAATTTTCGACCCAACTTCTCCTTTTAATTTAGAAAATAAACTGTCCGACACCATTTTTTTTCCGAACAGTTGTGTTTTATCCGCAAATAAAATTCTATCGCCCGCTAAAATCCCCGCTTTTTCTGAAGGTCCATTCGGAATAGGTTTTATTACGGCAACCGTGTCTTTAAACATATAAAAATTGATGCCAATTCCCACAAAATCTCCTTTCATGCTTTGAGCAATTTCGCCCATTTCGCTTTTTTCTATATAAACAGAATGCGGATCTAATTTATCTAGAATATTGGTTACTGCCAAATCAACAATTGAATCTGTGTTGACGCTATCAACATACTCATTATCGATAAAATCAATGATTTTTTTGAGTTTGTTTTTATGATTGTTTTTCGAAAAGCCATTCTCCGCAATAGGGAAATTCAGTAAAGTCCCTAAAACTAAACCCAATGCCAATGCCGAAAAAATGAGAATTGGAAAATATTTTTTATGGTCTTTCATATGTAGACATTGATTGTTTTTTATCGGTCATATGTAATTCGCATATTATTATCTGTGCCTACAACCAACTTTAGATCATGCTCATTTCATTGGTTTTCTAAAACTGGAATATGAACAATTTCTATTCCCGCTTTTTCTAAGAATTTTATACCTGAATCGTCGCGGTATCCATTTTGATAAACAACTCTTTTTATTCCCGATTGATGAATAAGTTTGCTGCATTCTTTGCATGGAGAAAGCGTGATATATAGCGTTGCTCCTTCGCAAGATTGGGTAGAACGTGCCACTTTCAAAATAGCATTGGCCTCTGCATGCAGAACATCCCAGCGCGTTAAACCTTCTTCGTCTTCGCAACAATTTTCAAATCCAGAAGGCGTTCCGTTGTAGCCATCTGAAATAATCATTCGGTCTTTGACGATTATGGCACCTACTTTTTTTCTTTCACAATAAGACAAAACGCTCCATTCTTTGGCAATGCGCAGATAAGCTTTGTCGTATTTATTTTGTTTTGCTTCCATTTTTCTTATTTTCTCGTCCAAATTTCACTTTCAATAATCATTGGCAAAACTACACCAATTACAAATGATGACAGCACTAAAATCCAATCTCTTTTTGAAAATCTAAAAATAGATTGCATTGCAAAAGACAATATCAAAACAATTAAAACCACACAAATTTGAGCAGATTCAATTCCTATTGCAAATTCTAACGTTGGAATTAACTTATCGCTTGCTGTTCCTGATAAAATTGGTTTGAAATAATTTGAAAAACCAAGTCCGTGGATGACTCCAAAAAACAAAGTAATAAAGCCAGTAATGCTGATACTTTCTTTTTTTAACGATTTTCCTGCCGTAAATAAATTAAAAAAAGCGGTTGTTAGGATTGTAATTGGAATTAAAAATTCGATGAAAATAGGTTTTACTACAACAATTCCAAAAACCGAAAGCAAAAGTGATAAAGTATGTCCAAGCGTAAAAACAGAAACCAAAACAAAAACTCTTTTCCAATCTTTGAATGCATACGGAACGGTTAATGCAATTAAAAAAAGTATATGGTCGTAGGCTTTTATGTCTAAAACATGTCGTAAACCGATTTGAAAATAAATCCAAAATTCTGACATCATCACTTTTGCTTTTAGGAAAATCAAATTTACAATTTATTTTTTATTTAACATATAGTTTTTACCTCCGGTTTTTGGACTTCCGATTGCTTTATTATATCATAAAAATTTGTAAAATGCTTTCCCTAAAATAGAAATACAATTATCTTTGCAATTCATAAAAAACAAAAAGGTATGTCATTTTCAGATTTATTCGATAGTGGATTTAAAAATAGAAACAAAGGTCATTTTTCTGCGATAGTGCGAGTGGCAATGGAAAATGGACATTTAAGCGCGGAAGAACGTTTGTTTTTAGACAAATTAGCTGTTCAATTAGAAATTTCGACAGAAGAATATGCTGAAATTCTGGAAAATCCATTAAAATATCCAATCAATCCGCCATCTTTGCACACACAACGACTTGAGCGTTTGTATGATTTATCAAGAATGGTGTTTGTTGAGCATGTGTTAGGACAACACCAAAAAGACATTTTGGCAAGATTTGCATTAGCACTTGGTTTTACCCCAGGAAATGTTCATTATATAGTTGACAAAGCCTTATCTTTATTGGTCCTAGAAGTAGATTTGGATACGTTTATTTATGAAATGCAACACATGAATAAATAAATTAACGGCAAAATCTGGTTCATGTTAAAAGATTTAATCCTATATTTAAATCCAAAGCAAAAACAATGAAAAAGATTTTGTTAACTGTTTTTTTTACTTCCCTTTTATTAATTTCTTGTTCCAAAAAGAAACAAACACCTGTTGAAATAACCTCAACGGGAAGAATAAATGGTTTAACAATCATCATCAACGACCAACTTTGGAATGGGGAAGTTGGCGATAGCCTTCGTAAAAAATTTGCCTCTCCCGTTGACGGCTTGCCACAAGAAGAACCTCTTTTTACGATTAATCAATATCCTTCAAAAGCGATTGATGCGAACAAAATTTATAGCCGAAACCTTTTAATTGTAAACAAAGACGACAAAAATCGATTTAGAATTGAGGTTGATGAATTTGCAAAACCCCAAAATGTCGTGCATTTGGCAGGAAATTCTAATGAAGAAATTATCGAAGAATTAGAACATAATTTCGATTTGATCATCAAGAAATTCAAGCAAACCGAAATTCTAGAAACCCAAAAAGTAATCAACTTATCTTTGCTGAGTGATAAAAAAATCAGAAGTAAATTTAAAGTTAGTTTAAAATTGCCTTCAACCTATAAAACAGCTTTGAGTCGAGCGAACTTTATTTGGCTTAAACGAGAAATTTTGAGCGGAAACAATAACATTTTAATTTATAAAGTGCCGTTTAAAAGCATTTTAAAAAATGATAATGTAAGCAATAACATTATAAAAATACGAGATTCTATTGGAGCTTTGTACATCCATACAAGGGTAAGAAACTCAAAAATGATTACCGAAGAATCTTATTCGCCTTATTTTTTAAAAACGCTATTAGATGGGAAAAGAACTTTCGAAACAAAGGGCACCTGGGAGTTAAAAGGCGATTATATGTCAGGCTCATTCATCAACTATGCGATAATGGATAGGTCCAAACGAAAATTCATCATTATAGAAGGTTTTTGTTATGCGCCGTCAACCGATAAACGCGACTTGATGTTTGAATTGGAGGCCATTATCAAATCGATTAAAATCTTAAAATAAAAATTTACAATGAATATTCAATTTAGAATTATAGCTTTTAACGAACTGACTTTACATGAATTATACGCTATAATGACACTGCGATCGACCGTTTTTGTTGTAGAACAAAATTGTGTTTATCAAGATTTAGACAACAAAGACCAAAAAGCTTTGCACCTCATTGGCGAGTGCGACAATAAAATCGTTGCCTACTCGAGACTTTTTAAACCTGGCGATTACTTTGATTTGGCTTGTATTGGGCGAGTGGTAATTGACGCTGAATATAGAGACAAAAAATGGGGACACTTGCTTGTTCAAGCGGGAATAAAAGGCATTTTAAATCATTATTCTGAAAATAAAATAAAAATCTCAGCGCAATTGTACCTTAAAAAATTTTACGTAACCAACGGATTTGTTGCGCAAGGTGAAATTTATTTAGAGGATGATATTGACCACATTGAAATGGTGTTGGGTTAGATTTTTCAGTAAAACTTGACATTTAAACATAAAAGTCATCTAAGTTTTTGAAATTGCTGCTTTTACTAAATAATGAGTTTATATTAACTGTGTAGTTAAGTCTTTCAGCTTTTTTATTTACATTTTTTAAAAAGAAAAAACCCAATCACTTTTGTCATTGGGTTGTTCTATTAGCTATTTGTTTATTATCTTCTATCTAAAAACCTAGTCATTCAACTTCAAAACTGCCATAAACGCTTCTTGTGGAATTTCTACATTTCCTACCAAACGCATTCGCTTTTTACCTTTTTTCTGTTTTTCCAAAAGTTTACGTTTTCTAGAAATATCACCACCATAACATTTTGCAGTAACATCTTTTCGTAACGCTTTTATCGTTTCACGCGCAATGATTTTCGCTCCAATTGCCGCTTGAATCGGAATATCAAATTGCTGTCTTGGAATTAATTCACGTAACTTTTCGCACATTTTCTTACCAATGTTGTAAGCATTACTTTCATGAATCAAAGCCGAAAGCGCATCGACAGATTGTGCATTTAACAACACATCCAATTTCACCAATTTAGAAGTTCGCATTCCAATTGGAGAATAATCAAACGAGGCGTAACCTTTAGAAACCGTTTTTAACCTATCATAAAAATCAAATACAATTTCGGCCAAAGGCATATCAAAAGTCAATTCAACTCTTTCGGTTGTCAAATACGTTTGATTGGTAATAATCCCACGTTTTTCGATACACAAACTCATTACATTTCCAACATAATCGGCTTTTGTAATGATTGTCGCTTTTATATATGGTTCTTCAACTCGGTCTAATTTGGATGGGTCAGGCAAATCTGATGGATTGTTAATTATAAACGAAACATCTGGCTCCTTTTTGGTATAAGCCAAATACGAAACGTTGGGAACTGTCGTAATTACGGTCATATCGTATTCACGCTCCAACCGTTCTTGAATAATTTCCAAGTGCAACATTCCTAAGAATCCACAACGGAAGCCGAATCCTAAAGCAGCCGAACTTTCTGCTGTAAAAACCAATGACGCATCGTTCAATTGTAGTTTTTCCATAGAAGCACGCAAATCCTCAAAATCATCAGTGTCAACAGGATAAATTCCAGCAAAAACCATTGGTTTTACGTCCTCAAATCCTGTAATCATATTGGTTGTTGGTGTTTTTGCATCCGTTAAGGTATCACCAACTTTTACTTCTTTTGCCTCTTTAATTCCAGAGATTAAATACCCAACATCACCGGTTGAAATAACGCTTTTCGGAACCTGATTTAACTTCAAAGTTCCTACTTCATCCGCAAAATATTCATTGCCGGTAGCCATGAATTTAATCTTTTGCCCTTTTTTTATTTCTCCGTTTTTTACACGGAAAATAACTTCAATCCCACGAAACGGATTGTAATGTGAATCGAAAATTAACGCTTGTAATGGTTCGTCTTTGATTCCTTTTGGAGCAGGAATTTTCTCTATAATTGCAGCGAGAATATTCTCAACTCCAAAACCAGTTTTACCCGATGCGTGAATAATATCTTCTAACTTACAACCTAATAAATCTATTATATCATCTGAAACTTCCTCTGGATTGGCACTTGGCAAATCTACTTTATTCAAAACCGGAATAATTTCTAAATCGTTTTCTAAAGCTAAATACAAATTAGAAATCGTTTGTGCCTGAATACTTTGAGCGGCATCAACAATCAAAAGCGCACCTTCGCAAGCGGCAATCGACCTCGAAACTTCATAAGAAAAATCTACGTGCCCTGGCGTATCAATCAGATTCAAAATATAATCTTCGCCTTTATATTTGTACTCCATTTGAATGGCATGGCTTTTAATCGTAATACCACGTTCGCGTTCCAAATCCATATTGTCTAGCAGCTGGGCTTTTTCTTCACGAGCCGTTACTGTTTGTGTAGCTCCTAAAAGTCTATCGGCGAGCGTGCTCTTTCCGTGATCAATGTGTGCAATAATGCAAAAATTCCTTATGTTTTTCATCTACTATAATATCAATTTTTTTGGCGTTTCCCTATGGGTCGGGCTCTCAGCTAAATCTTTTGCTCCACTGGCGTTGCGCAAAAGGATACCGCTTCCATCCCTAACGCAAACCCCTATAAACAAGCAATAATTTGCAAATATAGGCAAACTTTTTTTGGAAAATAGTGCATTAACGATTGTTGAATCGGTATTTTTAAATCTTCTTCAAAATGGCAAGCCAACGCACACTAAATTCTTGAAAAATAGGCTTTAAACTTGGTAAAATAATTCCTAATTTCTTTCTTTTAGTTTAAACAGTAAAATGCAATATTCTTTTTAATTACAAGGTAAATTAAGTAATTTTACGAAATTGAAAAGAGTTATTTAAAAAATCATTTTAGAACTAAACAACTGCTTAAAAAAACGGAAAATGGCATCAGGATTTTTTGCGCTTTTAGATGATATCGCCTCTATTATGGATGATGTGGCTGCAATGAGTAAAATTGCAAGTAAAAAAACAGCTGGAATTCTTGGTGATGATCTAGCGGTAAATGCCGAAAACGCTTCTGGTTTTGCATCTTCTCGCGAATTACCCGTGCTTTGGGCAATTACAAAAGGTTCTTTACTGAATAAAATTATTATTTTACCAATTGCCTTTCTTTTAAGTGCTTTCTTTCCGACTGCTATTATTGTCATTCTAATATTGGGTGGGATTTATTTGGCGTTTGAAGGTGTTGAAAAAATATTTCACTATTTTTTTCAAAAACAAAAAACAATTGTTGATTATGCTCAAAAAACATTAACAGAAGATGAGATTTTAAAACTTGAAAAGACAAAAGTGAAATCGGCGATTGTAACTGATTTTATTTTATCGATAGAAATTGTAATTATTGCACTCGGAACAGTGCTTGACAAACCACTTTCTGTTCAAATTATTGTGGTTTCACTAATAGCTCTTTTGGCAACGGTTGGTGTTTATGGCATTGTAGCATTGATTGTGAGGATGGACGAAGTGGGTTACAAACTCATAAAAATAAGTGATAAAGAAAAAAGTTTTTCCGCATTTACAGGAAATTTACTAGTTTCAGCATTACCAATAATCATAAAAAGTTTATCAGTGATAGGAACCATCGCTTTGCTTTTGGTTGCTGGTGGAATATTCTCGCACAATGTTTCGTTGCTGCATCATTTTTTATATGAAATTCCAAGTTTTGTTAAAGATTTTGTTTTAGGAATGGGGGTTGGAATAATTGCTTTATTACTTGTTACTTTTTTTAATAAAATAATTGGTAAGAAAGTTTGAATAACTGAGATTTAGGAAATCAACTTCAACATTCTTAACTTATCTTTGCAAAAAAAATCACTTTGATTAAAATAGGAGAAAATATAACCCTTCCCGATTTTCCTTTATTGCTTGCACCGATGGAAGACGTGAGTGATCCGCCCTTTCGCAGGTTATGCAAAACGCATGGAGCAGATTTAATGTTTTCAGAATTTATTTCTTCTGAAGGATTGATTCGCGATGCGATAAAAAGCCGTCAAAAACTAGATATTTTCGATTATGAAAGACCGGTAGGAATTCAAATTTTTGGTGGAGATGAAGACGCTATGGCAATGTCTGCAGAAATTGTGTCAACGGTAAATCCAGATTTAATTGACATCAATTTTGGTTGTCCGGTAAAAAAAGTAGTTTGTAAAGGCGCTGGCGCAGGAGTTTTAAAAGACGTAGATTTAATGATTCGTTTAACAAAAGCGGTTATCCGAAGCACCAATTTGCCTGTTACAGTAAAAACACGTTTGGGCTGGGACGATGATTCTATCAACATTGATGAAGTGGCAGAAAGACTACAAGATATTGGTGTTCAAGCGCTTTCTATTCATGCAAGAACTAGAGCCCAGATGTACAAAGGCCATTCTGATTGGTCGCACATCGCTAGAGTAAAAAACAATCCTCGCATTACAATGCCGATTTTTGGTAATGGAGATATTGATTCGCCAGAAAAAGCTTTAGAATATAAAAATAAATACGGCATCGACGGCATCATGATTGGTCGTGCAGCCATCGGATATCCTTGGATTTTTAACGAAATTAAACATTTTTTTGAAACAGGAACACATTTGCCAAAACCAACTATTGAAGATCGCGTTGAAGCGGCAAGAAATCACTTGCAATGGGCGATGGATTGGAAAGGACAGCATTTAGGCATTCTTGAAACCCGCAGACATTACACCAATTACTTTAAGGGATTACCTAACTTCAAGGAGCACAGAATGAAAATGGTTTCGAGTGAAGATCCCGATTTTATATTTCAGACTTTTGATGAAGTTTTAGATAAATTTACTGGAGTAGCTATTTTTTAAATCATTTTTAAGTAGTCGGAAACCAATTTATAGGCATCATTTTTGGCATTTTCTAAGTCATAATTTTTTAAAATAACATCAAATTGGCTCGAAGTCGCAATTTCTCTTTCGGCTTTAGCAATACGCATTTGTATTTTTTCTTCGGTTTCTGTTTGTCTAAATCGCAAACGTCTTTCGAGTTCTTCAACTGATGGAGGACTTACAAAAATTGATAAAGTTTGTTCTGGAAACTGTTTTTTTATCTCCAAACCGCCAATCACGTCTATATCAAAAATCACATGTTTGCCTAATTGCCAAATTCTTTCCAGCTCACTTTTTAATGTGCCGTAAAAATTATTTTTGTAAACTTCTTCAAATTCTACAAATGCATTTTCTTCAATTTTTTGTTGAAAGGCTGCTGCGCTTAAAAAATAATAGTCCTTTCCGTCTACTTCTTCGCCGCGTTTATTTCGAGAAGTTGCAGAGATAGAAAAATCCAAATGCAATTCTTTTTGCTCTAATAAATACCTTACAATTGTGGTTTTGCCAGAACCTGATGGTGCAGAAAATACGATTAACTTTCCCTTTTTCATATTCAAAATTACAAAACGTTCAAAACTTGTTCTTTGATTTTTTCTAACTCATCTTTCATCATCACAACCAACTTTTGCATTTGCGCATGATTCGATTTTGAACCCATGGTGTTGATTTCTCTTCCCATTTCTTGCGTAATAAAACCTAATTTTCTCCCATTGGCTTCTTTGCCATTGATGGTTTCCAAAAAATAATCTAAGTGATTGGTCAGACGCACTTTTTCTTCGGTAATGTCTAATTTTTCAAGATAATAAATCAGTTCTTGTTCGAAACGGTTTTCATCAACATTCACTTTCAATTCTGCAATTGCAGTTTGAAGTCGGTCTTTTATTGCTTGAACGCGTTCTGGATCTAAGGCCAAAGCGTCATTCATATATTGCCTAATATTGGCTATCCGCAACAAAAATTCCTTTTCTAACGAAAGCCCTTCCGCTTGACGGAAATTTAAAATATTCGCCAATCCTTCTTGAATAACTTCTTGAATTTCGACCCAATCATTTTGATCTATTTCTTCTCGATCTACCTTCATGGCATCGGGCATTCTGATGGCCATTTTTAAAAGTTCGGTGTCATTTCCATCATAAAAAACTTCTTTCAATTGCTCCATATAATTTTTTACGATCGGAACATTGACTTTGTTGGTGGTTTGCTCGGCTGTACTTTCAATAAAAATGGAGAAATCTATTTTGCCTCGTTCGAGTTTTTGCGCTATCTCGTTGCGCAAACTTAATTCCATTTCTCTATAAACAGATGGCATTCTTACGTTTAAGTCTAAACCTTTACTGTTTAAAGATTTAATTTCAACTGTTACTTTTTTGTTTTGAAGTTGCAAAGTTGCTTTTCCAAAACCCGTCATCGATTGTATCATAAGTATTTTCAAAAAAAGCTCAAATATAAGTAAAAGACTTGGCTTTTTACGTTTTTGTTGGAAAGAGGTTTATATAAATAATTAAGTAGATTAGACTGTTTTTTAAATAATTATTGGCGTTTTAATTTTATGGAAATTTGCTTTTCCTTTTGCAAATTACATTTTTGACATAAATCAAAAAAAACCTAAAAAAGCAATTAAGCAATTTTAGGTTTTATTAGAACATTAATCAATTAAAATAATCCTTCTACAGAGAGATACCGTTCACCAGTGTCGTAATTAAAAGTCAAAACAACCGCGTCATTAGGAATGCTTTCTAATTTTTTTGCAACTGCAGCAAGCGAGGCGCCAGTAGAAATTCCCACCATAATACCTTCTGTTTTTGCAATTTTTCTAGTAAATTCAAAAGCATCATCTTTATTAATTTGAATGACCTCATCTATTGCATCAGCATGATAATTTTTAGGAACAAATCCAGCTCCAATTCCTTGAATAGGATGCGGCGCAGGACTACCACCGCTTAAAACTGGCGAAGCTTCTGGTTCTACCGCAATCACTTGGAGATTTGGAAAATTCGGCTTTAAAAATTCGGCAACTCCGGTAATATGTCCTCCAGTGCCTACTCCTGTAATGATATAATCTAATCCGTTTGGAAAATCATTAAAAATTTCTTGGGCCGTCGTTTTTTTATGAATTTCAACGTTGGATTCATTTTCAAATTGTTGGGGCGACCAACCATTTGGAGTTGCTAAAACTAATTCGGCAGCTCGTTCAATTGCGCCTTTCATT
>Ga0209551_1000658_pt1 | contig 12979 bp, 10 predicted proteins | sample LauGreSuBDMM15SD_2_FD_187568 | JGI IMG/M metagenome (GOLD analysis project Ga0209551, IMG submission 187568) | Freshwater lake microbial communities from Lake Michigan, USA - Su13.BD.MM15.SD (SPAdes) (version 3) | ecosystem: Environmental > Aquatic > Freshwater > Lake | place: Lake Michigan, USA... | reverse complement strand
GAAATTGACATTGACATTGCTATTGACATTGCTATTGACATTGCTATTGACATTGCTATTGACATTGCTATTGACATTGCTATTGACATTGCTATTGACATTGATATTGCTATTGACATTGACATTGCAAAAACGGTTTTGAGCATACCCAAAACCGTTTTTTTATTTTTTCTTTAAGATGATAATTATTTTTTCAACCTCAATTAAGGAGTTACAGGTGGGACAAGAGGTGTCTCGTCTGTGCCCGTGGGTGTGTTATAAATAACATAGTCGTTGTATTTTGCCTCGTCGGTGTTCACAAAAATACTTTTACCTGTGTTGCACAAACGCGTAATTTCTTTATAAACCGCATTTCCTTTTTCGACACGGTCTTGTGTTTTGATGTCGCGGTTTTTAACTGCTTCCTGTTGCACATCAATCGAAGTGTCAAAATTGGTGGTAATTGATGTAAGGTTTGTAATAACGGCGGCTGTAAGCCCTTCGCTTGCCAATTGCGTTAGCTGCGCTGTGGCAACTCTAATTACTCTTTTGCCAAGGCGATAAAGTTGTTCGTCGCTCATAACGCTCATGCCATCAAAAGCAAACGAACGAAAAAGAGCACTTTCAACACCAAATTTGTTTTCTGCCATGCTGCGCACTACTGCAATTGCTGATTTAAGGCTATCTGCCAGTACATTTTTGGCATCGGTCGTAACGGACAATGCCCCTTGCAACTCTTCGTCGGTTTGTGTATTGTCAAAAGCTGTTATTAGGGTTTGCAAATTCGTTACGGTTGTTGCCGAAACTCCTCTGGTACTAAATGAGGTAAGGTCGCGCTGTACACTGCCCACCACATCATCTGCTTTTTGCTTCAAAACACCGTCTGAAAACTGATAATCTCTCACTGATACTTTTTTCTTTGCCATTTTGTTATAAATTTTAATTGATTTTGGAACCCAAATTTAGCAAAATGTTTTGATAAACCATTGGCGTTTAGACAATTTTTTATAAAAGTGTTGTTTTTTTTCCCAATTTTAAACAATTTTAATAAAAGTGGCAGTTAGATGATCGTTCTTGATGCTTAGAACAGGTTTTCTTTTGGTTAGATTAAAAAAACACGAGGTTAGACAATACTAACTGTCAGTTAGATGTTAATTTATGGCAGTTAGATGTTAATTTATGGCAGTTAGATGTTAATTTATGGCAGTTAGATGTTAATTTATGGCAGTTAGACGTTAATTTATGGCAGTTAGATGTTAATTTATGGTAGTTAGACCATAATTTATCTGTCAGTTTTGGTCATCTAACCACCATTTTTGATTAACTAACGACAAGCTGGCAGTTTTTGAGGTTGAGAATGTGGGTTTTTACTATATTACTGTTTTAATGGAATACTTTTTTCCATTTTCGGAGATAAAAAATGGTTTTTTTGAGTTATCAACTGAAAGTTTACAAAGCTATTTTTGAGGTTGTGAGGATTATTTTTATATTTGGAGGAAATAAAACAGCTCCGCAAAGAGTTCATCCTCTGGAATGCTGCGCCTAGCTGCGCAAAGAGTTCACCAGTTTCAGAAAGATAATATGATTTGAAAAGCTGCGCAAACCCCCGAAAGCGCGGATTTGTAATCCGTGCCGATAAGTATACAATAATAGGGCAGCCAAAAACTGGAAAGAGTAGGCGGAGATAACACAACCGCATGAAGGGGATCGACTTCGTCGAATTTCATTTCGTGCGCTAGCGGGGGTTGAAAGATAATACGGCTCGTGAACTTAGATAATAATAAAAATTAATTAAAGAATGTTTGCAATTACAATATTACTATTACTTTATATAGCATTTATTTTTTGGTATGGTGGCTATGGTAGACCAATGACTAAAAGAGAAATGGAAACATTAATAGAAAAGATGAAAAGGAATGCTGGTCAAGAAAATAACCATGATAATGAATTGATTAAAGATTTTCGTGAACTTTGTAAAACGGATGATGGTAATGAATTCTTTATGGTGAATTTAATACGTTATAAAAGGGAGATATTAAACGGTATTGACCCTATGGCAGAAAATGAGAAGTATAAAAAAGCTATTTTACCTTTATTAATAAAATATGGAAGTCATCCTATTTTTATGAGCTCTTATATGGGCAGAATGATTCATCCTCAAGGTAATGACGACTGGGATGAAATAGCGATTATTAGATACCGAAGCAGAAAGGACATGCTTAAAATGGCTGGAGATGCAGCTAAATTGAATTTAGGAAAAAGTAAATTTGCTGCTATCGACAAAACACAAGTATTCCCAGTAAAGGCTTTCATTTCTGCGCTTCCTATAAGACTTATTGCAACAATATTGCTTATGTTTTCAATAGTATATATTTTATTTAATTAAAAATCCCGCTCCGCAAAGTGTTCCTCTGAAAAGCTCCGCAAACGTCTCCAGACTTTGCGCTATTCTTAATGAAAAGTTAGAAGAATTTGCGTGGGAACTCCTAAACCTCGACGAAACCAAGAAATTCTGACCATTAATATATTATTTCATCCATTTAAAGTATTTTTGTAATGGACTTAAATTGGAGCTAAATCTTTATGAAAAATATTGACAAGAATAGTTTAGAAAACGCATATCGATTGTTTGAATCGAATGATATTGACAAAATAGAAATTGGTACTACTAAAGGCCTTAAAGAAATACATGGTTATCTATTTGATGGCCTATATGATTTTGCTGGAGAAATAAGAAAACTAAATATTTCAAAAGGCGGTTTTAGATTTGCAAACGCTTTATATCTCAGTGAAATTCTATTGAAGATCGAGCAAATGCCAGAAAATAATTTTCAACAAATTATAGCCAAATATGTCGAGATGAATATAGCTCATCCATTTATGGAAGGTAACGGCAGATCTATGAGAATTTGGTTGGATATGATTTTAAAAAATAGACTTAACAAAGTTGTAAATTGGCAATTCGTTGACAAAACTCTTTATCTACAAGCAATGGAAAGAAGTCCTATTAACGATTTAGAATTACGGACATTATTACAAGAAAATCTAACAGACGAAGTTGACAATAGGGAAATTATCTTCAAAGGAATTGAACAATCGTATTATTATGAAGGCTACGAAAAAGATCAAGAATGAAATCATCAGGATAGCCCAGCTCCGCAAAGAGTTCATCCGCTGAAATGCTGCGAGAATGTCTCCAGACTTCGCGCTATCTTAATGAAAAGTTATAAGAATTTGCGTGGGAACTCAACTTAAAAATGAAGTTTCAATAACGAGTATATTAATTTTACGTCCCGTTTTAAATATTACCTTTAATAGAAAATAATTAGTTTCGAAGTTCGCGTTGAACTAAAACTATATGCTATTCTATTTTAAAAACTACAACGCCCAACGGTGGCAATACAATCTCCGCAGAAAATGGTCTTCCGTTCCATGGCTCATCTTCAATAACGATTGAATTGGCATTGGTAACGCCGCTGCCAGAATAAATGTTATCGTCTGTATTGAAAATTTGCGTTAATTTCCCTTTTGTAGGAATACCAATGCGGTAATTTGTTCGCACTACAGGCGTGAAATTACAAACAACCACCAAATGCTCTTTTGGGTTGTTTCCTTTGCGGATATAAGACATAACGGCATTTTGATGGTCGGTATAGTCAATCCATTCGAAACCTTCTGCGCTGAATTGTTTTTCAAACAAAGCAGGTTGATTTTTGTATAAAGCATTTAAATCAGTAACCACTTTTTTGATGCCATCGTGGTATCCCAATTCAAGCAATCTCCAATCTAAACTGCCTTCAAAATTCCATTCAGTCGATTGTCCGAATTCACATCCCATAAACAGTAATTTTGTACCAGGATGAGTAAACATATAACCATAAAGCAAACGCAAATTAGCGAATCGTTGCCATTCGTCACCCGGCATTCTTCCTAAAATGGATTTTTTACCATAAACCACTTCATCATGAGAAAAAGGCAACATAAAATTTTCTGAAAACGCATAAGTAGCAGAAAAAGTCAAATCATTTTGGTGGAATTTTCGATAAACAGACTCTTTTTGAAAATATTGGAGTGTATCGTGCATCCATCCCATCATCCATTTCATACCAAAACCAAGTCCTCCATCAAAAGTTGGTCGAGAAACCATCGGAAAACTGGTGCTCTCTTCTGCAATGGTTTGCACGCCATTAAAATTAGAATAAACCGCTTCGTTAAAATCTTTTAAGAAACTAATGGTCTCTAAATTTTCTCTACCACCATAAATATTAGGTTCCCATTCGCCTTCTTTCCGCGAATAATCAAGGTACAACATAGAAGCTACCGCATCTACACGAAGTCCGTCGATATGGTAGTTTTGAAGCCAAAAAATGGCATTGCTGATCAAAAACGAACGTACTTCGTTGCGACCATAATTAAAAACCAAACTTTTCCAATCGGGATGATAACCTTTTTTTCTATCAGGATGTTCAAAAAGATTGGAACCATCAAAAAAACCAAGTCCGTGCGCATCTTCTGGAAAGTGAGAAGGCACCCAATCGAGAATTACTCCAATGCCAGCTGCGTGAAATTGGTCTATCAAAAACATCAAATCTTGTGGTTTCCCAAAGCGAGAAGTTGGCGCAAAATAACCCACCAACTGATAACCCCAAGAAGGGTCGTAAGGATATTCCATTATGGGCATCAACTCAACGTGTGTAAAACCCATTTCTTTTACATAATTGACCAATTTTTCAGCCAATTCAAGATACGTTAAAAACTTACCCTCTGCATTGCGTTTCCAAGAACCCAAATGCACTTCGTAAACAGAATAGGGCTTGTCGAGGGCATTTTTATCCACCCGGCTATCCATCCAATTTTTGTCATTCCATTTATAATCTAAATCCCAAACAACTGATGCCGTGTGAGGAGGATGTTCACAATAAAGCGCAAATGGATCTGCTTTTTCGCTAATAATTCCGCCGTTATTCGATTGGATTTTATATTTATAGGTAGTGCCTTTTTGTATATTCGGAATAAAACCCTCCCAAATACCCGAAGCATCCCAACGCACTTGCAATGGGTGTTCGCCTTGCGTCCAATAATTGAAATCGCCAACTACAGAAACCGAGTCTGCCGTTGGCGCCCAAACCGCAAAATAAACGCCTTGAATACCATCGACTTCAATCAGATGCGCTCCTAATTTTTCATACAACCGAAAGTGTTTTCCTGCTTTGAAAAGATCAATATCAAAATCGGTAAAAAGAGAATATGATTGTACTTTGTTCATTCAATTGTTGAATATTATAACCTTAAATTACTTATTCTTTGAGCATTTTTAAATTCAACTTCACGAACATCTTTTTGAAAAAGTGATTTTATCGTGGGAAATCATTTATGGTTAACAAATATAATTGTTTTAATCAATTAATTTTTCAGTCAACCATTTCTTTTTCTTCAAATATTATTAAATAATTAAAATATTTTTCTAAAGCAATCAAGAGATCAAATTTTCATTCTAACTGCTATCAATAAATTAGCAAGGCAATTATCAATTTAGTTTTGTACTTTTGAAAAGGTTTAGAATTGCTTTTTACCATTCTATAAAAAATGCTAAATCAATTTAAAATTTTATTTAATTATTAAAATTATGTCCACAAGCAAAGAACTTAAATTAGCGGTTTTGATAGATGCCGACAACGTTCCATACAGCAATGTAAAAGGAATGATGGAAGAAATTGCAAAATTTGGCACTCCAACTACTAAAAGAATTTATGCCGATTGGACCAAGCCAAATGCCAACGGCTGGAAGTCCGTTTTATTGGAGCATGCCATTACTCCTATTCAACAATATAGCTATACGGTTGGGAAAAATTCATCCGATAGCGCTATGATTATTGATGCGATGGACTTGCTATATTCAGAAAAAGTAGATGGTTTTTGCATCGTATCGAGCGATTCTGATTTTACACGTTTAGCCATTCGTTTAAGAGAATCGGGCATGAAAGTAATTGGAATTGGTGAGAAAAAAACACCGAATTCTTTTATTGTTGCTTGTGACAGATTTATTTACATTGAAGTTTTAGATGGTGCAATTGCTAAAAAAACACCAAAACCTTCAACAAATATTGGAAACAAAAAACCACTAGAAAAAGAAGTTGCGATAAAAATTGACAGTCAAACAATCGAATTAATTGAAGCCACATTAGAAGCCATCGGCGACGAAGATGGTTGGGCATTTTTAGGAGATGTAGGCAATTTGATTGTGAAGAAAAAACCTGAATTTGACCCACGAAATTATGGATTTTCAAAACTAACGCCGATGCTGAAATCGATGTCGGATATTTTAGAAATCGACGAAAGAGATTCAGACAAAAAAGGTATTAAGCATGTATTTGTACGCCTGCGATTTACTTAATATTTAAAGCACAGCCAATTTGTCAAAATGAATAATTGTATATTTAGTTTATTTTAAAATTGGACAAATAAAAATAACTAAGCACAAAATATAAAATAAAAATAGCAATCGAAATGATGTTTCTGTTCGAGTGAAAACGATGGAAATTATCTCTCGAATATTTTTTGGCAGTTTGGCTTCTCATTTTTTACAATTTTAATTGTTTTAAAGGCACAAAACTAACCAATAGTTAAATCAAGAAAGTTACTGAATTGTTATTAAATCTTATAAAAATAAACGTAATTCGATCAACTTATGAAAATCGTATTTGCAACAAACAATCCGAACAAAATTTTTGAAATTAAAAGTATGCTTCCGAAAAACATTGAAATCATTAGTTTAGAAAGTATTGGTTGTTTTGAAGAAATAGAAGAAACCGCTATAACTATTGAAGGAAATGCTATTTTGAAAGCCAATTACGTTACGCAAAAATATGGCTTTGATTGTTTCGCAGACGATACTGGTTTAGAAGTGGAGGTTTTGAATGGCAAACCCGGAGTATATTCAGCAAGATATGCAGGAGAACATAAAAATGCCAACGACAACATGAATAAATTGTTGGACAATTTGAAAGACCAAAGCAATAGAGCAGCGCAATTTAAAACGGTAATCGCTTTGAATGTTTTAGGAAAACAGCACCTTTTCACTGGCATTGCAAAAGGCGAAATTATAACTGAAAAAAGAGGGGATTTGGGTTTTGGTTATGATCCGATTTTTAAACCCGAGCACTACAATAAAACATTTGCAGAATTGGATTTAGAATTAAAAAACAAAATTAGCCACAGAGGAAAGGCAACCCAAGCATTAATTGATTTTTTAAATCAAAAACAAATTAATGAAATTCCCTGAACAATTTAGTAGCTTCATTATAAGCACTTTCAAAACTCATTGGGCTAGTATTGGTGTTTTCTTTCTTGGAAGTAAAATAAGACAATAGTTTCTCAGTTGGCATATTTCCTGTTAAATTATCCGTTGCCATTGGGCATCCGCCAAATCCTTGAATCGCTCCATCAAATCGCCGACAACCGTTTTGATAAGCAGCATCTACTTTTTCAAACCATTTGTCTGGAGTGGTATGCAAATGGGCTCCAAATTCAATTTGGGGATATTTTGGAATTAGATTAGAAAACAAATAACTGATTATTTCTGGTGTTGAACTGCCCACAGTATCAGACAAGGATAAAATTTTTACACCCAATTTCGATAATTTTTCTGTCCATTCTCCAACGATTTCAACATTCCACGGGTCACCATAAGGGTTTCCAAATCCCATTGAAAGATAAGCGACCACTTCTTTATCTGATTTAAAGGCAATTTCAAGGATTTCCTGCAAGGTTACAATCGATTCTGCAATTGTTTTATGTGTGTTGCGCATTTGAAAATTTTCCGAAATCGAAAATGGAAATCCTAAATATTGAATTTCCCTATGTTCAGCAGCTAAAATTGCACCTTGCGTATTAGCAATAATGGCCAACAATTTGCTTTTGGTCACAGATAAATCTAATTGTTGCAAAACCATTTTGGTGTCTTGCATTTGCGGAATAGCTTTTGGAGAAACAAAACTACCAACATCGATACTATCAAATCCTACGCGCAAAAGAGACTGAATGTAAGCCACTTTTCGGTCTGTTGGAATAAAAGGTTTTATGCCTTGCATAGCATCGCGTGGACATTCAATAATTTTGATAGTTTGATTCAATTGCTGTAAATTTCAATGGCTAAATTAGTGAGATTTTATGGAAATTAAAAAACAATATTGCTTTTTAAACGATATATTTGAATAATCCACTGAGTTATTTTTTAACTGTTTAATGTACAATTTGATTTTCGTTAAACTTAATTGCTTTTGCATTAATTTTTGATAACTTTGCAATCAAATTATTTAGAACTTTAAAGTTTTGATTTTCAATAGCATAAATACATTTTAAACCAACTGATTTGACACCATGTTCAAAAAAATTATAAATAAATTTGAAAGTTTATTGGTTTGGGCACAAAATAAGTTAACGAGCAAACAGTTTATCTTTTTATCGAGTGTTTTAGTGGGGATTTCTTCAGCATTTGCGGTGATTGTTTTAAAAACTTTTGCCCATAAAGTTTTTGAATTTGCAACTTACATTAATGGAATTTTAAAATTGAGTTTCATCAACAGTATTTTACCAATAATAGGCATTTTATTGACTGTTCTTGTTGTAAAAAAAGTTCTTGGCGGAAGCATTGAAAAAGGAACTTCGCAAATTTTGTATGCGGTTGCGAAAAAAGCAAGTATTATTCCCAAAAAACAGATGTATGCGCAAATTGTAACCAGCTCATTAACTGTTGGTCTTGGCGGTTCTGCGGGTCTAGAAAGTCCAATTGTGATTACTGGAGCAGCTTTTGGCTCGAATTATGCCCAAAAATACAAATTGAGTTATAGCGATAGAACGCTTTTAATTGGCTGTGGAGTTGCAGCAGGTATTGGAGCTGCCTTTAATGCACCAATTGCAGGTGTTTTGTTTGCTATCGAAGTGCTGTTGGTAGATGTAAGTATTTCAGCTTTTACCCCTATTATGATAGCCGCAGCGACCGGTTCTTTGGTTTCAGCAATTATTTTAGATGAAAGCGTTTTGCTTTCTTTTAAACAACAACAAACCTTTGATTTTCATAACATTCCATACTATGTTTTATTAGGCCTATTAACAGGATTTGTGGCTGTTTATTATGCGAGAAATTTTCAAAAAATAGAGAATTACTTTTCTAAATCTAAATTAAGTCCTTATAAAAAAGCATTTTTTGGAGCTTCAATTTTGGCAGGAATAATATTTGTTTTTCCGACACTTTTTGGAGAAGGTTATGAAAGTATAAAAACGCTATCAGAAAACGATCCAGGAATTTTGTTAGAAAATACACTTTTTAGCGACTTTAGAAACAACAATTGGGTTTTACTTTTGTTTATTGGTGCGACGGTTTTACTTAAAGTTTTTGCAACGGGAATAACACTCGGAAGTGGCGGAAATGGGGGCAACTTTGCTCCTTCCCTATTTATGGGTTCTTATGTTGGCTTTTTCTTTTCAAAATTAATCAACTTGTTTGGCATCACAAAATTGCCCATTTCTAATTTTACGTTAGTAGGAATGGCTGGCATATTAAGTGGATTATTTCATGCGCCACTAACGGCCATTTTCTTAATTGCAGAAATCACTGGTGGTTACAATCTTATGATTCCACTTATGATTGTGTCTTCAATAAGTTTTGCGGTTTCTCGCAAATTTGAAAAACATTCTTTAGACGTAAAGCACCTGGCAAAAAAAGGAAATGTTTTTACAAGTAATAAAGACAAAAACATATTGACCACAATAGACATTAACAAAATTATTCAAACGGATTTTTTGACTATTTCACCCGAAGAAAACTTAGAGAAATTGGTTGATTTAATTTCACATTCAAACCAAGTAATTTTTGCTGTTGTTGACAAAGAAAACCAACTGCTAGGAATCGTACATTTTAATGATATCAGAGAAATTATTTTTAGTAATTTTAAAGTAAAATACACTCGAGTTCAAGAAATTATGTGTCAGCCAAAGGAAATTATTTATCCAACTGACACAATGGAGACAGTAATGAATAAGTTTGAAATTAGCAAAGTAGCATTTTTACCTGTACTAAAAAACAGTAAATACCATGGATTTATTTCAAAATCAATTGCACTTGAAGCTTATAGAATGAAATTAAAAGCTATGACGGTCGAATGACTTATAAATTATAATTTTCTACTAATCGGCTTAAAACCTCCTTCGAAAGGGGCTTTGACAAAAATTCTAAAACAGTCGGAAATTGATTTGCTCGCTCTTTATCACTTGGGTCAACAGAAGAAGTAAGTAAAATAATTTTTATATTTGGATAATTGACATAATATTGACTTTGGAATTTTTCTAAAAATTCCCATCCATCCATAATGGGCATGTTTAAATCTAAAAAAACGATTAAATTTTGATTGCTATCGTAATTATTTTTAGTTTCATTTAGTGCTAAATAATTCAATGCTACTTCTCCATTATGGAGAGGCACAATTTCTGAGGCAAAATTAGCTTTCGTTAATACAAGTTTAGAAAGTAATAACGCAATTGGATCGTCATCGATACAAAGTACTTTTCTATACATATTATTGGGGATTTTTAAAATAAATACTAAATTTTGTTCCTACGTCAACATCGCTTTCAATTTCAATTTTTCCGCCCATACTTTCGATTTGCGATTTTACCAAATACAATCCTAAACCTTTGCTGTCAGGATAATTATGAAATTTTTGGTACAAACCAAAAATTTTATCTTTATACTTTACTAAATCAATTCCCAAACCATTGTCTTGGAAAGTAATGGTAGTTAATGTTTCTTCTTCTACCAAATCAATTTTAATTTTTAGTGGTCTTATTTCTGATTTATATTTGATAGAATTGGTAATTAAATTCAAAATAATGCTTTCTAAATAGGCTTTGTTAGCATAAATATAAGCATCTTTTTTAATGTTAATTTCAATTAATGGATTGGTTTTTTTAACTGAAATAGCTATTTGATCCAATACATTTTCAATTGATTCAAAAAGCACCACATTTTGTTTGTCAATTGAGGGGTTATCTCGAATAATTACGACTTTTCCTAAATCTGAAATAGTTTCATTTAACAAATAAGTTGATTTTGAAAATCCATCAACTATAAGTTTGAGTTCTTGATTCTCAATTACGATATCTTCAGATAATTTTAACAAACCAATTAAATTTGAAAGTGGCGACCTCAAATTGTGCGAAGTGATGTAAGAAAACTGGCGTAAATCTTTGTTATTCTGAGTCAGTTCTTTTATGAGTTGTTCTTTTTCTTTTTCTTGATTTTTTCTTTCCGTTATGTCCCTTTGAATGGAAATCCAATGGGTATGTATTTTTTCTGCATTAAAAACGGGCACCATTGAAAATTGAACCCAATAAGCTTCGCCGTTTTTTTTGTAACTTAGTGTTTCAATTTCACATTCTTGAATATTTGCTAAACATGAAATTAATGTTTCTAATTCCGGATCATTTTCTTTATAAAATATAACGGGAGATTGACCTACAACATCATTGTATTGATAACCCGACATAATTGAAAAAGACTCATTTACGAATACTATTTTAGGAATTTTCAAATCAGAATTATCTGCATCTGCAATAATTACCGCATCTTTTGTATTTACAATAACAGTTTCTAACAATTTAAGTCGTTGCTCTTCAATTTTTTGTTGAGTTATATCTTGCATGGCACTAATCATTCTGATAGCCTGAAGATTATCATCAAATACCAAAAAACCCCTCTCTAAAATATATTTGTAGCTTCCGTCTTTGCATTTAAAACGGTATTCGTCTTGCCATTTTTGCGATTTTTTTTCTAAAAAACCATAAATACTGATAGAAATTCTGATAATATCTTGAGGATGAATACGATCAAACCACCATTTTGGCGTATTTCCAACCTCTTCTTTATCATAACCAAAAATGCCTTGAATTCCTTTATTGAAAACAAACTCGTTGTTTTTTATATTCCAATCCCAAATGGTATCACTGGTAGCTTTTGCAACAATATCATAGCGCTCTTTTGCTTCACGAATTTCATTATTTGAATTTTTTAATTTCTCAAAATTAAATTTGTTTACTTTTTCACTTCTTATAATAAAATACCTAATAAGTAGTCCTATAGTCAAGATAAAGAAAACATCTAAAAACAAATGTTTAAATAGGTGAGATTGAGTAAAATTTTCTTTTTCTAAAAAAACAAAACTCGTTCTTGCAAATACAAACGAAAGTATTATAAAAATGATAGATATTTTATTTGCATTTTATTTCATAACTCAAAAGTAAATAAAAAGGTTGGATAATTTCTATAAAAATTTAAATCAAATAGTGAAGAAAAAATTTATACTTTTACTCAGTTTATTTTTTAAACAAACTAACTTTTAAATGATTATATATCTAAACAAGAAATTTAGAGCTAGGTTATTTTACATTTTACTAATAGAAAAGACGAATTGCAACAAACAAAAAAATTAGAAAAAAATTAGAAATTTTTCTTAATTCGATCAATATCTCTTTTCGTGTCTTGCTCTTTTAAAGATTCTCGTTTATCGTAAGTCTTTTTTCCTCTGCACAAACCAATGTCCAATTTAGCCAAACCTTTTTCGTTGGTGTGCAATTTTAAAGGCACTATAGTGAGTCCTTTTGCCTGTACATTTTTTGCCAATGTTTTCAATTCACGCTTATTGAGCAATAGTTTTCTTTCACTTCTGGCTTTGTGATTAAACTGATTACCAAACGCATATTCTTCTATATAAGTGTTGATGGCAAACAATTCGTTGTTGCTAAATTCGCAAAAACTTTCTGTAATATTGGCTTTTCCTAATCGGATTGATTTAATTTCTGTTCCTGCCAAAACGATGCCCGCGGTATAAGTTTCAATAATTTCGAAATCGAATTTAGCCCTCTTGTTTAGAATATTAATTGTTTTTAACATACTACAAATGTAACAACAAAACAATGAAACAACAATAGTAATACAAAATTGATA
>Ga0209551_1000655_pt1 | contig 12987 bp, 7 predicted proteins | sample LauGreSuBDMM15SD_2_FD_187568 | JGI IMG/M metagenome (GOLD analysis project Ga0209551, IMG submission 187568) | Freshwater lake microbial communities from Lake Michigan, USA - Su13.BD.MM15.SD (SPAdes) (version 3) | ecosystem: Environmental > Aquatic > Freshwater > Lake | place: Lake Michigan, USA... | reverse complement strand
GAAGATGTGTCTCTTGAGAAAACCAAATTAGCAGGTACGTTTGGGGTGGTGGTTGCCGTCAAATTCAGTGTGGCGCCCGCTATGGCGTCGGTCACTGTATTTTTACTTGACGTCATGGCCATGCCATCTACATTAAAGATAGCATCTTGGGCGGACTGCAAATTTTTTCCAAAGCTTACTTCCGTGACTTCCCCACCGCCTACCTTCAGGCTGGCCAATGAAAAAGCATTACTGGCACCTGTGGCGCCAGTGACCATAATTCGATATGGCGTAGCGATGTTACCCGTATTGATGAGCTGCGCAGAAATACCCAAGTTTGCAGAGATGATGGCTGCCACAATCCCGGCAGGCGTGGTTGAAGCAGCGGCCACATCGATGGTGTTTGAAAACTGGGTTCCTGTGGGCGCCGTAATATCTGTCGCATTGTTAGTGGTGGACGTCAGTGTGACGACTCCGTTGTTGTTCACGCCCGAGGAGTAACCTGTCAAAAATTTTCCTGAAAAGGTGCCGTAAGTTGCCAACGCGGTGCTGTTAATGGCGCTTGCCTCTATCCCACCCGCAGCCTCTGCACCTGCACTGGTGGTGCTCAACTCATCAAATAACTCACCGACTTCCGAGGCACTTAAAGACTTGTTAGCCGTTAAGGTGAGGCCGTTCACGGTCACAGTATCGCCTTTGTGCATGGCCTTGAAGGTGATGACCGAGGTGGAAGGCGCAGAGCTGCCAAGAGTAAAAGATTTAGCAGGCGTTGGGTCAATGCCATTTTTAAAGATGAGGCTAAAAGCTGCGCCTCCGTTGACTTGAGAAAGCGGTGTTGCAAAGCCAGGCACACTGTCTGCAGAAATGCTTCTTTGCTGCTGAGCCAGTTGGGTAACCGATACGGTGTGGTTTCCTGTGGTAGCCGAGGCAGTGGTAGTTACGCTCACTGCATTGGGCTGGCTAATTTGCGGCACCAAGGTGTTGAAAGAACTTTGGTTCTTCAAGCTGGTAAATGCTGTTTGTAAATCGCCTAAAACAAACTTTATGGCGGCATAGCCAGAAATACCACCTTCAGCCTTTTTAACCTTGGCATCAATTTCTGCTTTGCGGGGCGCTTTTTCAGCTTCAACCAAACTATTGGCTAAGGTATTAACGTCTACACCCGAACCCGCACTCAAGGTGCTAATAATCTTACCTGCCGCGTCTTTGGCCGAGGAGGTAGTAGCCGAGGTAGCAGTGGTTGAAGTAGTGGCTGTGACCATGAGATGCTAAGTTTAAACTTAGTTAATGAAGTTAAACAAATTCAACTGACTCACCTTGGCAAAGCTACTTTGCGCAGCCTCCAAGCTCAGCATTTGTTGGTTCATTTTGGTTATGGCGCTGGCATAGTCCAAGTCTTCAATGGAAGACAAGGTAGTCTTAAGATTGAGCGTCGTGTCTTCAATTACAGCAGTTTGCTGGTCCACCACATTCAAATTGGTACCCACTTCAGCCTGCGCTAAACTAATACCTTGATGCAATGTGTCTAGCTCTCCCACACCGCGTCTCACCAGCGGGCCCTTAGAGCCATTCAAACCAATAATTAAATCGTCCATCACTTTAAAAAACCCAACACCCACACTGGTGCCGTCGGTGTCCATTCGAGCGACAGAAACAAACGCATCGGTGCCAGTGCGGTTAATTGGGATGCTGCGCTGCTCGCCCACACGCACATTCATGCGAGTTTGGTCGCCTTTGTAAATAGGAACGCCGCTTGAGTCTTCTGCAAAGGCGGGCTGCTTCACGCGGCTGCCGGCAAACAAATAGTTGCCGTTGCTGTCTTTGGTGTTGGCCAAGCTCAGCATTTGGTCGCGTAGCGCTTGCATCTCAGTTGCCAATGCTTTGCGATCACCTGGGTTGAGGGTGTCATTGGCGCCTTGCACGGCAACTTCTTTGGCGCGGACCAGCAAATCGCCAACACTTTGCAACGTACTTTCTTCACCTTGCATTCGGCTCTTTACTGTGTTCAAACTGCTTTGGTAGCTGTCTTGCCGATTCAAAATAGATTTAAGGCGCTGAATGGTGGCAGCCTGGTCGGGCGCATCGCTGGGATTGATCACCTGTTTGCCTTGTGCCAGTTGGGCCTGAGTTTGTGTCAGCTTGTTTTGCACGGTGCTCATTTGAGCAGAGCCTCGGTCAAACATCAGCTGAGTTGAAATTTTCATCATGATTCAGGTTCCTGTCTTCAACGCACTTGCAACACACTGTCAAACAGTTGGCTGCTGATTTGCAAAATTTTGGCGGCAGCTTGGTAGGCTTGCTGGTATCGAATTAAGTCTGCGGCTTCTTGGTCTAAGCTCACACCCGACACGCCGTCTCTGGCTGTTTCGGCTTGGTCGTAGACCACTTGCAAGGCCGACTGGGCAATGGAGGCTTGACGGGCGATGTTGCCCATGTCGTTCACGGTGTCAATGTAGGAGGCGGCAAAAGTTTTGCCGCCACCCATGACAGGGTCACTTTCTAAGTCAATCATTTCCAACATGTTTTCATTGTTGCCAGTGCCATCGCGGTTGCCATCAATCGTGTAAACATCGCCTGCTTTGGGTGGGCTAGAAAATGAAATCTGAATGCCCTGATATACAAAGGCAGGCTCAAGTTGCAGCGGGTCAAAGTTGCGCTCGGCCACCTTGGTGCCTGTTTTGGTGTCCAAAATGGTAAAGCGAGTGGCCGTATCAAACCGTACTTCCAACGGGTTGGTCCGCATGGCTTGTTTGGCGTCTACAGCCGCGCCCGAGTAGCTGGCTGAAATTTTGGCATCGCCTGCACCGGTTAAGAAAACAAGCAAGTCTTCGTTGGCTGCGCCTTTGATGTAGGCGCCGGTTTTGAATCCCAACTTTGCCAAATCTGCGGGTGTGCCCGTGCCAAAGCCCAATTCAATGGGGGTGTCTTTGCCATCAATCAAGGGTCTGGTGAGGGTAATTTGACCGCCATACGTTTGCGGCTTCAAACCCAGTGCGTTGGTGGCGGTAGTGGCAGCAATGCTAATGTCTTGACCTTCAAACCCTGCGGTGTTGGTCAAAATCAAGTGGCCATCATCGGTCAATTTGGCCATGACTTTGGTCACGCCCGATTGATTGTTAATGGCAGTGACCAATGCATTGACATTGGCCAAAGGGCTTGCGCCGTTGACAATGAGTGTGGTGGCGGGCGTGGCAATGCCTGTTTGTGTAATTGACAAAGGCAAGCTCAAATTGATTTGGCTGACCGGTATTCTGAGTTCATTCTTGGCAGTAGCGGTAATACCATCTACGTTGGCTGCATTGACCCATTTCGCCAAGTCATTTGCTTGAATAGAGTTTCTAGCAGAAGCCGTAGCAACCCCCGCAATGGCATTGGCACCTGTGGTGGCAGATGTAGCGCCCGACAAGCCCCAAACATTATTGGTACCTCTGGAGTTGGATGTGATATCTTGTGAGGTCAAACTCACATTGCTTATGCCAGAGGTAGCAGCAGTCAAAGCAAACCCAGTGCCTGCAACACTAGAAGTAATCTGCACATCGCTGCCACTGGCAGATGCTGTGACGTTTTTCAAAGCGCCTTGGCTCACGCTTGTATTGATGGCATTGGCCAGTGCAGTTGCTGCGTTGGCAGTGATGATTGATGCTGCGTTGCTAATTGAAGCTGCAGTCCCAATGGCACTGTTTGCCGTTGCTGAAATGCTTGTGCCGTTAATCACCGTGCTGGCACTGTGAGAGTAGTTGTAAGCCACAGCACTTTTTAAATCGGTAATTTGATTGTTGGTTAGAGCGGCTACGGTGGTGGCAGTGGTGGTGATATTGTCAATATACAACTTTGCACCTGCTGCTTGAGCGCCATTTGAATCCCAGCTACCTGAAACAAACACAAACTTGTAATTGCCAGCATTAGGCACGACAGTTGACTGAGTCGCCCAACTTGTGAAGTCGGTAGCACTAGCGCCCGTTCGATTCAGGAGCTGAACCTTAGTGCCTGTGTTGATGTCAACCAAGTAAGCATAAACGTCATAGGCATCTGAACCACCTTGCGCTTGCCAGTCAAAAGAAACGGTGTCGCCAGCTTTTAAAATAACACTTGAATTACTGACCAGGGCTGGGCCGTGTACAACGCCACCTTTGCCTGAAGGTGTGTTGATCACACCGTTTAAGACAGAAGAGAGCTCTACGGAGGAGCCACTGCCTGTGCTATTGTTTGATGAAACAACAGTGGTGTAAGTGCCGCTGCTTAAGTTTTCGGCTTCGGTGCCGCCATTCGGCGCGGTTGTGCTGTCGATGGGAGTTGGCCAACCAGCCAAAGTGCTAGTGCCATCAAGCTTGACTCGACCATTGACAGTGGTCCACCCAGTAATACTGGTAGAGCCAACAGCGTCAGTGCTGAAATTGGCATTGACAAACGGCGCAGGATAATTGATTCGCAATGCCTGACCATTAAGTCCATTGAACGTACTGTCAATTTGTCCAATTAAATTGGCTGCAGTGCCGTTGCCAAGGTACAACTGGTTGTTAAAAAATGAGAGTTTGCCGTTGGTAATGTCGGCGCTGCTGCCATTGATGGGCCTTAGACTTTCAGACGAAGTGCCTGAATTTGTAAACTGCAAATAGGAACTTGTCTCCTCAAAAGTTGGCAGCGATGGGTTGACACTGGCTGCAATTGATAGCTTGGCTACTTGGGCGACAGCACCTGTTTTTTCCAGGCCAAAGCTGGCAGCCGACAAGCCCTGAACGTCCGAGTCGTACCAAACCGATAAACTGGCTGCGGTGGCTTTCAGATCCAAAACGTCAATGCCCAAGGTGGCCGTTGTGCCATGCAAATTCGTTTTGGCATTGATGGCGTTGGCCACTTTGGTTAGCCTGTCTGTGACAGACTCGCCTTGAACAAAGCCCACAGAAACAGCCGTACCATTGATGTACAAATTGTAGTTGCCGGTAGCTGTTTGGCTTGTGTTGGTCGAGGCGCCAACAGTCGAGGCAATGACCACATCCGATTGTTGTGCCGAGCTATCTAGCGCCGTTAAGCTTTTGCCATTGAGCGTAAACAAGCCACTCGCAATGCTGGTCATGCCACTTTGAATGCTGGTGCTAATCAGTTGTGCCGGTAAGTTGGCGGAGGCCAGCGCCGTGTGCTTTGAGGGGTCGGCTTCAGCCATGTCCCATCGCAATTGCTTGCCAACATCTGCCTTGGCGCCGTAAAACACAGAAAGGTCTTTGTAGCTCTCGGTGCCTGTGACATTCAGGTAGGCATTGCTGTAGGTTGCGTTAGTAGCAAAACCATTTTCAGGCTTGAGCATCAGGCTTTGCATGTCGCTGTTAATGGCGGCACCAACCAATTGGCGTCCATCCCGCGTAAAAACTTGCAACTGTTGCCCAGGATCGGGCTCGCCCATCAGCAGGTTGATATTCTGAAAGCCATTTGGAATGGTGGTAACACCTGTAAAAGGCACACCTACTGTGGCGCGGACTGCAATGGCAGAGGCATCGCTTGGGTTATTGGCCAGCACCTTGGTGAGTGTGGCAGGGCCATTTGTTTGCGGTTGAACATAGGTAATGCTAGCATCTACATCGCCGGTGTTGTTGGCGGCTTCAATGACACGAAACTGTGCGGCAGCAGCCACACGCAATGCATCTTTGAATACAACTTTTACAGTGCCAGCAGCACCCACCGTCGTATCTTCAATTGAGAACAAAGCGGTGCCTGGATTGCCATAAGCATCAATACCACCTTGGTGAATGGCATTCGTCTCTTTCACAAAGCTTGTTGCCAATACATCAAGCGCACTTCGGCTGCTGCCCAAAACTTGTTCTCTAAATGACATCAGGCCAGACAGCTTGCCACCACTTAAACCAGACAAAGGAGTGGGTGTGCCATAGGGGTCAAGTACCAGGCTGACTTTTTCGGGCGCGGCCGAGTTGAAGTCTGTGCCCACCATGTATGACTTGATGCCATTGACAACCACATCTCGGGTAATGGAGGGTCCAAGACTGACTGTGACAGAGCCGTTTTCAGTGAAGAACGTATTGATGTGGACGTAGCTTGAAAGGTCTTTTAAAAGAACATCGCGTTGATCCAACAAATCGGGTGGTTGATCGCTTGCGAACTTTTGCTTGGTCAACTGTGTGTTAACAGCCGCCAACTGCGAAAAAATAGTATTCATTGAATTGACGTAGCCCTTGGTAGCCTCGTCAGTTTCACTTTGAACCAAATCTAACTGAGCAGACAACTCTCCAAAGCGAGCCGCCAAATTTTCTGAATCGCGAACAAAACTACCACGCATCACGGTGGACGCTGGATCGGAGGACAAATCACGCGCAGCATTGAAGAATTGATCTAATGCACCGCTCAAGCCCATGGAGGTACTGCCCATGATGTCAATCACGCGGTTGGCATAGTTCACCATAGGGCCTTGGCTTTCAAGGTCGCTGTTGCTGTTGCGCAGGTTGGCTTCAATGAAGGTGTCGTATTGGCGCTTAACGGTATTGAGGGCCACACCTGTGCCCAAATAAACCGTACCCACTTTGGCAACGGGGTTGGCCTGCAATACAACTTCTTGGCGCGAGTAGCCATCGGTTGAAACGTTGGCAATGTTGTTACTGACCGTTCCTAAGGCGCGCTGATAAGAGGCAACTGCGTTGGCTGCTACGCTTACTAAATCGGTCATTTGTCACCTCCCAGCAAGAACTTGGGGGGTGCGGTGAGCATGTAGCCCGAAGCCGCTTTGGGCAGTGCAAATCCATTTTGTTTTGGATTCAATACCTTGTCTAACGGCATACCCACGGCCTGTGGGTTCAGAGGGAATGGCTTTGTAGCGTTCAAAGCGGCAGGATCTTGCCGTTGCTTCAAAATATCTGCCGTAGTGGCAATGTTGGCTTGTTGTTGTTCTAAGTTTTTGACCAACATGTCGGCTAAGCCCATGCTGTTCTTTTTGGCCAGCTGCACAGAAACCTCTTTGTCGAACATGCCTTCAAAGGTTTCCATGGTGTTTGACTCAGACATTTCGCTCTTCACAATGGATTCGCGCATGGACTTCATCATCATTTGAAGAAAAAGTGCTTCAAATTGCTGTGCAGTTTCGCGCAGGGCGCCTTTGGCATCCTTGCGCGCCTGTCCCTTCAACTGACCAAGACCGTCGAAGTCTAGGTAGGAGTTGGTTGAGGGTGAGTTAACAGCGTCCATGGTGTGTGTTCAGAATTGCTTTTCATAAGAAAGAGCAATACTTGTGCCAGATTTAGATCACAATCAGCTCGGCGCGCAAACTGCCTGAGGTTTTGAGGGCCTCCAGGATGGCAATCAAGGAAGAGGGCGATGCACCCACTTGATTCACGGCATCCACAATTTGTCGAAGGTCTACACCAGGCTGAAACAAAAACATGGGTTTGTTGGGCTCACTCACAGTCACTTCTGCGTTTTGAACTGCCGCGGTTTGACCTTGGCTGAATGGGCCAGGTTGAGATACTTCATTGGTCGCAGCAATGGCAACTGAAATAGTGCCATGCGTGACGGCGGCAGCGGTAACCCGCACATTGCGGCTAATGACCACCGTGCCTGTTTTGGCATTGATGACCACACGCGCAGGTGGCTCGCCTGGCATGACATCCATGTTTTCGATCATGCTCATGAAGGCAACGCGTTGTGTAAGGTCTTGCGGCGCTTGTAAAGTAATAGACACGCCGTCTAGTGCGCGCGCCACATCGTTGCCAAAACGGCCATTGATGGCGCTCACAATGGCATTGGTGGTGGTGAAATCACTTTCGCGAACGTTCAAGACAATGCGATCTGCTTTGTCAAATGGATTGTCAACCACGCGCTCTACCGTAGCACCTGAAGGAATGCGAGCTGCGGTAGGCACGCCAATGTTCACTTTAGAGCCGGCCGCAGCGGCATCAATACCAGTGGCGGTAAGCGCACCTTGTGCCAGTGCATAAATTTCACCATCAACGCCTCGCAAGCTGCTCAGTAACAAAGTGCCACCGCGCAAGTTACTGGCCTTGCCAATGGCTGAAACCGTAATGTCAATTTTTTGACCGGGTTTTGCAAAGCCCGGAAGCTCTGCCGTAACCATCACGGCGGCCACGTTTTTAATATCCAACTTACCAGAACTGGTGGCTGTTTCAAAGTCAGACAGCGGGCCTTCCATGCTAACGCCCAAACGGTTTAGCAAGGTCTTCATACTTTGGGCTGTAAATGAAACATCAGAACCATCACCCGTGCCTTGCAAGCCAACAACCAAGCCGTAGCCAATCAGTTGGTTAGATCGCATGGCTGCCACTGTAGTCAGATCTTTAATGCGATCGGCATAAGCCGATGTGCCACTTAAAGAGAGCACCAACAAAAGAACAGTCCAAGAGGCTGTCCAGGTTTTGAATATTTTTTTCATGGCAATCTTTAAACGGAGTTCAATGGGCAAGGACTGAGTCCAAAATTAGAAAGGCCAAAGTTTCAAAAGTGCACTGGTGCCCCAGCCAGCTTTGGTGGCATTGGCCAAGTCGCCTGTGCCTTTGTAGGCAATTTGGGCATTGGCCAAACGGCGAGATTGCACTGTGTTGTTGGGCGCTACATCGTCGGGTCTGATAATGCCGGCCACCTGAATGATTTCAGAGCCTTCGGTCAGTGCCAGTTGTTTTTCACCGCGCAAAACCAGATTGCCATTGGCCATGATATCGACCACAGCCACGGCTACCGAGCCGGTTAGGCTAGCTTGCTGATCTGCTGCCCCAGTGCCTTTGTTAGAAACAGAGCCACCAGTCATATTGATGCCCTTCATCAAGCCACCTAAACCTGCGCCATAGTTTTGAAGGCCTGTTGGAACCAAGGTGTTGCTAGAGTCGCGGGTGATGGTGCCGTTTTGAGTGCGAGCAGCTTGCGTCGATTCATTGAGCAAGACCGTGATCACATCACCCACTTGAAAATTGCGACCTTTGCCAAACCAACTGTCGCTTTGACGGCCCACATAGATGGCACCAGTTGCCATGGTTTCGCGCGCATTTTGAACGGGGTAGACCGGTTCAAATTGGGGTGAATGTGTCATTGCCTGCGAAGGTGCGACACTGGTACAGGCCGTCATATGGGCTGCACAAAAGGCAACGCCAAGGATGACAAGCCAAGGTCTGCTGAGTGAACGGGCAAAGGGCTTAGTGTTCGTGCTTAAGTTCATGATGAGGAAAATTAGAGATTGTTGTTAATGAACTTCAGCATGCCGTCAACAGCAGAGATTGCTTTAGAGTTAATTTCGTAAGCACGTTGGGTCTCAATCATGCTGACCATTTCTTCAACAACATTCACGTTGGAAGCTTCTAAGGTGCCTTGCATGAGCGTGCCAGCCCCTGTGACACCAGGCTGCAATATTTGGGGTGCGCCAGATGCAGGCGTTTCTTTCAACAGATTTTGTCCCTTGGCTTCCAAGCCACTAGGATTGACAAAACGTGCCAACTGAATCTGACCAATCACCTGAGATCCGCCAGCCGCCAGTTCAATGGACACTGTGCCATCACGCCCAAAGGTAACGCTGGAAGCAGTATTCGGAATGGTGATGGCAGGCTGCAACAACGCGCCTGAAGCCGTCACAATTTGCCCTGTGTTGGAAAGCTTAAAGTTACCATCACGTGTATATGAAATAGTGCCATCGGGCTGTGCAATTTGAAAAAAGCCTTCACCAGTAATCGCAATGTCCAATGGATTTTGCGTGTTGACCATGTTGCCTTGGGAGTGTTGCTTTTCTGTAGAAACCACGCGCACTCCGGTACCTAGCATCAAGCCAGTTGGGGCTTGGGTGTTGGCGCCTGTTTGACCGCCAGCTTGGCGAATGTTTTGATAGAGCAAGTCTTCAAACACAGCTCGGTCGCGTTTGAAACCAGTTGTGTTGACGTTGGCCAAGTTATTTGAAATCACGTTCATGCGCGTTTGTTGCGCATCCAAGCCAGTTTTGGCGACCCACATGCTAGCGTCCATGGCGAGCTCCTTTTAAATATTCAGTAAATGGTTAAAACGTTAAGAGACGCGCATCATGCTGCCGCCAGATTCATCAACGTCTTTGCTTTGCTTGATCACGTTCACTTGCATTTCAAATGAACGGCTTTGGTCCATGAGTTTCACCATGACTTCCATGGCGTTCACGTTGGAGCCTTCTAAGGTTTCAGGCGTAAGACTGACCAATTTGCCAGTGACAGGAATGTCTTCGTTGGGCTTACCAACAACTCTAAAAAGGCTGTCTTCGCGGCGCTCTAAAGATACTTGGCTGGCATCGCGCAACAAAATTCTGTCTACCAACACAGGTGCAGCCACGCCAACTTGAGCGGGGTTGGTCGCAAACACAGAGCCATCTTTACTAATTTCAATGAAGAACCCAGGTGGAATGGTAATGGGACCGCCATTTTGACCTCGAACCAAAGCGCCTGTACCCATTTCTAATACACCGCTTCCATTGACCTTTAAATCGCCACGACGCGTGAAGGCTAATTCACCGTTTTTTGCAGTGACGCCCATCACAGCTTGCTCATCCATTGCAATATCAAGTTCGCGCCCCGTTTTAACGATGACGCCTGGACGCATGTTGATGTTGTCTGTGCTAAAGGCTTGAGGTTGCAAGCGTGATTCAAAACCAGCACCTTTAACTTTCAAAGTCAGCATGGCGGCTTCAAAGCTTCGCTTAAAGCCCGGCGTTGCCACATTGGCCAATTCATTGGTCGTCATTTGACGGGCTGTACGCCCTTCATTGATGGCGGCCGCGGCGTTAAAGGCTAAACGATCCATGGTGAGGTCCTGGTTTTAATTCAGAAAATAGAATTAAGAGCGCAAGTTAATGATGGCCGACGTCATGGTGCTTGATGTCTCAATGGCTTTGGCATTGGCCTGGAAGTTTCGTTGCGCCGTAATCAAGTCCACCAATTCTTGCGTCAAGTCCACGTTGGCTCGTTCTGTGGCACCAGCGCGCAAAGTACCGAAACCAGCACTACCCGCAGTTCCTAAAATAGGATTGCCAGAGGCAGCAGAAGCCAAGAAGCTTGAGTCACCAATCTGGCGCAAGCCTGCCGGGCTTGAGAAGTTCACCAGCAAAATTTTGGCCAATGACTTCTGTGTGCCGTTAGAAAATGATGCACTGACCAAGCCATCGTTGGCAATGGTCACACCCACCAAGTCACCCTCGGGGGCGCCATCTTGTGATTGAGACAAAACAGCAAATGCTGATGAGAACTGTGTTGAAGCAGAGTAATCAATGTTGATGGTCAAAGCACCTTTACCACCTTCGAGGTAAACGGTTTCAAGTTGAGTACCTTCCACTGGCGACACCAAGTTACCACCGGTGTCAAATGTTAGCTCACCTTTGTCTAAGAAGATGGGAGACCATGCGGGTAAGACTGTAAAACCATCGCCGTTGGTTGTTTCGTTGCCTTCACCATCAATGTACTTTGGCTGAACGGCGCCACCTACAAAGTCTGAGTGCTGTGTAGGTTTAATCCATGTAGATGTTGTGCCACGACCAGCCTCAACTGTTTCAAGGCCCCAGTTGGAGCTACCAGAAATTTTGATGAATGAATCAGCGCCTGTTGTGCCCGTGGTGAACACAAATCGATTTTTTGTAGCATCGTAAGACACCTTGACACCATTGACTGTGGAGGGTGTGCCGCCTGTGGTGCTGTTAGAGCCCATGGCGTTAATGCCCTTCTCTAACTTTGCCATGAAAGTTGACAAGGAGTAGTTGGAGTCGATAGGTAATTCCACAGTTCCCTTAATGCCATCAACCGTAACCACAAATTTATTGTTGGTTGCATCTACCGCAAAGTTATTGCTTAAGTTGATCGTGGGTGTGGCGCCGTAGGCTATGCCTGGCTCTGATGGAATACCGCGAGTGGCCAAATCAGTTTTGGTCACAGACCCTGCGGTTAATCCAAACAAGGCCAAACCAGCAGCATTGACATTGGTGATGGCTAGACTAGAAGCGTCACCAGTTTTACCTGACTCAAACTTGAAAACCTTGTTCACTGAATCAAATGAAATTTTCATACCAAAACGTTGCTCAGACCCGGGCCTTAAAACAGTGCCATTTGGGATGACTTTTCCTGGGTAGTGGCCAGTATCGTCAATGGTGACTGCTGTAGGAGTAAGTCCAAGAACTTCGTTTTTCGTACTTCCGGATTTCAATGAAATCGTATTGGTGCCGTCTGCAAATTTGAAGCTTTGAGTTGAGTAGTCGTATGAAACTGTAACGTTTCCTTGGGTTGCACCCGCTGTCGTGACCCTCAATGCTGAAGCATCAATTTGAGCTTGAATTGCTGCTACGGCTTGATTGATCGTGACCTTACTGAGGTCGGTAATAATTCCGCTCGAACTGGCTGCAAGCGTCACGGTGACTGGCGCTGCCAGTGTTGTTGAAATTCGTGATGAGGAAATGTTGAATATGTTTGCACCGGCAGCGCTAAAGTCAAAGTAAGCCTCATCACCAAATTTTCTGTTCAGCACAGCTGTGGCTTCAGCCGCAATTTGGGTGCCTGTTAACGGTGTGGTAATTGTCCTTAGATGGTCTAGATCTAAAGTAACTGGGTTGCCACTGCCATCCACATCGATTGTGAACAGGGTTTTCAATGCATCGGTTGCTGTTAAGGCGGGTGCAGGTGGCACGAGTCCCGACAGATTGCTAAAGTTGATGCCGTTGGTAAAATCAAGAGAAGAAGAAGTCAGTGACGCTCCTTCAATGGCCGCACGCGATGATGTGCGCTTGTCTGTAAGTTCATCAAGACTAAATAATTGTGTTTTGGCTGTGGTTAATTCATCTTTGACAACGCTGTAGGGCTGAATTTGGCCATACTGATTGACATACAGTTTTTCACCGTTGTTGTCTGTCGATTGAACCAATGAAGCTTCCACCGCATCCTCGCCCACAAACACATGGGTTTGCCATTTGTTAAACGGAACGTTTTGATTCGCATTCGCTGTTTTGACGTAATAAATGGTGGCCAAATAACCGTTACCACCATTGTCATAAACCGTGAATGCAGTTGACTT
>Ga0209551_1000647_pt1 | contig 13044 bp, 26 predicted proteins | sample LauGreSuBDMM15SD_2_FD_187568 | JGI IMG/M metagenome (GOLD analysis project Ga0209551, IMG submission 187568) | Freshwater lake microbial communities from Lake Michigan, USA - Su13.BD.MM15.SD (SPAdes) (version 3) | ecosystem: Environmental > Aquatic > Freshwater > Lake | place: Lake Michigan, USA... | reverse complement strand
GTGGATAACATGTCGCTGGTCGTGGATGCCCAGGGTCAGTCCATCACCTGGCTAAGCGAGCAGCAAGAAACCCTAATCAATCAACTGTCTGCGTACAAGGAGGAACTATCCATCGCCCGCGAGCAGTTGAAGGAGTTAGAAGGATTGCACAAAGAAAACACATCGCTCAAGAAGCGGGTCAAGGAACTCGAAGCGCAAGTTGCCAAACTTGAGGCTGAGTTGGAACGCCGTAAGAAGTACACACCAAAGACTAAGCGTGGAGGCGAAGATGCCTAAGAGCCAAAATGGATGGCCGGTTATTGAGTCCCAGTCGGACCGTAACCTGAAAGTCATCCGTATCCCAGGGACCGGCACACCCGGCATTCCGTTGCGCGTCCAAAAGGACTGCGCTGCCGTACTGGCTTATGTCGCCAGTCGCGTACACAATGAAGTTTCTGACTTGCGGGAAAACAACAAGCCGGGAAAAACGCAGGATGAGGGCGGTTACAACTACCGTAAGATTGATGGTTCCACATCATTCTCTAACCACGCATCCGGCACAGCCATCGACTTGAACTGGCAGAAGTGGCCTATGTTCAAGCGTCGTATGACGAAGAAGCAGCGTGCAGCAGCCGAGGCTATTGCCGTTGATTTAGCAGAAGTCGTCCGCTGGGGAGGGAACTATAGACCAGCCCGAGTAGACGAGATGCATTGGGAGATTGCTCCCGGTGTGTCAGCCGCAGACCTGAAGAAGTTTATGAAGGCTCACGGCATCAATAACAAGGGTGAAGTCAAGGTGGCTTCTTCCCGCATTGCAATAGCCTAAGACTTTAGGAGGTCTAATCGTGGCATTTACATACCCACCAGTTGGAGGGTCCAGCACACTGGATGGTTTGACGGATGTTGACACCACCGGTGCAGCAGTTGGTCAATCCATAACATGGAACGGCACCGCTTGGGTTCCGGCAGGACCATTCGGCTCACTCAACTCCCCACAGATTGTACAGCCGGGAGGACCAAATCTCTTTATTCCTCGCGTCACCGTACTGCCTCGTGGTAACAACGCATCCAGCATTCGTGATGGTCGTGCGTTGCCTTTGGCATTTGCGTCAGCAGTACGCCTAAACAGAATCAGCATTCCATTCTTCAATAACCTTGCAAGAACCGGAACGCAGCCGTGGGGCGAATTGTACGCTAACCCGGGCTGGCAGGTAAAGGCTTACATCTACAGCGCCAATCCAGCGACTGGGATGCCAACCACCATCCTGCGCAGAACTAACCTGGCAACTATCGCCAACACCTCTGATAGTGGCCCATCTCAGGGAACCCTAAACCTAACATTCTCTGACCCAAATTACCTTGATGTTGCAGCAAACACTGTTATCTGGGTTGCTATTGTGTCACAGCCTCTTTTCGTGGCAGAGTTTCCTGAAGGCTGGAATCCTAACAACAAGTATTCCTACAGCGAAGGAGTTTGGTCGGTAAACAACTCGACTGGTGGTGGGCTTACATCGCCACTCACACTCGCAACTACTAACCAACTGGCCCCTCTTGCGTCCTTGCCAGAGGTTCCGTGGTTCTTCGAGCAGTTCGGATTTCCTTTCGGAAGCAACACCCTGAACTACAGCGCTCCGATTTTTGATTACGATGGAACCGGTGGCGGCTTTGCTCAAAACATCAACACATGGGCTGGGTACTCATCATGGCCTTCTGAGCAACGCGAATGGCCACCAAGTTCCGGTAACCAGATGACATTCCCATACGGTGCCACTGGCGACAGCATCTTCTTCTATGCGCAAGGATGGGACCCAGCATGGACCGTGTAGCCTCTCCCGAGGTTTCTCCCCTTGCCGGTTTGGTGGATAAGGTAGAGCCAGAGTATCTGGCCTACTTTACCACTCCCCGCAATCCGGAGGAACTTGCAGCATTTGCTGCATCCCAGTTCACCAATAACTATGTACCGGAGGTACAATCATGATAATCAACGAAGCAGCAGGTGCTGTTGATACCGGTTTCACCGGCTCGCAGCAGCCAATCATCCAGAACCTCGGGCCTGGTGCCATCTACCTCAGCACAACCAACCAGAGTGTGTTGACAAATGGTTTGTACATCCCGTCAGGTGGTGTATACGAGTTCCCGGCAACCCTCGTAGAGGGCGGCAACAAGGTATTCGTACAGGTTGGAACCGGTCAAGTATCGGCTGACATCCGTATCATAAATGTAGGCTAACACCGTAGGAGGTGAACACATGCGCGAGATGCTTATTGACATCAAGCCCGGAGACATCGGGTTTACGAAAGGTGGCGGTTTTGTCGGCTGGATTATCCGGCACGGCACCGGCTCTGCGTACGCGCATGTGTTTGTCTACACTCGGAAGAACAAGGATGGCTCGTGGGAAACCATAGAGGCATGGCCTTCTCGTCATAAGACAAAAGACGGCACTCGAGTTCGAACCCGTACTGAACTACCAGAAAAGATTGTCCGCATCTGGCGCAACAGCGCCGAGCAGTCCCTGGTTATCCGGAAGTCTCGGGACCTGGTTGGCACCCGTTACGGCTGGGGCGAGATTCTTCGAATCGCTGCACGGTTTATCGGTATCAAGTTTATTCCTAAGTACGACAGCGCTAACCGCGCTATCTGCTCAAATGTAACTATGCAGGCTGTGCTATCAGCGCGTCCTCAACTAAGACCGGTATTTCGTTTCGAATCGTACCAGACCTGGCCCGGTGAGTTGGCGGATACTCTTGACCGCATTGTGTGGATTCAGGAAAGAGTCAAGGAGCGGAAGGACATGCTATCATGAACTACAGCAAGCAGAAGTTCGAGAAGGTAATGGGCGAGTACGGTCGTGGTACTCTACATTCTGGCAAGAATCCTAAGGGTCCTAAGACGGCACCAAAGGCTAAGAACCGTAAGCAGGCTATTGCCATTGCGTTTAGCGAGGCCCGTAAGGCTGCGCTTGGAAGGATGTCTAAGTAAGATGACTCCTAACAAGAAGGCAGCACTGCTGAAGATGGCTGGCGTCTCGGGCTACAATAAGCCTAAGCGCACACCAGGCCACCCAAAAAAGTCTCATGTCGTCGTCGCTAAAGAAGGCGAAAGAGTAAAGACTATCAGGTTCGGACAGCAGGGTGTTTCCGGCTCACCCCGCAAGGAGAACGAGTCCGAGTCCTATCGCAAACGCCGTGAATCGTTCAAGGCCCGCCATGCGTCTAACATCGCAAAGGGCAAGATGAGCGCTGCCTACTGGGCAGATAAGGTCAAGTGGTAAAATGGACTTTGACCTAAATCCTTTTGATGGGGACGGATTGAATGTCCCGGTACAAGAAGCCGTTGTCGGCGCACTGGCCCTTGCCGCTATGGCAAAGGGAGGACCGGCTGCCGCCCGTGCAGTCCAGGGGCTGGCTAAGACCGGTGGCAAGGTTTACGGAGTACCACTTACTACACTGGCTAAGACTCCTATCCAATCTATTCGCACATACGGCCCGGACAACCTAAGTTATAAGACACAAGATGTTGACATCCTTGACCAGGTTACTGCCGTCAAGGACCTGCAGCGACGCATCCCTACGCAACTACTGGAAGAGGGCTGGGTCCAGCGCAAGGGCGCTGTGCTCCCTGGTACTAATCTTGCGGATAATCTACCGGACGAGGTCTGGACTAAGATAAACCCCTCTACCGGTATCTTCGAGGAGAGCCGTAAGGCGAGCGAGTTTGCTAACCTGTATCCTGAACTTGTCTTACTACAGAAGAATGCGGCTGGCTCTAAACTTCCAGCGCAGGCTATGCGTGATGCGCTCAACTTTATTGGTGGGCGTCAGTTGCGCCTTACGAATCAGAAGGGTCTTCCTTTCGGTGGTAAGAAGCGCGACTACACGGAAGAGGACCTACCAACTCTCACCAATCAGATGCAAGATGCTTTTGTAAACAACACTACGAGGGCGGCTATGCAAGACTTGGCCGACTACCGCAAGACATTAGGCGGTGCTTTTGATACGCAGGCTGACGAGGCTTTTGCGGACTCCATGCGATTCTTTGCTGGTCAGCGTCCTAAGGTAGTAGACGACATTGTCGAACTTGCTACTGCTAATGGAATTACTGACCCGAACGACATCAGTCTTATGCTTACTGCTTATTCCAGAATGAGTGGTGGGACAAACGCCGCTGGTGCGCTAAGCCGCCTCAAGAAAGCAATCGAACTAAACAAGCAGGGCCTAAGCCTACCGGAATCCCTCCAGTCAGCAGCGGGTCGCTTCGCTGGTAAACTTGAAGAGAACAAGGTTGTCAACCAGGGTATCGATGCTTTGAACTTTGGCGGTGGCGGTGGGGCTAAGACCGCCCGCCTCGAGTCTATCCTCAATGACCTTTATGGTACTGGCGGTAAGGACACCATTGTGCTTGACACCAATGACATCAAGAGAGCGCTGAACATCCAGAACACAGCCTCCGATACTATCCCTGACTACTTATTCAAGGAGCAGGCATTCTACAACTTACTCAACGACTTGGCTGAAAGCCGCATGAACAGCGGCCTAATCAAGAATGTCCTCGGTGAGTACAGCGACGGTAAGGTATCAGCAATCCAATCAATGCTACGAGCAAGAGGTGCATAATGAATAAAGTAACAGGCTTCATCAACCTATTCAAGCAACTGGCTAAGGACCGTGGTCCAGTCACAAGGGCTGCGTCACCAGATGATTTTGCACAGGCTATTGGTGCTGCGTCACCCCAGATGAAGGGGCCGTTCCAGGTGGGAGACTTCCTTACCCAGTACACCCCGGCGGAGTACGCACAGATGCAAACATTCCTAAACAAGGATAAGACAGCAGGGTATGCGCTCAAGCGCATCCTGGACGAAGCCGGTACTCCCACCGGTGGCAAGGAACTGGTTTCGGTTTTCAATGTGGGTCCCGGCGGACGCGGTGCGGAGATGGCCGCAGAGTCGGTGCTTCGCGGTGCTCGTCAGTTAGATAACTACAGCGTGCAGGATGTGCTACCTAAACTTTATGGTAAGGCTGGCTTCCAGGAAACATCGCGATTCCCGTTTGACCCGCAGTACGCACAGGGTGTTTCACCGGCTTTGCTCAAGGCCGCCCCTGACTATGTCGCTATGAATGTTCCCCAGAATGTAGTAGATGACCTGCTCCGTACCCGTTTCTTGAATACTAAAGAATACCTTGACTATGTGCAGACTGGTCGTATCCCGCTTACAAAGCAGAAGGATGTGCAGAACGCCATTGCACTACTCGGCATGGGTGGCGGCGCAGCCGCTACTACCGGACTTCTGTCTCAAGACTAAAAGCAAAAAACCCCACCGGTAATCCGGTGAGGCTTCGCTTCGGGTCGGTTCAGGTACTCTCCCGAGATAGGTCTTACAGGTGGCCGATTCCAGCCAACAGGTTGTTCACAATTACTGCTGTGTAAAGGCAGATTACGAATCCTGCTGCTGCTGGGCGCTTCCAGAATACCCATGCAAGGAATCCTGCAGCGGCAACCTTCAGACCAATAAACGGTGTGTAACCATAGTCGGTAATGAACTTGGCCATGATGCCATTAGACTCTGTTGCGCCAAGACCCAAACCAAGAATGGTTGAGAACGCATCACCTAACTGTGTAAACAGAATAGCGATTGATAGCCAGATAGCAGTGGCACGGCTGGTGTTCTTGTCTCGAACCGGGCGTAGTGAAAAGAATGAACGAACGACTTGCTTGATAGTACTTGACATGTTTCCTCCTCGGAACTTGTTGGTGTCGATACTTACTATTGGGGGCCACCCCGGTATGCCAAACCCCGCCCAGTAAACGAAGGAATACTGAACGGGGCTGGCTACCCGAGGAGGCGGGTCAACCGGAATTACTTACCGGAAGCCTTTTTCTTTGCCGGAGCCTTCTTAGCGACGGCTGCGGTCTTCTTCCCGGCCTTCTTCATCAGGGAATCAACCTGACGCTGCAGGCTGATGTTCTTCGAAAGCAGGTCGGTTGCTTGCGCAATAAGACTGTTGCGGAGTTGTGAGTAGTCCTTCTCTGTCTGGCCGATTAGCGAGCGCCAGAGATTAGAGAAGTAGACCTGCACAGCAAATAGTGTGCGCTTGCCAGCGATGCGTACATCGAGCAAGAAGGTCTTGATGATTTCTTTTAGGTCATTCATTGGTATCCTCCTCAGGGGATGGGTTGGTTTCTTCTGAGAGGTCATCGTTCAACTCAATAGTTCCATTGAGCATCTCTTCGGCCTTCTCCGACGCACCTGCAAGATACATCTGAAGAGCAATCTCAAAGCGGGCTGTAACTTCTGCCGCATACTTTGCCGTCTTCTTCTTACTCTTACTATCGGTGCGACCAGCCATACCCAAAACCTTTTCGGCTACGGCTGGAATAATCTCTCGTGCATTCTCGACTGCAAGTTCAAGGCAGTTCTGTAGAATCACAAGGCTTGCGTCCATCTCGTAGATGGTTCGTAGTACTTCCTTAGCCTTATCATTAGGGATGTCGTTGCCTTCATCAATTGACTTGGCTATCTCAGCAAACTCTTCCGGGTTCATCATTATTCGTCCTCCTCTGTCTTATTGCAGCCACATTCGCAGCCTTCAATAGGGGTTAGTTCTTTGATTGGGCATTCATTGCACATGTTATTGCTCCTCGGTCTTGGTAGGGATTGTGCCAGTCTTATCTCCCACGGCATACACTGTGTGCTCCTGCGACTGGGCATTACGGACAAGAGACTCGAAGTCATCCCACGATAGGATAACCACGACCCGCTCACCCTCGACGGGTTGGCGGTTCTTCATGCCGGGAACACGCACCAGGCGCTTCCAGACAACGGCGACCGGAGTGTCGCCACCAGCCTTCTTCCGGGCTTTACCCAGAGTCTGCTGGACATTGAGGGTCTGTCGGGCTTTGCCCTCCAGCACCCAGCGGCGGCCGGAGATGAAGGCTTCAACATCGCCCTCATCGTCCGAACCACCCTCTGCCAGTCTCCTGGCATTCAGACCTAAGGCCTGTAACGCTTTCACTATCCAAGACTCATGGCTGGTTCCCTGTTGCTTTTGCTTGCTCACAGTTACATCCCTCCAGTTTCTTCTCAAGTTCTGCGATTCTTTTTTCGTATGACTTACGCTCCATCATTTCTGCTGTGTTCTCCTGAGGCGTTACTGCCTGCAAGTGTTTCACATTTACGCAGTTGCGATTAGCGCAGGTGTGGTGTACTACTGAGCCCTCTGGAATTGGTCCGTTGTGGATTTCCCACGCGAGCCGATGGGCCCGCACTTTCTGACCCTTCCAGCGGGTGACCCCGTATCCACCGTCCGACGCTGCCTGCCAGAGCAGACATCCCGTCTTTGTGTCTTTCTCAGAGTAATGGCGCAACTTTTGCCGCGCCGTCCCTTTGAAGTTGGGTTCTTTTGGTGCATCAGTCATCATCTTCCTCGTCGTCTTTTGAACCTAAGTGCCAAGCGGCCTGCTTATCAGGGTCTCCACTTGGGCCATGAACCCATGCTGACTTTGCGTTCACGACGAATCGCGTAAAGTCTGGGTTGTCTCGGAAGACTATTCGTAACCATGTTGCCATAGTACGAATGATGGTTTCTTCATTTAGGTCTGGTATGTGGTCGAGCCCGGCCTCACTCCAGATTGCGTGCATCACTTCGTGAAGCATTGTATCTGAGGCTTGCTGATGCTTCATGTTTGGCGTAAGATAGATACGCTGGTGGTCATAGATACACACACCGTACTGCCCCTTATCCTTAGGATTGAGCAGATGCACTGTGTAGTCTATTGCACCAACCTTTATCTTCTTTGGCATGTTACTCACGGTCGCTCCTTATCGTTGATAGGTCATTCAGAATCTTGAACACCTTCTCCGGTGAAGTTACCTTAGGCGTATCAACTACGCCGTCGGGCAGCATTCCGTTGATTAGGCTGGCTAACCAAACGGTATCTGTGAGCCGCTTGCGGAGTAGGTCTACACCCTTATCCGCACGGGCTTTGATGGTCTTATGGTCAACCCCGATAGTACGGGCTGCTGACCGGTAAGAGATACCGGCTAAGTAGACGAGGCGTACAGCCTCCTCCAGATGCTCCGGTAGTTCGTCCAGGATGCGGTCAAGTACGATTGCGAGAGTGGTTTGACCCTCCTCATCGACAAAGTACTCGTCGTATACTGCTAACTTCGACAGGATGGGACCAATGGTCTCTACATCCTGCGGGTCAAATAACCAGTGGCGGTCTGAGCCACCAGTCTGTGCGTATGTTGTCATGTCTACTCCTCACAGTTACACTGTTGCTGCTCGAGTTCTCTAACATAAGTCAGTAACTCCAGCATACCACAGTGCTTCATGGTTGTAACCCATGCATTCCCGTACTGTCCAGCAGCCCGGTCAATGTACAGTTCAATCTCCGGCCGGGGCATACTTGAACTTTCTCAAGATGTGCTCTGGTCGAATGAGAAAACCGCGTGATGGATTAGGTTCAATCTTGCAGTCTACCGGTGTACCCTCGGCCTCCACTACTATGCGTAGGTCGCTGGTTGGTAGAATAACGATAAGGCCGTTGAGCACGAATGCCCAGTAGTCGGCCTTTGTTACGGACAATCCGGATGGTTCCCAGGATTGTGATGTCTGGTAAAAGCACTCGGTCTCCACATAAAGGTTACCGGTATCCTTCCAGCGTAGGTCGGTCTTTACCTCGATAGTGCCGGATAGCAGGGTCTCAGACACAAGGTCTTCGCCCTCCTTACCCTTGCTAAAGTCAAGGTCGAAGTCACTGAACTTGGTCATCATTAGTCGTAGTACCCCTGTCGTGACTTGTCAACTACTGTCTCGTCATAAGTCCCGCTTGAATAAGCAGAGACAAACGCTGAGCGAAGTTCGTTGCGCTGAGTGGTCATGTTAGTTAGTTTTGCTACGAGGTTATTTACCAGGGCGGTAAGTTCTGCGTTGCCAACAACTTCTGGGCGGTTGAGTAGGATGTCAATTTCGTTCATGGTTTAGGCCTCCAAAGGACTCGGTTAGTTTTTCTACTGCAAATTGCAGGCTATGCAGGTCGCCCTGCCAGCCGTCTTTGATGAAGACATTGGCCATTTCCAACTCTTCTTCGGTGAATCCGAACCAGTGTGCTTTAGTCACAGTAGATACACCCACCATCGCAGATACAAGCAACTGTTGAGGCTGTCTGCTGAGTTGCATCATAAGTTAGAAGATAACCGATGGCGTCAACGAGGTTGTCGCGCTTGGGAAGGTTTAGTTCCCGGGCTATCTTCAACTGTACCATGCACAGGGCAACCTGTTGTGGTGTAACTTCTATGCCTAAGATAGGAGACCAGAGTTTGGCGGTGTCGAGGAAGTTGTCATACGGATGTCCGTACGCTGACTGCCTATCTCCACTTACCAGTCCTGCTGCTTCGTTGGCTATTGTAGGGTCGATTGGTTTACGATGCATTGTCTGCCTCCTGTTTCTTGTGTTTGGTTTTCCGTGTGTACTTGCGCTTACTGGCTACCGGACTGGCCGCATTGCTGCGGCGCAGTTCCAGTAACCGGCGAAGTGCTTCTTTGGATTTCGGGTGCATTAGAATGGGGAATCCTTCTTCTCCTGCGCCTTGCGGATGTAGTAGTCTTTGTCGCGAACTGGTGGGACATAAGACCCAGGTCCACCGGCAAAGTTGTTTGTGACTGGCTCGAGTACAATACTGTGACCGTATGGCTTTAGGTTGTATCGAGTTGCAGGGAATGGTTCTCCATCCTTCATCTTCTTGCATGTGACTGTTACTATCCCTGATGTCTCGTCGTGAGCCATCTGGATGGTTGTGTCAGTAGCACCACGGAGAGCGGTTGAGCCGCGCTCGCGGGTACCATCGGCACCAGTGTGGTGGATGATGATTGGTGAAGCACCAGTTCTTGCACGAACAGTTTCGCACACATTGATTGCAACACCCACATCTTGTGCAGAGTTCTCGTCACCACCGGTGAGAGAGCGGGCCCAGGTATCAATGACGAAAGCACGCAATGGTGATTCCTCATGTACTGCCTCAGCCGTGTTAGCAAGCATTGCCGATTCTGTCTTATCCAAAAGCATCACTGCTCGTGGTAGGATAATCAGGTTCTCTTCGAGTGCTTCAATGTCAGCCGATGGATGCGCTAACTTCCAAGCCTCGATACGCCACTTCATACCACGCAGACCTTCGCCTACGCAATAGATGACCTTACCCTGACGCACCTTCGCGCCGTTGAACTCCGCACCTGATGCAATAGAACATGCAACATCGAGAGCCCAAAAGGATTTAGTAGAGCCTGGTGCACCGAAGACGGTGACCATAGCATCTGCTGGTACATACCCGTCAATGACCCACTCCGGGTCTGGCAGGTTGTCCAGTTCATTCAGGGACAATGTCCGGAATAGCGGCATAGCCGCGCTTGCTTCCGGGTCCCGTAACTTGCGCTTGACTGGTGCGGGGGCTGGCTCATAGCCATCCTCGTCCTCGTCCCAACCAAGTGCTGCTGCTTTCTTACCTACGAATTCGCTTAGTGGTGATGGACCTGGAAAGAAATCCTGTTCCTCGCCTGCTATACGACCTTCGTTATCGTAGATGTATCCCATGTTAGACCTCCTCGTCTGGTTCTGTTACATCATCTGCATCAAAATAGAATGATACCGTCAACTCTTCGGGCATCTGTTCGTTGGTCGGCCAGGTTATGTCCTGACCTGCGGTGAGCCACATGTACGAACCAACAAGGGCTCGTGCTGCTGCGCTCACAAGTTCCAGTACTTCCGTCTCGGAGATTTGTTCTCCGACATGCGGTAGTGCCAGTGTGTCAGACTCGAGTAGGTCTCGTATTGTCATCATCGCTGTCATAAGAAAGAACTTTAGATAGTCCGTGTTCTTATCGTAGCGCTGAGATAACTGGCGAAACAGTTCCTCAAAGTCCTCACTGCCGAGACTCAACCCGGTAGAGCGTGCCAATTCTGTAGCGTGCTCCCAGGCTAAATCGTTTGCGTCTTTCTTTGCTGTGTCGAGATTGGTGAGGGATGTACCAATAGTAATCTCTACCAGATTCTCGTCATCTTCCTGTTGCATGTGTCACCTCCTGTTCTCTGTGATAGTGGAAACCCCGGGCTGTATTCCCGGGGCTCCATGACTTCATGTCTTAGGCAGATAGGGCTGAGAATGCGCCGTACTTGACGGCTGCATCTACGGCCTTGTTTGCCCAGTGGAAGTACAGCGAACCATCACTGTTGAACTTTGCACGGGCGACGGCCTTGACACCACCACGGTCTGTGAAGACGAGGTCTGCTGGGGCCTTATCACGGAATGCTTCCTTCACCTTGATGTTGCAAACAGATGAGATAGCCTTCCCTGCTTCTGCGTCACGACGCTCATCCCAGACATCGAATGCCTCTGGGTTTAGGCCCTGAGTTACGAGCCAGTTAGCGGCGTGCTGCTTCAGGACATCGCCAGGAATTGACGCTGTCGAAACATAACGGACCTGCTTAGCGCTGTCGAATGAATCGACGGCTACTCGCCAGTCCAGTCCACCGGTGTTACCCGGTGTTGCACCGTTTGCTACCGAGCGGATTGCATCCGCACCGGAACCAGTCGGGGCTACGATACCGGCCTGTGTGCCGGGAGTTACCTGAACGGTTGAACCATTCTCGGCAATGTAGTTCTTCACGGTAGCCGCAGTATCCTTTGCGATTGCAAGGCACTGTTCGGTTAGAAGAGCAGCGATTTCTTCTCGCTTTACGAGAGCATCAACTTCTGAGATTGGTGTTTCGAACTCATTGGTCTGCTCTAACTTGATGAATGCATCAACACCGATTGACTTGGCGTTGAGTGTGATTGCTACGGAAGTAGACTTTACTTCCTTTGCGATTGGTGTATCTGACATGTTATACCTCCTCGGTATCGGTTGTTGTCATTAGTGTGGACTGTACCGTCCCGGAACCTTGTGTTCCAGACACGATGGATAGTGCCAGGTTAGACTGTTGGCGCATACGCCCTTTTACAAGGGCTGGCGTTCCGGACAGTGACCCGTCTACTTGGCACCCCTGAAAGAAGGGGCACCACTGTGCCGAGCATAGAGGCCACTCTGTCTTACGAGAGTAGTTCTCTGTTGCTACGACCAGTTCTGCGGCTCGGATGCGGTCTCCGAGTAGTCGGACATCTTCGATGGACGGCTGCACACGCAGCATGCGTCCCTTCTCGAAGTCCTTGCGTACGCTGGTACCGGTTCTGGTTACCATGTAAACCATCTCCGGAAGTTCTGTGACCTGAGGGAAGTCCTCACTTAGGACAAGAGCCGTGGCGTACATCGCGGCCTGTGTCATGTGCCCATCGCCGTTTCTCCAACGGTCGAAGTTCTTTGCTGTCTTCCAGTCTACGACAAAAATAGTGTCAGTAGCAGGGTCACGGTAAACAGCATCAATGTAGCCACCAATGGGTCGAGCGCCATCAACGAGCGGCAGAGTAAACTCCGGCTCGATTGCAACGACTTCCCATCCGAGTACTGTTGGTCGGTGGAATGAGTACCAGTTTCCGACTGCTCCTCGTAGATTGACGAGTAGGTCTGATAGAAGTTCTCTATCTCCGATTGCTTTTTCCAATTCTTGCGCGGCATACTCTTGCATCTCCTGCTCTGTTGTCTCGACTCCATCCTTGCGATTGAGTTCGTGTAGTTCGACGGCAGAGTGAAACGCTGTGCCGACTTCAGCGTATGGCTTAGGTCCTTGTTCAAGTTCAATGACATAAGTCAGGAAGTACTGCCACGAGCAGCCATCCAGTAGGGATGACAGCGTAGACTGGTGCCAACGATACTTGCGTGCGTTCACACTCTCGGACTGTTCAACTGCCATTCGCTTGCCTCCTTCAACTTCTCGATTAGTGGTTTCATACTGTTGTACTGTTCCTGGAACCAGGCCAGTTGCTCGGGAGTTAGGTCTTGTTCTGTCATTAGAAACCATACCCAAGAGTGTACCAGGCTGACACGATGAGGGCAATGCCCCAGCGTCCTGATGATTCGTTGTCTGTCCTAAGCCACTTGTACAGGCAGAGGCCGGTGAGAGCGAGCGCTATCATTC
>Ga0209551_1000644_pt1 | contig 13053 bp, 11 predicted proteins | sample LauGreSuBDMM15SD_2_FD_187568 | JGI IMG/M metagenome (GOLD analysis project Ga0209551, IMG submission 187568) | Freshwater lake microbial communities from Lake Michigan, USA - Su13.BD.MM15.SD (SPAdes) (version 3) | ecosystem: Environmental > Aquatic > Freshwater > Lake | place: Lake Michigan, USA... | reverse complement strand
AATTGAATCAGTTCCTTGTACAATTCTTCTAGTGAAAAAAAATGGATCTCACGAGAAATTATTTTTTTCTCAAGTTCCCTAATTTTTGCTAAAAAGACCAAGATGAGCGTTTTTTGCTTATAGAGTGTGTATATCCCGGTTGAACAGCTAACCACTAGAAGTAACTCATATCTATGGCAAGATAAATAAACGATTGCCGATTTAATTGGCTGTAAAACTACACTGCCGAGTTTAGGCCAATTAACCGTAATAGTGCAATCTTTTCGGACGAAGGCCGCTCGGTCAGCATCCCATTCAAGGATGATATCACTTCCCGGATCTGGATTTTTAAAAGTTAAGATGGTGTTTTCTCCCATTCTGCTATCTGTGGTTTTTTGTAAATGAAACGATCGAAAAACATTGTCATCTATTATACAAAATAAAAATTTATCATTAGATTATAAAAAACGTGTTTTATTTCGTATTGAGCATTAGCATGGCTATATAGCCATAGTTAAAAAAAAATACACTTGTAAAAATCTATTTTTAGAGTTTTTTCTAAAAATAGATTTTTACAAATGTTTAGCTGTTATTAGATTAGCGCTTTAGAGGAAAAAGAGTTAAAATTTGAGGATACACGATAAAGAAATTTTTAATTTCTTTATCTTGGTAGCTGTATTTTTTTCAGCATACGCTCTTGGCGCTTCAACAATTTCTCCAATCGTTGAATTTTTTGACCTTGAGAGTCATTAAACAAATGTAATGCTGTTGGAACAAGCTTATTTTTATCTTGTTTTTGACAGATTTTTAACGCCTGATCAAATTCAGTTTTTAAGGCTGTTATCTTTTTTTCATGCCCTATATGCAGTTTGGCTAATATATCAAGAATTCCAATTTCTAAATCCTGCTGAATTAATTCCATTGGGCCCAACCTAAATTCACAATTATTCAGTTTCTGTTCTAATTGATAGATATCATTCAGAAGCTGCAAAATATACTTTTTATTTTTGTAGGCTTTTTCTAATAATAAAACAGAAGCCAACGTTAAAGTTATTTCATACTTGTTTCTCCATAAATAGGAACAAGAGCCATTCACTCCCCATCTAATGGGTTTGAATAGGGTACTAAAAAATAATGGCCAATCAACCGTAATTACTTCATCTAATCGATAAAAGCCACGCTCAAAATCATACGCATATGACTTATAGGGTAATTTTTTTTCAAACTTCACAATCTGAGGTTTCAGTTCTTTCTTATTCATGATTTTGCTTTTCTTTTTGTAAATAGACGAGAGGTAGAATCACCAGAATTTTTTCAATTTATTAGAATTTCGTGAACCTTAGAATACTGTTTTGTTTTATGTATTATCCTGGGTGATCCCTTATTATAAGAAAAAATAAAATCTTATAAGAAAAAATAAAATCTTTATAAGAAAAAATGAAAGGGGGTAAAATTTTACCCCCTTTCATTTTATTTTTATTTATCTGCTATATTTTGAAGCGTTTTATTTTCAATTTGGCGAATTAAATTTTCGAATTGAATTTCTAATTGAATTTTTCCTCTATTGGTTGTACATCCTAACCAAATTGTCTCTCGTTGTGTAAAAAGCCAAATTTGAGTATATGGTAAGTAACTAAAGCAAGTCGTCAACATCAATAAAGCAAATCCTAAATAAATGAAAGTAATACTTGGATCATATTTAATTAATAATCCAGTGGAAGGTAAAATTTCTAAAATGCGAAGACGAGGAGTCAAAAAGTCCCCCATATTTTTTATTTCTAAAAATACACCATTTTGATCATACACAAAGAGAACATTTTGTAATTGATCGAAAATTAACGTAAATGTTTCTTGAGATTGGTCAATCCAAGTAATCCATGATTTGGGATTTTTTTGTAAAGAAAAAAGAGGTAGCTCATAGACTTTCTTTTCTGTTTGATTTTCTAACCGGATCCCTAACAAATTCCAATCACTTTGATAAAAATCTGTTTGTTGATAACGTAATGGATTATTAACGGAAATAGTTTGTTGTTTTAATTCATTTCCATCTTTATCTAAAATGGAAAGATTGGAGTAAAATTGGTGAATTCGATTCTTTTGATATTCTACCCAAAAATCATTTACCCTTGCATTAACAGAAGGTAAGGTGGTCACAAAACCCAGTTTTATCGGATTTTGAATGTGAAATATTTCGCCTTTGGGTAGTATTTCTTGAGCTTTTAAATTTTGAAACGCTCCAAAAAAAGAGCCCCCTAAAATAATTAATAAACTGAAATGCACTAATATGGGACTAATTCTCCCTATTAATCCTTTGTAACCATAAACTAAATTTCCTTTTTGGTATAAATAAAAATTCATTTCTTGAATTTTTAAAAGAGCCATTTCTTTTAAATAAAAAATGTTCTTCACTTTTACAAAAAGAGGTAATTCAAAAAAAGAGTTTTTTTGTTTTTTAAAGAAGAAATCTTTGGAATTGAGAAAAAAAGGAAATTGTCGGATAATGGTGCAGCTGATTAAACAACTTCCTAATATGGCTAATAGGCCAAAAAACCAGGGTGTACTATACAGATGATCTAATCCCAACCCAAGTATCCATTTGTAGGTAAGGAAACCATAAATAGGTTTCACTTCTGAATAATTTTGTTTGTAGAATTCGATTTCTTCATCCTGTTCTATTACTGATCCTAAAGAACTTGAAAGTGCAATAAACGATAAAATGAATAAAGCAAATTTCAAATCGGTAAAAAGTTTTAAAAAGTTTTGAATTTTGAATAATTTCATAAATGAACTAATAATTCTCTAAGGAAGTGTATTTAGAAAAAAGGAAATAAATTTCCTTTTTTCTTTTAAGAAGAAGCAGAAAGAGCTAATTTAACACGTCCTTTACGTCGACGGTTTTTTAAAATTTTTCTTCCACTTTTTGTAGCCGTACGAGCTCGAAATCCAGAGACTTTAATTGCTTTTAATTTTGTTCCGTTAAGTGTATGTTTTGACATTTTCTTTTTATTGAATCATTGTATTTTCTAAGAAATAGTATAACATAAGCATCTGAATTTCTTGGAGCATGAAGTTATAAGACACATACGCTTCCTTACCATATTCGACTAACGGTTTTTGTTGGCCATAGGAACGCCAATTAATCGTTTCACGAATATAATTCATACGCTCTAAATGTTCTGTCCAACAAAAATCCAGAATTTCTAATAAATTTTTCGTAGTACATAGTTTTAAGAATCCATTTTGGTAACAATTCGAACTCGCTATTTCTAAGTCATGTGAAATCCAAATTTCGGAATAAATCACCGTCTTTAAGTCTTTTTGAAAATTGGTAGCTTTTTTGTTTCCTAAAAAAGAATAGCTATAGGAATCAAATTGTTGTTCTAAATCATATTCCCATCCAGTAACCACGGATTGTCCTGAAACGAAACTTGTCAAAAAACTATTTTGCATGTCATTCCATATAGATTCCGAGTAACAAAGAAAAAGATCATTGTAATCATTTTGTGTTAAAAGTTCTTGTCTAGCGGTAAAAATTTCTTTCCGTTGATTGTTTAAAATGGTATCATACTCAAAAACGTTTTTTCGAGTATCATAATTAAACATTTCCACTTTTTTTTGTGCATTTTCTAAGCTTTGGGTAAGCATAGTTGATTCTAAAGGGATATCTTTATCCTCAATTAAATATTGCACCCATTTTCGAATTCCATCTCCGCCAAAAACTTGAATCAGTTGATCATCTAATGAGACAAAAAATTGGGAAGCTCCTGGATCACCTTGTCGACCTGCACGACCCCGTAATTGATTGTCAATTCTTCTTGTTTCATGTCTTTCAGTTCCAAGAACAAATAATCCTCCCAGCTCTTTTACTGCTTTGTTTTCACGTTGGCAATTTTTAGAATACAGTTGAAAAAGGTAATCATATAATTCTTTGAAGGAAGATTTGGCTTCTTCGTTGGAATAAGGAAGATCAGAGATTGCTTTTTCAAGCAAATTGGCTTCATCTTGATAATCTTCTTTTACTATTTCTATCAAATTTGCCAAACTAGGATCATAACTAGCAAATTGTTCATTTTGTTCTAAGAATAGATTCTTTTTTTCTAAAAATATTTCCAATAACAATTGTTTCACTTCAAACATAGGATTTCCTCCTAGAATAATATCTGTTCCTCGACCGGCCATATTTGTGGCAATAGTAACAGCACTTCGTTTTCCTGCTTGTGCAATAATTTCACTTTCCCGAAAAACATTTTCTGGTTTTGCATTTAAGACTTGGTGGGGAATACCCGCTGCGTTGAATAAATCAGAGACAAGTTCTGATTTTTCAACGGTACCTGTTCCGATTAGAATGGGTTGGCCTTTTTCAAAACATTTTTGGGAATGATTTAATACGGCTTTCCATTTTGAAAGTTCATCCTGAAAGACAAAATCAGATAGATCTTTTCGATTCATTGGTTTTGCAGTAGGAAGTACAAGAACATCTAATCCATAAATATCTTGGAATTCTTTTTCAGCTGTTTTTCCTGTTCCAGTCATTCCTGCTAATTTTGGATAAAGAGTAAAGAAATTTTGATAAGTAATAGAACTTTTCGTTTTTGTTTCGCCTCCTATTTCTACATTTTCTTTGCTTTCAATCGCTTCGTGAATTCCCATACTCCAACGACGATCTTCCATAATTCGTCCTGTAAACTCATCTACAATACAAATTTTGTTTTTAAGGACAATGTAATCTTTATTTAATTGAAAAATATACTTTGCTTTTAAAGCATTCAAAATTTCTAAAATCCAGGGATCCTCAACCTCATACAAACTATCTTTGGCGAGTAAGTATTTCGTTTCTTGATATCCTTCTTCTGTTAAATGAATATCACGTCGTTTTTGATCCACCTCAAAATGCACATCTTTTACTAATTTGTTTACAATGGCTTTGGCTAAGGATAATTTTGTCCCATTTACGTCACCTTTAAAACTCGATAAAATCAAAGGTGTTCTTGCTTCATCAATAAGAACAGAATCGATTTCATCAATAATACAATAGTTGAAAGGGCGTTGAACGGTCTCACTAACATGATACGCTGAGCTATCCCTTAAATAATCAAAAACCAACTCGGAATTTGTAACATAAGTAATATCAGAAAAATAACTTTTTCGTTTTTGATCCGTGGGCGTATTACTTTTTACGAGTCCGACACTTAAGCCTAAACCTTTATAAATTTTCCCCATCCATTTTTGATCTCGTTCAGCTAAATAATCATTTACCGTAACAACATGAACCCCTTTTTTACTTAAGGCATTTAAAGAAATGGGTAAGGTAGAAGCTAACGTTTTTCCTTCCCCCGTTTTCATTTCTACGATGTTTCCTTCATGCAACGAAAATCCAGCAGCCAATTGTGTATCAAAATGTTTTAAACCGATAGTTCTTTGAGAAACTTCTTGAACGAGTGCAAACCAAGTGGCAATTAAATGCGAAGGCGGTAGAAAAGAATTTTGAAAAGCGGATGACAAATCATTACTATTTTTTTTGTCAGAATTTGCCCAAGGTTGAAAATGTTTTTGTGTATTTTCAATTTTTTTTTCTAATTCGTCTTGACTTAAATGGATTAAGTTTTTGGATTCTGTTTTTATTTGATCTATAAATTTTTTCATTTTTTTCTAAACAATGCTTTTCTTTTTTAGCAAATTATACAATAGTCAAATTTAGATGTTCCAATTTAGGAAGCTTTTTCTTTCTGTACAGCTTTTTTTAGAATTGGTATAATACGTATTATATTTCTTGATATATTAAAAAAAATGACTAAAAATTCTTTTAATTTTTCTGAAGGAAAGAATATTCTTCAAAAATATCTTTTGACTCCTCTTTGGATGCTTTTTACTCAAATTATGAAAGTAAATACAGAGTTTAATAGACTTTTTCCAACCACTTCTCAAGTCATTCAATTAACGTTTGTCTATTTTTTCGCTTTTCTAGACCTCACGCATAGTATTTTAAGTCAGCTGTACTCATTAGGGCAATCTCCTGAATTTTTAACACCTTTTCGACCTTTCTTGAATCGTCTTTTGACAGATCCGCTTTTTCAAATTTTTGCTAGTCCAGAAAAAGTATATTTTCTTTCGTTTTTAGTCCTTGAATTTATGGTAGTTCGAAAAACCGGTTTTTCAAAATTGGTTCGATATAACATTTTACTTGTTTTTAGTCTTTTAATGATGCAACAATTAGTTATTTCATGGTGGGATGTTATGTTTCATCGTGCCATTTCTCAAAGTGCTCAAGAATGGGCTTATGAAGGGAATCCATTTTTATTTAATGATTTAGAGCTAGTAACTCTTTTCTTTTTCAACACCTTTTTCTGGTTTACCATCTTATATATCTATTTGTATATTCGCTCAGTCCAAGGAAAATTTGCCACTATCCCTTATTTAGGGTTTCTTACTGATTCCGTTGCTTTTTGGTTGCGTATTAAGACACCTACAATGCGATTTGGTCAAGGCAAAAAAAAAGGAAAAAAATAGAAAAGCTTCCTTCTCCTATTTTTAATTTTTTCCCAAAAATAGACCTATATAAAAGAATTCTAACAAAAGTTTCTTTCCTTGGTTTCCTATTGTTCTTTTTGTATCCTGAATCCCTAGACTAAAACACTGCTAGAAATGATTACTCCAAAAGACATTTTAGAAAGCATGTTTTGGTTAAAAATGAAGTTCAAAAGAGAAATGAAGCCATATTCAATTCAAGAAGATTTCCTTTTTTCTAAGATACAATCAACTCCTTGTCTTCTTTATTTTGACGGGGATTGTTCTTAGAAAAAAGGTTTCATAGTCGAAGAATGACTTTTTAAAACATTAGATAAGATTAAGGGAACTCATTACATAAAGACCAATCAAACTTAGAGCTTTTATTCATTAAAGCACAATGAATGATTTTCGAATAAGTTCGTAATATTTATTCATGTTTCGTCAGTATATTCATGAACTTTCTATATTCCATCTTCACATCCATTTTTCTAAAAAAGAAGTACAAAACAATTTTTGGGAAGAAAAGAGTTTTCATTTAAAGATTCCATTCGATTGAATATATCTCAATTATTTTTTATTCGTTCCATATTTTTTGTTATGCAAGTAAGGTTATTTTTAAAGTAACCCTCCGTTCTTTTGTTTGCTAAAAAAATTAAAAGAAGATCTTTAGTATTGGTTTATTAATAATGTTGTATCCTTATGCTAGTCTTAAGAATTTGTTTGTCAATCAAAAAGAAATCAGAAAATATTTTTGATAGTTTTCAACAGCCGCTATTATAATAAAGATAAAAATTGACAATTTTTTCAAAAAATGAAAGTTTTCGCTCTGTATGATTATCAATTTCCTGTAATTGCTTGTTTTTGCTTATTTTTAGCAATGCTCGCTTATTGGATCAGTTTATCTATTCCCAAAAATAATTTTTTCTTTCAAGTTGGAAAAACATTAGTATTCTTTAGTACGTTTCTTTTTGTAATTACTCTTGGTAGTCGTTGGTTCGGAGAAAATTATTTTCCTTTAAGTAATTTATATGAATCCTTAATATTTTTATGTTGTGGAATTTCTTTTATTCATCTTTATGTTGAACAAAAAACAAAAAGTCGTTTAATTGGATCTTTGGTTGTTCCATTAGTTTTTTTTATGTCGGGATTTGCGAGTCTTACTTTACCTACTGATATGCAAAAAGCATTACCTTTAGTGCCTTCTTTGCAGTCAAATTGGTTAATGATGCACGTAAGTATGATGATGATTAGTTACGCCACGTTAATCATAGGTTCTTTACTTTCTATCCTTTATCTATTTTTCTTAAAATTTGCAGATTCAAAATCGTCTGAAAACCTATCTTTCTCCTCTGTTGAAAATAGTTCCAGTCCTCTTTTAGCTGCAGGAACATTAGATGGAAAAACAACTACTGATTTTTTTAAATCATCTAAACGCCCTCTCTTAGAAATTGTGGACATTTGGAGCTATAGAATCATCGGATTAGGTTTTCCATTTTTAACTATTGGAATTATTTCGGGAGCCGTATGGGCAAATGAAGCTTGGGGCTCATATTGGAGTTGGGATCCAAAAGAAACATGGGCATTAATTACATGGTTAGTGTTTGCTATTTATTTACATTCTCGACTTCTAAAAGGTTGGCAAGGGGAAAAAGCTGCTCTAGTTGGATCGGCTGGATTTTTTGTTATCTGGATTTGTTATTTAGGAGTGAATTTTTTAGGAAAAGGCTTACATAGTTATGGCTGGGTATTTTAGTCATTCATTTTGAATACAGAAAAAATATGCAAACCAATTAGGTGTTTTAATTTATTTACTTTTGATCAAGCTACCAATAGATTTTTCCAAACGCAGCATCAGTTGCTTCTGTTGGGAAGAGAGGGGGTTTAATATGGTCAACTAACGGTATCAATTCCGATATGATTAACAAAATAAAGAGTAGTCATTCTCTTTAAACTCAATCTACATTAAAAAAGCTTATAACAACTTGTTATAAGCTTTTTTAATTCAACCATTATTAATCGATACCAAAAAATAATTGTTGATTTCGAATTTTCAATATTCGAACAGCATTTTAACTCCTTGATAACTAAATTCTAATTTTTTAGCTAACTCCACCATTTTTTTCAATGCCTCTAACAAGTGCTTTCTTTCATGAAAGGAATAATAAATAATGGAAACAGTTATTAGAACACCCATCAGTGTAAAGGTATGTTGCAATAGAAATTTTATGGGGTTTTTGATTAATAAATCTAACCACGTTAATTTTTTTTTCTCTCTATCCGAAATTGCACGTATTGCTGCATCGAGTTCAGCCTCTAATTCTGCAAATATTTCCGCGTATAATTCCGCAGCAGATAAACAACCACCACTAATTACTGTTAGTGTAAGTAATGGATTTGCATTAAGTCCTTGAAGGGCCTGTTCAAGTTTTCCTTTTAGAACTCCCTTTGAAGCAATTTGAGAGTTAAATTTTATTTTTGAAACTTCAATCTGATTTGAAATTCCGTTTTTTTTAACCCAGTTTTTTTCATAACGACCCATAGCTTCGTCCGATATTAAAGTTTTATATAAATCAGTTGTACGATTATTTTTATCAGACTTACAAGATTGTCCGACTTCAAACAAGTTTGAGGTGGCTTTTGCTGGAGCTAAACCAAACGAAAAATACGAGCAGATTAATAAAAATGGCAGAATAAAAGGACCGAATAATATTTTACGCAGTTTAAAACGATTCTTTGAGTTTTTTTGGAACATATTGTTTTCAATGCATATATATATAGTATATTTATATTTTTATAAATTAAAAGAAATACCGAAAAACCGGTATTCCAATTAATTTATAAAAATATGGATTTCAGTAGCCGAATTTAAGTTTTCTCAATTCTCTTGAGAGTCTTCGTATTAATTGATTCTGTTGATTATTCAGACGTTCCAGAGTATCAATGGTTACGTATTCCGGCATACTTACGTCCGTCTCAAGTGTTATCTGGCATTCCAGAAATTTCCTTTGTGCCATGTCTAACAGCGATTGCAATTCGGCGATTTTGGATTTCGAAGTAACCATAGTCCCATAAGCTTTTTTTAAAGCCGAAATCATCGATTCGGTATTGTCTACCAGCTGCTGATTTGATTGTGTCAACTCAACAATTTTAGCGACTAATTCTTTATTTTTTTGCTTCAAAACCTCGAACCCGTTAGATGTCAATTCCAGTTTTTGAACCAATTCGAGAGCTTTTCTCGTACTAGTAACTAAGTAATTCCTTTCACGGATACTGTAGTACAAAATTCCGATAGTTACCAACGATCCTAATATTTTCAGCCGATGTCGGATGATAAAACGTGTCGGGTTTTTTATTAACAAATCGGCCCAAGTAAGTTTACGGGTGATTTCCTGAGGCATGGACAGTAATTCCACACATATAAAACCTCCACTAATTAATGATATTTTAAGGGCCGGATTAAAATTAAGAAGTTTCACTAATTCGGAATTCCCAAGATTTCTTTTTACGCTAGGACCTTTTGCCAAGGCTAACTTGGCTACTTTGATTTGCAACGAAATAGGTTTTTTCCCCCATTTATAATTATCGCTGTAAAATTGTTGATTTTCAATCAAAGCGTTTAAAGACTTTGTTGAGGAAAGACGTTGCTGTCCCACAGTGGAAGATTTCTCCACTATTTCTCTGGATTTTGCATTTACGGGACGCAACCCGAATCCGAAGGACGTCAAGACCAAAATGGCCCCTAAAACAAAAGGTTTTACGATAATGCTATTCAATATTTTTTTCATGAAAATAATCCTCCTATCATTCAACATATGACAAAGACGACCAGAATTAATTAGAAAAATGCAAGAACAATAAAGAGTAGATTTTTAGGGAACAGATGAATGTCTCGCAATATCTAATATAGACCGGTCGAATATTTATTCGTGAATCCCAAAAAATTAATTTCTTAATTCTTCTTCGTAAGACTTTAAAAGTCTTAATTTTTTGAATGAAAGGATAGTAAAAAACTATCCTTTCAAATTTTAAAACAACGGCTTAGATTATCCAACAATAACCGGTGCAGCAACAGCTAAGTCTAATGGGAAGTTGTGTGCATTACGTTCATGCATTACTTCCATACCTAAGTTGGCACGGTTTAAAATGTCAGCCCAAGTGTTGATTACACGACCTTGGCTATCAACGATAGATTGGTTGAAGTTGAAACCATTTAAGTTGAATGCCATAGTACTGATTCCTAAAGCAGTTAACCAGATTCCAATTACTGGCCAAGCAGCTAAGAAGAAGTGTAATGAACGTGAGTTGTTGAAACTTGCGTATTGGAAGATTAAACGACCAAAGTAACCGTGTGCAGCTACGATGTTGTAAGTTTCTTCTTCTTGTCCAAATTTGTAACCATAGTTTGGAGATTCGCTTTCAGCTGTTTCACGGATTAAAGATGAAGTTACTAAAGAACCGTGCATAGCAGAGAATAAAGAACCACCAAAAACACCAGCAACACCAGCCATATGGAATGGGTGCATTAAGATGTTATGTTCTGCTTGGAAAACCAACATGAAGTTGAAAGTTCCAGAAATACCTAATGGCATACCATCAGAGAAGCTTCCTTGTCCGATTGGGTAAATTAAGAATACTGCAGTTGCAGCTGCTACTGGAGCAGAGAATGCAACGAAAATCCATGGACGCATACCAAGACGGAAACTTAATTCCCATTCTCTTCCCATGTAGCAAGCAACACCTGTTAAGAAATGTAATACAACTAATTGGTATGGACCACCGTTATATAACCATTCGTCTACAGAAGCAGCTTCCCAAATTGGGTAGAAATGAACACCAATAGCGTTCGAACTTGGAATTACAGCACCAGTGATGATGTTGTTTCCATACATTAAAGAACCAGCTACTGGTTCACGGATACCATCGATATCTACTGGCGGAGCAGCGATAAATGCAATGATGAAACAAGTTGTAGCAGTTAAAAGAGTAGGAATCATCACTACACCAAACCAACCGATATATAAACGGTTATCTAAACTTGTGATCCAAGAACAAAAACGTTCCCAGATATTTTGGCTTTCATATCTTTCTAATGTTGCTGTCATAATAGTGCTAACCTCTTCCAATTTATTATTATTGTTCCTTTCCATTTTTTTTAGCAACTTCTAGAAAAAAGGATACTTTTTTCTAGAAAATTTTTCTTATCTCTCTTTCGACACGAAAAATACATTTCATTTAAACCCCGATAAAATTTCATGACTCAAATTTACGTACATTCGAAAGAATCCCCGAATTTCTTAATTTTTACGCAGAGTGAGTCAACGCTCTGAGAATAACTATTTAACTCAACCTTTTGAATCGTAAAAATTTTTAGAAGAAACTGCGTACTAAAGGTAAAAAAACACGCCGAACATATAAAGTAATACAACTACGAAAAACGAAGGTCGAAATCAGATCCCATCGTACAATTAATCGTGCATCTTTGCGTCGCCATCGCATTTCTTTTTCGTCAAAAAAAGTCTGTTCCTCTTTCTCAATCACATCATCTTGCACATACTCAAAAAAAGAATTTTTTTCCATAAAGTTGGCGAAGAATTAAAATTAAATAAGGAAATACATTTAGCCTATAAAATATTAAAAAAGCTTGATTCCAATCCAAGGTCCGACCTTACCCGTAGAAAGAGACAAAGAGCACTCAAAGAAATAAAAAAACACTCTCTAAAACGAAAAAAGAGGAATATTTTTAACTTCTCCAAAATCATTTTCCTACGTAAGATCGGACTTTCCAGAAAACAATCACTGAGAAAAAAGATTAAGAAAAATAACGTAAAGATTGTTTATACTTTTTCACTAAAACATCCGGATGTAAATTCTGTTTCGAATGTTCTAAAATAGGAAAATTCAACGGCGCCAAGACTTTTCCGTAAATTCCATTGGACGTGTAATTCATACTCTCTTTCTTTTCTACTGTTTCAAAAGCACCAATCCTTAACTCAAACCATTTCATAAATTCTTTATTTAAAGAAATTAATGCAACAAAATAGTCTTTTTTGGAAACATCATCTTGTATATATTTTTTTTGCTGCTGATAAAAATTCGTGGATTGAATAACTTGCTTCAAAGTAGGTTCATTTAGAAAATTGGGTTGAATTAAAATCCAAAAATCTTTCTTTTTAACATTACCATAAAAATAAGCACGTTCACGCAAAATTTCTTCAATGACTTGATTTTCTAAAAAATCTTTTTGTGACATCAAAACATAGTGATAAAGAGGCATACATTCTTTGTTTTTTCTATATGGAAACTTATTATAAAAAGCTACAGAAATCCAGTTTGGTTATCGAACACACCGTAATGAAAAAAGGGAAACAATCACTCCAAGCAAAAACCAACAGATCTTTTTATTCTTACTAGAGATACAAAAAAGAAACAATTTAACACAAATACGCTTTTTTAAATTCAACCGTAAACAACTTTTTAACTTCACTATAATAGAATACTATGATAATAGTTCATATATAGTAATAGGTGGAGGTGATCAACGGTGTTACTTATAAGTAACACCGTTGA
>Ga0209551_1000636_pt1 | contig 13136 bp, 9 predicted proteins | sample LauGreSuBDMM15SD_2_FD_187568 | JGI IMG/M metagenome (GOLD analysis project Ga0209551, IMG submission 187568) | Freshwater lake microbial communities from Lake Michigan, USA - Su13.BD.MM15.SD (SPAdes) (version 3) | ecosystem: Environmental > Aquatic > Freshwater > Lake | place: Lake Michigan, USA... | reverse complement strand
AGTTGATCATCGATGAAGACCTGGGACCGATCCAGATTGGTGGAGAGATTCTCCGCGTAGACGGACGTACCGTAGGAAGAGTGAACCTTAGATACAGGAGCTCATAATGCAGCGCGTTGACCTAAACGACTTTACGGGCGGCATTGAAGAGCAGTTCGCTGCTGATAACTTCTCAGATCGTCAGTGGGCAAAGCTAAAGGGCTTTGTCATGGATACCGACCTGACGATGCGCACGCAGTGGGCAGCGCAGTCTATCGGTTCTGCGGTAGCAATCACTAGCGGAGCTAAAGCCGTATCTGGTTTCACTGGATCTTCTAACTCGTACCTCGTAGCAATCTCTAACGACGGTGAGTTGTGGTGGGCCATCGCTCCCGCAGACACCGCTAACTACACCGCGGCAAACATTGTTTCGTGGACAAAGCTCAGCACTATCGCAGCTAACACTGACTACCGCTTCATTACCGAGATGCTTCTGCCTATCGACGGCGTCGGAGAAGTCAACGCTCTCCTTATTCACTGCGTCTCTGGTTCTACACCAGCAGTTGCGATCTACGAGAACGACGTAACTTCAAGCATTGCCACAAGAACATGGGATCGTTTCTATCCAGTAGATCAGCCGCAGCTTATCGATCCGCTTCTTGGCGAGGTCAAGGCGACAGCAACCGCAACTACCTTTACAGCCACAACGACGTATCAGTCAATCTCCACCTTCTCCGATACCGCCAACTTCTTCACAGTAGCTAACGACGGACCCAACACGATCGAAATCAAGATCGATACTGGCGGAACCCCTATCATTCAGATTGCACCGCTAGACTCCTACACTCACACCGTAAAGCTAACTGGTAGCCAGCGTGTATGGGTAAAGACCCTGTCTGGCACAAGCACAGTTCGTATCGGTATTCTCCTCGGCACCTACCCGCTTGAGCGCAGAAACGTTATGCCTCGCGCCAACGTAGGAACCATGTGGCGTAACCGCCTTATCCTTGGCGACATCAACACCCGCCGCAACTCTGCCCTACCTTGGGAATCTACTGGCAACATCCAGCGCTCACCATACTCGTTCTTCTACTCTGAAGATAATCCAGATGCATTCCACGAGCAGTCAATCCTGTTTGCTGGCTCTGGAGAGTCACAGATTCTAGGCATGCACGTTCTCGACGACTACCTGATCACTATCAGCTCACCAGCCACAGAGTCAGACGGTCTCCGCACATTCAAGGGAACGCTTGACTACATCGCCCTGCAGCAGGGCAGCGTGTCTATCAACATCAACGTACTGCGTGGCGGCATTGGACCAACCCGTGACTTGACGGCCAGCGGCATGCGCGTAGCGTCATGCGTCTGGGCCGAGTCAGGAACCGTGGTCTTCCTGGATTATCTAGGAGGAATCTGGTACACCGACGGTATCCAGGTAGACCGACTAGACCATGTGGGGCCTGTGAATCCAGACGTAACTGTGGCTACCGACGAGGTTGCTGCAATTGGCCGCTACCTGTTTGTAAAGCGTGCTGGTCGTTACATTGTTCTAAACATGATGGGCGGTACGCCAGGCCAGGATGCAGTAGCCGCTTGGACAGAGCTGGTATTCCCTACATACGAAGTAGCGCCTAAGAGCTTCTCATCAGTAGCTGGCAGCATGTACTTTGTAATGGACAACCGAGTCTACCGCTTCTGCGTAGGCCGTAACAGCCAGTCAGACACCGAGCGCCTAACCTTCGACAATGTCGCGGTTGAGGCGACCGTAGCCACCCGCACCCTAGCAGACACAAACCAGCACCAGAAGGTGAACTGGTTCCGCTTCGGTATGCGGACGCGTGGACGTGCCAACACAGCACAGGTGCGCACAGTACAGGTCAAGGCTGGTCCAGCCCTAGACACATCAGTATTCTCATACTCCAAGACACTCAACCGCAACCTGGTAGACAGGGACGAGTTCGTCCTGCCAGCAGGTATCGGGTCAACCACGGAGACCTCGGCAGAGGTCACCTTCAGGGGAGACCTTCAGCTAGAGTCTGCTACCTACTGGTTGACTGGCGGTAAGTTCAGCCGACCTGGAGATGGTAGCGATGCCTAGACGTGATCAAGTAAAGATAACCTACGGACCCGCTCGCTACGATAGCCCTAAGGCTATTCGTAAACAGATCGAGGACTCAAAGCAGGAAACCCAGGAATCTACTGTCCAGGAGATCATAAACGATCCGACTATCCTTCCAGAGTCAACTGGCAGGGGTGGATTCGTTGGTGAGGTAACTGCCTATGATCCAGCGACTCGCGACGGCGATGCACTATTTGATGGTGACACCTATGACTTCAGCAACGCTACTGGAACGTCGCTCGACATCGGCGATACCGTATTCATTACCGAGTCAGGCGGTGAGTACTATGCCGTTGGTATTGTAGACCGCGTTGGGGACATCACCCCCGTACCGCTACCACCAGCTGCTGCACTAAGCCCAGACTTCCCAATAACCACAGAACCTACGCTACCGTTTGACATCAACCTTGGCGCAGAAACTGGCCTTGGCTACCCCCCTGTAGCGGGAGCAGGAACTAACCGCAGTAGGGGATACCAGCTTGTTTTTGATCTAGCAGGAAGCCTGACTTTAGGCACCGACACCATCGTCGGCCCAAACCTCTCTACTAGCGCGACAGCAATCAATGCCTTTACTAGAAGCACCTCTTTGAACGTATCTCTGTATGCCCCGTCAATAACGACCTCGCCAGACCTTTACATCCAGCAAGGTAACGGAACTCTTATCACGTGTACGGCGGGAAATAGCCAGGTACGGTACAGGCGGCCAGGGGACTTGTCGTGGACCAACACAACGACATACGTGAACAATGCATTTGATCTCTACACTGAAAACCTGTGGGGTTGGGAGTGGTCTTCGGCTGGTGTGGGAGCCAGCGTGTTCTACAGAATGTCTAGTGCGGACTCTGCGCCAGTAAGCAAGGGCGCTCTTGGCATACCAAACTCCACCTCAACCGCCTTTGCCCGCGTTCTTGTAGCAGGGCATGGCTTTCTGGCGGCAATACTAATTGGCTCCACAACCGTCCAATTCTACCTAAAGCCCGCCAATGACGATACAAACTTTGTCTTGGCTGGAACCGCGGCCCGCTCGTCATGGAGTGGCGCTAGCAACTGGCTTACTGGTACTACGGACATAGAAGAAGCCAGAGACATCCGCATAACCCCAAACGGTGACGTCACTTACATACTACAGGATGGCACGACTGGCACCTGGCACATGCGGCTGCTAGAGCAGGGCACTAGCATAGTATTCGACTACGATCTCGGGGTTCCAAGTACGTTTATTGACGGGTTCGGAACTACCCGCGGAAAGCTTCAGGGACACACTCATGCCGAGGGTGGATTGGTTCTACTACCTGGCATAGCGGACGATACAGAGCTAGGGTTTGCAACCCCTGGCTTCTACCCAGTAATCGCCGCTTACAATTACGTGAATACTACATACGTTTTCAGCGACGAGTACATGTATTCGCCCCTAACAGCCATCAACAATGCCCTTCAGTCCACCATACCAATAGAGGTTACTACGGGTAGTTTCAGATTCGGAACCAGGTCAAGTACGGCCTCGGAGTTTAGAGTTTACGAGATCTCGGGCCTCTAGGCGCCCCACCACGGACAGATGACAGGAGACAAAATGAGCGAGGCAAACAGTGGCAACTAATCAGAACAACAAGTCTTCGAAGAAGCCTGCCCCAAAACCCGCTCCGAAGCCTACCCCAAAGACTCAGAGGAAGCCTTCCCCTAAGCCAGCCCCTAAGCAGAACAAGAATCAGGGCTTCTTCAGCACGGCTCAGTCCCTCCTGCCTGGTGGAAAGCCAGCCAACTGGTCAGCTGCTAGACAGAACGTAACCAACATAGCCAGAGAAGTATCTGGCGTAGCCGACTTCCAAAGAGCTGCCACGGAGGCAGCCAAGGGCAACTACCTGGGGGCATTCGGTAATGCCGCACTGGGAGCCCTCGGCTTTGTGCCTGGCGTAGGCTGGGTAGCCAAGGGCGGTGCCAAGGTAACCCAGGCAGCCGTCAAGGGTGCCGTAAAGGGTGCCACCAAGGTAAGCCCAAAGGTAACGCAGACCGTTGTTGGTAAGGTAACGCCTACAGTCAACAAGGTCGCACCTACCGTCACCAGGGTTACTGGTCCAGTAGGAACAGTAGCTGGTAAAGTAAACAAGCTCAACGATAGACTTACAAGCAGCGTTGTCAGGCCGCTTCGAACCAAGGTAGATGACCTAGGTCCAATCAGGCAGCAGCCTGGAATTGCTGGCAAAATAAAGACAGCTGGCCTGAAGACTGCAAACCTAGCCACGAGCCCGTTCGTCTTAGCCTCACTCGGCTCTGGGATCTACACGGGTGTAACCAACACAGCATTCGGTGACGGTGGTACAACCTACCAGACCCGTGAACCTGGCCAGTACCCGAAGGGTGGCGGACAGGGATTACAGATCAACACCCAGCCGCCGTCAGGCGGCGGTGGTGGGGGCGGGGGAACAGGCCCAGAGACCCCTGGAACGCCTAACCCCGAAGATGCCGCTCCTCCCATTCTGGAAGTACCAGACATGGGTGGTGAAGGCGAAGGAGAAGGCGGCGGCATTGATGTCGGCGGCGGATACGGAGAAGACATGTTCGGTACTGGCATTGAGACTGGTGGGGGTGCGTCCTTCCTTGGCGGTGGCGGGGAGATGGGTCTTCCTGGCGGTGTGGCTAAGGCCAACCTTCAGTACGCGGCAGATCAGGCAGCACAGCGTGCGCAGAACCGCATCAACGACGCAGCCATTCGTGAAGCATTCGCCCAAGGTATCATGGGTGTACGCGGCCAGGCCGCAGACATCATTGGTGGGCGTTCAGCCGCCATCCGTGGACAAGGCGTCACTGGTCAGCGTAGAGATTACCAGGTAGGCCAGGCAGCGGAAGCACAGCGTTTCCAGGGTGAGTCAAACGCCCTAGCTCGTACCTATGGTGAAGCAGTCAATGAGGCCTACCAGCAAGCAGCTGCGCAGATAGCTGATCGGGCAAGAACTAAATCAGAAGCAGCCGCTCAGATTAGGAGAATGGGATAATGGCAAGTAAAGACCCACTGAAAAGACTTGGCGAAAAGATCGGTAAGGAAGTTGCCGAGGGCGTAGCTGACGTTGTCAAGAAGGCGACTAAGCCGAAGCCAAAGTCAACAAAGCCTAAGACCACCAAGTCTACTTCTCCAACTCGTACACCACGTGTAACCCCGCCAGTACGCCCAACCCCTAAAGTTGATCTACCTAGCACAAAGGTAACACCACCTACCCGCAAGCCGCGTACACCAAAGGTCGAGACGCCTGCTGCCGTAACCCCACCTGTTCGACCAAAGGCAAAGCCAAAGGTAACCAAGCCTACTACAACTAAGCCTACCGCAACCCCAAAGCCGCAGACCAAGAAGATAAAGCCTACGGCTGATCTTGAGGCACCAAAGACAAAGAAAGCTCCTGCCAAGAAGAAGCCAGTCAAGGAGAAGCCAGTTGTAACAACTGCTCCCACTCCTGCTGGCGGCTACATGGACGACGCGCTGGGTGACGAGTTCGCACTAGGGCGCGCCGCACAAGAAGCCACACAGGAAGCCGCGGATGCAGCAGCAGCCGCAGGCGCTCGTGCAACCGATGAAGTAGCTGGTGGTATTGGTACCGTTGCTGACGAGGTAACAGAAAATGTTATCGATACTAGCCGTCGCAAGTTCCCGCGCCCAACAGTACGCGGAACGGCGATCGGCACCTCTGCCCTGGCACTACCAGCAATACAGGGTTACGAGGCCGCTACTGGTAATGAAGCTCCAGAGTGGTTGAAGAACACGGCAGCAATTGCTGGACTGGCTGGCGGTTACGCGGGCCTCAAGGGATTCCGTGGAGCAGGTGTTCTAGGAAAGGGCCTTCGTGGCCTCGGCCTACTGAGTTCGGCGGCAGTATCAGTGCCTCAGCTTATGGGTGCTGGTGGTCAGCCTACCGAAGCAGTAGCTACTACCCCTATCATCGAAGAGCAGGCTGTAACACCTGAAGAGATGTTCCCAGGATACGCACCCGAAGAGGGTGTGACTGGCCCATCACCTGAAGAGGAATACTTACAAACTCTTGAGGAAGCTATCGCTGACATGACAGAAGAGGCCGATGCCGCAGCAGAGGCTGATGCCGCAGCGGTTGAATCAGCAGCCGATCAGGCTCTTGCAGATCTAATTGCTGCGTACGGTGGAGAAGGTAACGCATCTGCCGCAGCAGCGGCTGGCGATCCTATCTTGCTACAGCAGCTAGCCGCTATCGAAGCGGACTACACGGCAGGCATGTCGCAGATCAGTAACAACTACGGAGCCGCTCTTACGCAGATCGGCGGCTACACGCAGCAGGCTAACGCCCTTTACAACGACCTTGCCGCAAAGCAGGGGGCAGCATTCGAAGCAACATCTGGCGCATTAGAGTCTGGCGGAATCCCACTAGGACTGACCGCTGGAGAAGCCGCCATGTCTGGCCTATCTGATACAGCCCTCGGTGGTGCTGGCATCACAGGCGCAGCCCTGAACAGGATGATCGGGGAAGCTGGCCAGGCTGGCATCCGAGCAGACCAGGGTGCTATTGGTATCGATCTAGGAACTGCAGCAGCAGAGGCCCGTCTAGGCCAGGCTGACCTGCAGGCAGCCCTTGGCCGTGACTACCTTGGAGCCAAGGCCGACGCCCGTACCGCAGCAGCGGAACGTGCGGCAGCCGAGCGCGAGGCGCAGAAAGAACGTGCCCTGCAACTTGCACTCCTAAAGTATGAGCGTGAGGTTGCGAAGGAACAGGAAGCTGCCGATAAGGCCGAGCGCGACGCAGAGCGTCGTCGCCAGATTGCACAGTGGAACGCGCAGACACAACTCGATCTAGCAGAGACGGTGGCTGGCATGTCAGCTGAGGAGTATGCCCGCTGGAAGGGTTCGTCTTCTGGTAAGGGGGCGTTCAAGGCTCCAGCATGGTACGGTAAGACGCTGAAGGGCGATCCTAACCAGGTGGTTGGCGGACTGAAGCTATCTACCCTGCCAGCAACTGTTCAGTCGGTCAATGACGTTCTGGACATCGTTTATGCCACAATGAGCAGCGAGGCGGCCCGCAACCCAGCTACCGCCCTGGCCACATGGCAGAAGCTGTACGAGACGCTTGACGCTGATACTAAGAAGATCCTTGCCTCCCGCGGAATACCAACAACCGCGACTGGCATGTACAAGGAGCTATTCAAGTCCGCCCCGAGTAAGTAGAATGGTGGAGGTCCATAATGGCTGAATCAATCTACAGGTCCACCTCACCCTATCGGGTAGGTAGAGGCCGCTCTCTCGAGGAGCTGCTCGGCGCAGACGCCGCGTCACTGTATCGTACCAACCAGCAGCTGGCTAATCTTGAGGCACAGGCTGGCGCACTCGGTATCGAGGGCGGCGGGCAAGGTACTCGTGGCTTTCTATCCTCAACTTTAGATTACATTACCCGCCCGCAATCTGCGGCTATGGGCTTCCTAAGTGGACTCCTAGGGCGAACCCAAGAGGGTGAGCCTACTGGAGCCTTCGAGCGTGCCCTGGCAGGCCTAACTGGTCGGGAAAGGTTCACGGGAGCCGAGCTGATCGGGGAAACCCCAGAGGGTGCTGGCAATGTTCAGCGTGGAGCTCGGGCAGTAGCTGGCTTTGGTCTTGACGTACTTACCGATCCCCTGACATACCTAACGCTTGGCCGAGGTGGATACCTTCGTGGTGCTGGCGCAGCCGCAGCTACAGAGGCACAGGTGGGCCGTGCAGCCCGTAACGTCCTTTCTGAGGTACCTACCCCACAAGTAACCCCTAAACCGCCTGTAGAGGCCGCTACGGCCCTAGAATCGGCATCTACAAGGGCACTTACCCGTGCCGAGAGAATTCGTCAAGGTGAGAGCCCAGTCGTACGTTTCGGCGACGAGCCAACCTTTGCTACCCAGGCACCCGAGGTACGCCCAGTCCTACCTACATTCCGTGAGAGGGCCCAGCTTCCAGAGCTTCCAGGTGCTGGCGAGCGCGGTATCAAGGTAGAAACAAACGATGAGTTTATCACCCGCCTATCCCAGGCGGCAGGAGAAGGACAGGCCCTGTACGGCGGAAGAGGCGTCAAGGACGCCCTTCAGCGTACCCTGTCAGAACGGTTTGATGCAGCCGAGGCTAACCGCATTGCAGATAAGATTCTATCTGGCACCACTGGTGAGGTTCGTGGTGGTATTGGTGTACGTATTCCGTTCCTCGGTCGAGATGCTGCTGGTAAGGTTGTACCCGCTGGGGAGGCAGTAACCCGCCGCTTTGCCGACCTGACCCCTGGATCAGGAACCGTCCTGGATGAGGCTGGGTTCCGCGGCATGGCGGAGGCGGCACGTAAGGTATTCAACGAGTATCGCTCTAGCGGCTTCTACCGTACCTGGTCGAAGACAATGAATGGTCGCTTCGGTGCAGAGTACGCAGACTTTATCCGCAACGCCACTAAGGGCACTGGCGGTATGGACTACAAGACATTTACAAAGCTGGTGGCTAACGACAACGCACGCACAGCCGCGCTACTAAACCGCAACGTCGCAGCATCTGCCGCTATTCAGACGGCGGAGAAGATGGTCCGCGAGGCACCTAACTCGGAAGAGGCCGCAGCAGCATTCAAGCGTTACTACATGATGGCAGATGACATGGTTCTCGAAGAGGGCGCGTCTGAGTCAGCACAAGCAGCTTTCCAAGCAGCGGCAGCATTGCGTGAGCATACAGAAGGTATGTTCGACGAGGTGTTGGATCGTGCTGCAGCGGCTGGCGTCGAGGTGGGAAATCAGCGCGAGTTCGTCCGCAACTTTATCGCACGACCAATTACAGCCGCAGAGAAGAAGTGGCGCCGCGAGCGCGGTCTGCCAGTATCAGAATACTCCGCAGTAAAGAAGCGTCGTATCGGTACAGAGACAGACGAGTATGGTCGGGTAGAGGCAATCCCCAACGATCAGCTGAACCAACGCTTCATTGATCAGAAACTTCGCCCAGCTGGACACGAAGTATTTGAGACAGATCCACTCAAGATCGCAGCACAACAGATGGCTTCATACTCCGAGGCCGTAAACATGCTCAGCCTTATCGCGGACCTAAAGGCAACTGGCCTGCTAGTCGAGCGTACTACTGGCGCCGTCGAACTACTCAACCTCCCAGCCGCAGTACGTAAGGGCGCTCGCGTCGAGGAGGCGCTGGCTAACGTCGGTGACCGCTTAGGTGCTGCTATGCAGAAGGCGCTAGACGAAAACAACACCGCAGCTATCGACGAGATCAGCGCGGCAATCGAGAAGGTTGCGTCAGACGGTAACACAATTCGCACCATGCTCAGCAAGATCGATAGCACCGACCCCAACTCGGTCCGTGTAGTAGGCGACCTGATGCGTGTACTCAAGTCAGCACTCGCCTCTGGCGAGGCTGCTGGCGTCCAGCTAACGGCTGCTCAGAAGGCTTCCCTGTTTTCCCGTAAGGGTCTGGTATCAGTACGAGGCACTGGCGGCAATGCCGAGGAGCTACTGCGCCGAGGCCTGCAGCCTGTTGGTGGTACAGACAACGTCCGTCTTCCACGCGGCCTAGCTGACCTCTATGCCGACGAGACCGTAAAGGATGCGGTAGAGAAGTACTTCATCGTCGAGTCTGGTGGGTTTAGAGATACGAAGTGGTTCAACGATGTCTACCAGCCATTCTACTCCTTGATGAAACAGTACCTAACCGTTGGTCGTCCTGGTGGATACCACCTACGTAACCTACAGGGTGCGTGGTGGAACAACTACCTTGGTGACGTGTCTGCGCTTGATCACAAGCTATCTGCCTCCATTCAGTCAGAGGGAGTGAAGGCGAAGAAGGCGGCACAGTCAGCTATTGAGAACATCCGCGCTGGCAAGGCATCTGGCCTAACTGGGGAAGCCGACAACATCGCTAGAGCGATTGTTGACCTGGGTGTAGCCCGAGGTAGCAAGGTTGTAGATTACGAAGTAACACAGCTTGCAGACTTCCTCGTATCGCAGCGCCTATCCGCAATCAAGGTGGGCGACACCAATCTAGCAGACATTATGGTTGCAGCTAACGCACAGGGTATTGGTCGCAACAGCCGACGACTTGAGTATCTCCGCGATCAAGCTAGACTTGAGGGCGTAGACATGACGGAAGCTATCATGCAGCCAGATCGTATCAATCTGTTCCGCGGTCGCAGCGAAGACGAGCTTGGTTCTATCGGTACAGCTATGAACAAGGCAGCTAACTTCCGCTGGATTCACGCGTCTGGTGACGTTGCTGACGTTACTGAGAACTACGTACGTATGGCGGCATTCATTAGCGGTGCTCGTCGCTACGGCATCTCAGATGGTGGTACTGCTGCAGGCTACCTAACGAAGGCGCTACAGTTCGACTATGCTGACCTTTCAGACTTCGAGCGCAATGTAATGAAAAACATAATTCCGTTCTACACCTGGACCAGACGGAATCTTCCCCTTCAGTTCTTCGCGCTGCTCAACCAGCCAGGCAAGTTCAACAAGCTGGACTTTGCCAAGGAAAACCTGCAGTCCCAGTTCGGAGCCCAAGGCGACGAAGAAGGACTCAACCAGGTTATCCCGCAGTGGATGCAGGAGAAGATGGGCTTTGCCACCAAGTTCGTAACCCCAGGTGGTCCAATCTCAATTGCAGGCCCAGGATTTGAAGCACCAGCCTTCGACCTAAACCGATACCTACAGGTAGGTAATCCTACGGCTATCATTGGCCGTGTGAAGGATGAGGCTATCTCAGCCATGAACCCGCTGGCAAAGGCTGTCATCGAGAACATCTCTGGCGTAGACACATTCACTGGTGCAGCATTCCCAGAAGATGGGGTGGCCTCGCCATTCGGAGACCTTGATCTGCCAGGAACCTTCGTTATCGACGGTGAGCGCCGCGTCAACGCTGAAGCGTACAACGCCCTCAAGGATCTTGTACCGCCACTGGGTGCACTCTTACGTTTGACTGGCCGTGGAAACGACGCAGACCGCGTTCTTACAAACTGGCTCTCTACTATTGGTGGTGCTCCAACATCTACCCTTAGCACAGGCCAGGTAGTGGCAGAGCTGAAGACCCGTCAGGACCGCCTGGATCAGCAGATTGACAGGACGGCTGGAGCCCTGGGCGTAGACCGCGAGTGGTTACGCGGCATGGTAGATCAAGGCCTAAATGCAGACGAAATCAGGGCTCTTATTGCGGGCGGGAACGGCAAGTTCCAGCGCCCCACCGAGTAGAGATGATGAGGTGACAACATGGAACCAATCCAGGGAATACTGGCAACCATCGCCAGCATAGCAGCGGGAGCCTTCGCGTATCTGCGGACACGGAAGGGTAAGACTGCTGCCTGGAACTGGGCCAAGCGCCTATTCAACGTAGACCCATCTGCGGACGACCTCCGCGCATCAGTAGATAACATGACCCTTGTTGTAGACGCGCAAGGTCAGAGCATCTCATACCTTACAGAGCAGCAGGAGTTTCTCGTGACACAGCTTACAGCGTACCGTGAGGAGCTTGCTGCAGCACAGGAACAGCTGAAGGAGCTCGAAGCGTTGCACAAAGAGAACACCAACTTGAAGAAGCGGATCAAGGAACTCGAGGCGCAGGTAGCGAAGCTTGAAGCTGAGCTAGAGCGTCGCCGCAAGTACACACCAAAAAGCAAGCGAGGAGACCAAGATGTCGAAAAGTGATAACGGCTGGCCTGTCATCGAGTCACAGTCGGACCGCAGTCTAACAGTGATCCGTATCCCAGGCACGGGAACACCAGGCATTCCGTTGCGCGTCCAGAGGGACTGCGCACCGATCCTGGCTTACGTGGCATCCAGGGTTCACCAGGACGTCACGGACCTGAAGCTGGGAAACAAGCCAGGCAAGACCCAGGATGAGGGCGGATACAGCTTCCGTAAGATCGATGGATCTTCGAAGTACAGCAATCACGCATCTGGTACAGCGATTGATCTGAACTGGTCTCGCTTTCCGATGTTCAAGCGCCGCATGACGAAGAAGCAGCGCGCAGCAGCTCAGGCAATTGCCGATGAGCTATCAGAAGTCATCCGCTGGGGTGGGAACTACAGTCCTGCACGGGTGGATGAGATGCACTGGGAGATCAAGCCTGGTGTAACCAAGGCCGAGGTGAAAGCCTTCATCAAGGCGTTTGGCATCCGCAAGGATGGAACACTGGGCTCGAAGAAAGGATAAGACATGCCCTACATTTACAACTCTAGTGCGCTGCTTTCGGCGAGCGTATCGGATAACCTACAACCAATTACAGCCCCGCCCGTAAACCGATACCTACACCCATGGGGTATGGACCTATCTGCTGTCTCTGCTACTGGCAATCAGGCTCGCCACATCACAGTCCCAGCTATCCTCTTCATCCCTCTGAAGGTGGCAAGCACAATCTCAGTAGACCGTATTGGTATGGTGTTTTCTGGTGCTAACAGCTGCGTAGATACGTGGACCTATCGTTTTGGTCTGTACACGCATAACTCAACGGATAACTACCCGAGTGCTTTGATCGCAGATCTTGGTGCCGTTTCTTACCAGCCTGGCGTAACTGCTGACGGACCGCAACAGATTACCATCGCACAGACATTGAATGCAAATACAACGTACTGGATTGCTATTGGTATCACGGTAAGTGGTGGTACAGACTCTGCAGCTGGTCGCACTCCCTGGACGTATCAAATGCAGGGTGACTTCCAAATGTTCCGTAAGCGTGGAATCTCCTCAGTAGCATCTGCTGCTGGTGGTATCGGTTGGGCACACTCAATCGGATCATTCAGCGGAACACTTCCAGCAAGCGTAACTTACGCAACCAACGCAGCATCAACAGGTGTCTGCTTCCGTACACCACTACGTCGGTCATCCTGATAGGAGAAAAACATGACTGTACTATCCACAACCTACGGCCTTGGTGGGTTTGACCCAGCCAAGCCTAACAATAATGTTGTCGCACAGGTCACAGCTGAGCTGGTCGATGGCGCCTGGGTCGTAACCGACGAAGACGGTTCGACACGGGAAGCAACCTACGAAGAACTGATGCAAATCATCAGAGGACAGGAGTAATCATGATCGTCTCACCAG
>Ga0209551_1000631_pt1 | contig 13185 bp, 9 predicted proteins | sample LauGreSuBDMM15SD_2_FD_187568 | JGI IMG/M metagenome (GOLD analysis project Ga0209551, IMG submission 187568) | Freshwater lake microbial communities from Lake Michigan, USA - Su13.BD.MM15.SD (SPAdes) (version 3) | ecosystem: Environmental > Aquatic > Freshwater > Lake | place: Lake Michigan, USA... | reverse complement strand
CCAAGAACGGCAATCCTGTGATGATTTGCGATTCCACCACTACGACGTACCTTTTCCAAGGCTGCTGCGAGACTGTCCCACGGTTGGAGGGGTGTGGGTGTGGGTAGAGATTCGTGCAAAACGGGCCTTTCCGACAGGTATGCGCTGCTGCGCCCGTGTGATGCTTGCAATTGCAAGAGTCCGAGAATGCAGCCGCAGATTCCGGCATAGAATCCAAAGGAAAGGCAACGTGTGACCAGTTTTTGGTTCTCAACGTCATCCACGATGCAGCCGCTGCTGCGGCGTTTGAGAAAATATTCCACGTCCCACAACATGCCACCGCGTCGAAAGGCGCGCAAAATATCTGGCGCGCCGCGTTGGCCCTTGTAACTGTGCGAAAAGTACATGTGATGGTGTCCGTCCATGAAGTCGACGTGAATGTCTTTGAGTCCAACAACGAGAGGCCGCAGATCCGACGTCGTGACCGATTCGGGATGAAATTCATTCCAACAAAGCGAGGTCAAGAGTGCTCCCCGGTCGGCGAATTCTTGGTCGGAGAATGCGCGTGTAGAAGAACGTTGGACCCACACGGTGAAGCCATGGTCGAGGAGTGTTGGAATGTCGTTGGGTACGATGGGTGTGCGATATTCATGGTCTGCAGTTTCTGCGCGTAGAAAGATGACGTTGTAGCGTTGTTGCAAAAATGGCTCGGGCTTCAGCATGTACCTGTCGGAAAGCCCGTTTTGCATAAAATCTTTGGCGAGTATATATATGCCGCAAGAAAACAAAGGATGTCCCAACGCAAAACATGCCAAGTATCGCCTTAGATATCAACCGAGCCAAGTGTACTGGGGTCTAGGCATCGAACACGAAGTCTACTTGGAAGTGTACCCCAAGATGCACGTCCTGAAATCGCATTTCCTCACGCACACGAAACCTGAACGGTACAGTCACAACTACCTTCGCGACAGTTACCGTCCCGGCGTCTATGAAGCAGCCGTTCAGGAATGGCTATTGTCCGAAACGTCATCGGAACCACACCAACAAGTGAATCCCTTGCACCCCCTCGAATACGTAGAAGTTCCGGTGTTGGTCAAGTCGCACAGTTTTCTGAAAACGGACATTCACAATGAAGCCCAAACGGTGTATTCCAAAACAACACCGCCCAATCCCACATTTTCAGGCAAGACGCTGTTGGAATCGTTGCAAGCGGCGGATCCGTACTTTGTCGAAACGTACAACCGCGAATGGTTGTTTGATGGTGACACGATGGAATTTAACACGTTGGCATTTTTCAATACCACCGTCGACGACGTTGTCCAGGAACTGGCCGACACGGAGCGCACCTTTGTAAGACACTTGAATGCCGCCCTAGTCTCCCTTCCGCAAAAACACCCCTTTTTTGCAGGACCCATTCGCATCATGCAGAAAAATTATCCATTTGCGAAATACATGACGAATCTGAATCACGTAAGTATGTTCAACAATGGCACGATGCATTTTAATCTGACATTACCGACGCTGTTGGACGAGCATTGTCGGATTGTGGACATGCCGCGGTTTACACGAGAACATCAACGAGCAGTCCGGGCCATCCAGTGGATAGAACCCTTGCTGGTGGCCGTCTATGGTTCGGGGGACCCGTTTGCCCGCGTTGCAAACAATTCGACCTCCGTGTTTTCGAAAGCCTCGCAACGGTGTGCTGTATCGCGGTATGTGAGCATGGGCACGTACAATAGTGACGTCATGTTGACGGGGAAACACAACACGGGGCCATTTCCTAAGAGTGGAAAGCAATGGTTTCACATGTTGTCCGAGGAAGAAAACGGTGCCTATCTGCATGGCTTGGACAACAACGCGGAGATTGGAATGGACTTGAATTTCCACAAACATCACAACCACGGGATTGAGATTCGATTTTTGGACCATGTGACGGAACCGGAACAGATGAGGGAAATCTGGAACGTGTTGGCAGTACTGATGGACGTCGTGTTGGATGACAAAGATGACCGGTTTGAAGAAAGCAATCCGATTTTCCAAGAGGACTGGAATCGACTGGCTCTACATTGTCTCGTCCATGGGTCCGACTATGCGTTGACCGCAGAGGAATGCGCCCTGTATGAACGCGTGTTTGGAATTCGTCACCGGAGACATCGAAAGGTCAAGGATGTCCTTGCGAAACTGCATCGCACCTGGACCGCGCGATATGGCCGACTGGACTGGAATTGTCAATGGACGCCGGTGGGAGACTTTTCGAAACGGGTCTTGACGCCGCGAACATTGGATGTGTTACGAGAGCAGAAACTGATTCGCGCTTTTATCCTAAAAAACGTCATCGGGTAGACTCTGCAAGGATTGAATTTATCGCATCGCAACACAACATTGATATTGAAACAAAACAAACAATATCAATGATTACGCGTGAGCAGGTTTCGGTGCTGCCGCTACATGCATACCCTCCAACAAACCGTTGGTGGCCTGCCACACCATCTTGTGGGTGAGGGTCCAAATCGCGGCAAAGACGAGGGCGTGCGTCAAGGCGACGGTCATCTTGCCGCTCTTGGGGGGCAAGTACACGAGCACGCCGGGTGTCAAGACAAAGAAGAGGACAAACGCATACAAGAACATGAACGGATTCATCATGGCCAAATGCATGAACTAAACGCAGATTATTATTTTCGACTAAAGGAGGAATGGATGCCAAGGCCTAAATGGTGGGAAAGTATGCCCAATCCAAATCATTGCACACTTTTTGCCAAATAATGTCCTGTTCGCATTGTTTTTCGCGGTCCTTCATCATGGGAATGTAGGGCAGATATTGGGTCTGGTCCAACAAAACGCACAGTTGGTACAAGGTATAGGTATAGTTGAAAAAATTGGTGCGATTGGGTGGACAGTGAATGGCCCACGGTTGTTGGATTTCGATGAAAAGCACACACAAGGTTTCGTGCAATTCTTCGGTCATGACGGGGGGTTTGATGCCAAACATGGAATTAATGAATTGAATGTGTTCAAAGTATTTGTTGAGACCGAGTTTGCGTAGAATCTCGCGCATTTTGTCGTAATTGATTTTGCTGATGTCGGTGATGCGTTCCTTTTTGATGCGTGCGCGAATTTTGTCAATGACCTCGGTGGGGATTTGCGTCGTTTCCTTGGCCTGGAATTGCGACAAGATTTCTTTGAAATGATTGAGACGAATATAGGCAGTGTATGAGACTTCATTGGGGGGTTCCTTGTTATTAGGTTTGGCGTGGTCGACCATGTGCATGACGAATTTACCGCAGGTGGGGTCGTTGCAAATCAAGATGCCGTCTTCTTCCTGTGGCACCATTTCGCCGCATTCGCAAAAGGGACATCGGTCGGACGTGAGAACAAAGTCCTGGGGATTCAAATAGTCGCGATTGACGTTTTTCCAGTATTGTTGATAGAATTTGCGGGATTGGGCATAGGTGGAACTTTGGCCGACATCTTCGCGGTCGCCCGTCGTGGTGGATTTGATTTTGAAAAAAGAGTTCAGGACATTGACTTGTTTGGGTTCCGAGACATTGGAGATTTGCTTCTTTTGTTCGAAATAATCGAAAATAAATCGCGAATTTTGCAACAAGTACGTCTTCTTCTTGGCGTGGAGTTGCTGGATTTGTGCCAGTTTCTTTTGAATCTGGTCTTTGCATTCCATAGCGCGGTCAATGACATGGCCGTCTTCCTCGGCCAAGGCGTGAAGTGTGGCTCGACACACGGCAATTTCGTCGCGGAGTTGGGGAATCGTCGTCGTTTCGTCGCGATGAAACTCGGCCATCATATCGCTGTGCTTTTCGTCAATGGAAAAGAGGGACTTTTTCGCCGCAGCGGCGGCTTTTGCGGCAGCCATGTGTGCTTTGATGTGTAGGAACACGAATCTTTATATCCATATTTTCTCTGTTAGACGAAGCGCATCGTTTAGCGGCAAGTTACATGGAACACAAACGATGAATACCGGCCTTTCTCATAGAACGTCGAACGCCAGTAAAATCAATTCTTGATGTACAGTAGAATGAAAAAAGAAGAACTTATAGAAGCCCTCCGAGCATTAGCCAAGAAACATCCAAATGCTGTTCATGTGGGATATATGTGGAAAAATCCATTAAATCCAAGAAGCATAGGGCGGCGTTGGACACCTGCTGATTTAAAATTATTTCGAAAATTCCAATTTGAATATAAACAAGTTACAGTTCTTTGTTTCAAAACTTTAAGAACTACACTTGACAAATTTATATTTTCCTCTACATACCGAATTCGTCTCAATGCATTCTCTTATTTTTCTCATAGAAATTTTCAGCTCTTTCTGGATTTCGGTATAAGATGAAAATGTTTTAATGAGTTCATTCGTTGTTGGATTTACTAATTTAATTTGTGTACCTCGGATATTTTTTTGTTTTTGCGGTATGATGTTGGATTCTAAGTAGGCACGCTGAAGCGAAGCGTCAACGTGTTTCAAACGCATCCAGTAATGATTACTCAAAGGAGATGAGTGCTTAATAGCAAAACACATTGCAGATGGATGTTGTAAAATTTCTTTCGCTGCATCTTTTGCAATTCTAAAAACCTTGATAATTTTAGTTTTATCCAAGTTTAACATAGCAACCTGTCCTTGATTTTTTTCCCGTGTGACTATCGTCTCGCCAATCATTCGCGGTTTATCTAAATCCTGTTCTGCGCGGTCGAATATAAAGTTCCATCTGTAATCCAAATAAATTGTGTTACACTGATAGGCTTTTTTAATCGCCGTGTATGAAGCAGTTTTATTGTTGTAGTTGAAATCTCTGGTTGCCTCCATGATACTCATATACACGTTAACAACGGTGTTCAGGTCATCTTTATGATAGATTTGAACGATTGGCCCATTCGCGTTTGCTGTGCTCGGCGATGGAGTTTCTTCGTCCATACTTTCATCTTCTTCGTCATTCGCAGTGTGTTCTGAATCGGACCTTGTTTGGAATTGGACATTGTTTGGAGGAATTTCGACGTTACTGCTTGACGCCCACGAGGATGATATTTTATCAAGTACACTCATTACCTCTTCGTAATTCTTACACAATGGAATCAATGACGAAACAATGCTTAATTTGGTAATCTCAATATTATTATATTTATTCATTTCTTCTTTTGCAAAACTCACAATCTTTTCATATTCTTTTCGGTTGGGAATGCGATAGGCTTCCGTGGAAAACTTTTTATTTTTACCTTCCAATTGATGGTATCTATACTTTACAAGTTGGCTACTACTATGCAACGATTTTTCAAATTTAATACTATTTTCACACACAAATACATCTAATACCCGGATATTCATGCCAAAGTCAGACTTGAGTGCTTCCATTCTGTTTTTAATATCAATTGTTTCTCCGACTTTCAATATGAAACTTCCATCTTCAAAAGATTTAATTTTACAAAAATATACAAGCCATTTGTTTTTATTCGTTTCAATCAATACTTGGTGTCTTTCCAATGCAGCATCAATTTGTGACAGTTGCAATGCGTGTTTTAGTTCATTGTTAAATTTTTTGTAATATTCGTGCATAATGTTTTCCATTTTGATGTAGTAATTGCGAATTTCTTTCGCCTTAGGTGTTGCTGCTATGAAACAAAACTGTTTGAAACAATCGACCGTCAATAAAATCTGCTCTTTGTTTTGCCCTCCGTGTACCTTTGCTACACTCGTTTCGTCACACCAAGTCGCCTTTCCCGATTGATAAGCGTTTTCTCCTGATTGATAAGCAGTTCCTCCCGATTGATAAGCGTTTTCTCCTGATTGATAAGCAGTTCCTCCCGATTGATAAGCGTTTTCTCCTGATTGATAAGCAGCTCCTCCCGATTGATAAGCAGCTTCATCCAAGTGAGATTTTATATTTTCAACACTCGTTTCGTCACACAATCTCGCTCCAGCAGACGTGTCATCGATTCCAGCTGACGTTTTTCCGCACACAATAATCGTATAGTCAACATTCTCCGCAAATTTTTTAACCAAAATACGTTTTGCATTTCCTCGGGTCGTAAACTCTACACTTTTCCAAACCATGTCAAAATCCACCACAAACGCAGTGCTGTCGGCACCATGTTCTAGATACAAATAATGACTAAGCAAAAACATTTGTTCCTGCTCCGTCGTCATTTTCGATTTCATGATTTGAAATAATTCATCGCCATCGTGCAATTGTAGTTCCATCGTCGTCGTATAATCCACCAGAGCGTCTTGGTTTTATATCCATTTTAGGCATAAATCGTGGATGGCATGTTGTGACCCAACGATGAAGCGTCGTCTCGTTCCCTCTCATTGCATCGCATCGCTACACGATAGAGCGTGTGCCGATGAAAACCTGTGGATACATGAACAAAATATCGATACGTTTTAATTCATTTTTTCTCCGAAATTTTTTTCTTTTAGGAGGTATATAAGACCACACAAACATGGGTGGAGCTCTTATGCAACTTGTCGCCTACGGCGCCCAGGACGTTTTCCTCACGGGTACCCCCGAAATCACCTTCTGGAAGGTGTCCTACCGCCGCCACACCAACTTTGCCATGGAGTCCATCGAGCAGACGTTTTCGGGCCAGGCCGATTTTGGTCGCCGCGTGACCTGCACGGTGTCCCGCAACGGTGACCTCGCCTACCGCACGTACCTCCAGGTCGTGCTTCCCGAGATTAACCAGAACATGGTTCCCTTGGCTTCCCAGGCGGGTGGTGCGACTCGCGGTGTGTATGCCCGTTGGTTGGACTACATTGGTGAGCAGCTCATCTCGCAGGTGGAGGTGGAGATTGGTGGTCAGCGCATTGACCGCCAGTACGGTGACTGGATGCACATCTGGAACCAGATGACCATGTCTGCCGCCCAGCAGCGTGGCTACTGGAAGATGATTGGTCACACCACGGCCCTCACGTACATCACGGATCCCACGTTTGCGGGTATCACGGGCCCTTGCGCTTCTTCTTCCGGCCCTGCCCAGGTGTGTGCCCCCCGCAATGCTCTTCCCGAGACCACCCTCTACATTCCCCTCCTCTTCTGGTTTTGCAAGAACCCTGGCCTTGCCTTGCCTTTAATAGCCTTGCAATATCACGAAGTCAAGTTCAACATTGATTTCCGTCCCATTGGCGAGTGCCTCTGGGCCGTGTCCAACTTGGACGCCACCGCCGGCAACACGTCCGTGTCGGTCACCCAGGCCTACCAGCAGTCCCTCGTCGCTGCCTCACTTTACATCGACTACGTGTTCCTTGACACGGACGAGAGGCGCAAAATGGCTCAGAACCCCCACGAATATTTGATCGAACAGCTTCAATTTACCGGCGACGAGAGCGTAGGGTCCTCCAGTAACAAGATAAAACTTAATTTTAACCATCCCTGCAAGGAATTGGTGTGGGTCGTGCAGCCCGATGCGAACGTCGACTATTGCTCCTCCCTGTTGGCAGGGACCACCCTGTTCCGTACCCTTGGCGCCCAGCCTTTCAACTACACGGACGCCATCGATGCCCTTCCCAACGCCATCCACGCCTTTGGCGGCCCCGCCGAGACGCAAGGCGCCAACGCCTTCATCAACCCCGCGGGTCTCTTCCAGATGGCCGGTGCCGTCGACGGTGCTGGTGCTATTTTCGGCACGGCTCTCTCCATCCCTGCTGCCACTGTGGCTGGTTCCTCTATCACCCTTGCTTCTACTGCCACGGCTCCTGCTGTTGGTACCGTCCTCGCACTTAACAACGGTGGTTCTACCTTTGCTGGATATGTCACCGTTACCGCGTCTGCCGCTGGGACAGCAACCACCGGGCCAACTCTCACGATTAGCCCCGCGCTTACGACCGGTCTTAATGCAAACTCCACGGCCACTCCCCTCTCCGGTCCTCCAGGCGGCCTCAACGTCAACCAGTCCTGGGGTAACGGCACCTACGGCGCGTTTGACCCCGTCACCTTTGCCACGGCGAACAATCAGACCACGCAGTCTGCTGCCACGACTGCCTCCGGCTCCTTCGTGTCCGATGCCGGCACGTTTGTCCTCGCCGAGACTGCCCTCGACATGCACTGCTGGGGCCAGAACCCCGTCGTCACGGCCAAGCTCCAGCTCAACGGCCAGGACCGCTTCTCCGAGCGCGAAGGCTCCTATTTCGACGTGGTGCAGCCTTTCCAGCACCACACCCGTGCCCCTGACACGGGAATCAATGTGTATTCTTTTGCCTTGAGACCCGAGGAGCACCAGCCATCCGGGTCATGCAACTTTTCGCGCATTGACAATGCCACCCTCCAGCTCGTGCTCTCGGCTCCCACCGTCTCCGGTACCTCCACTGCCAAGGTCCGCGTCTACGCCGTCAACTACAACGTCCTCCGCGTCATGTCAGGTATGGCTGGTCAAGCCTACTCAAATTGACGAAAGGGATGGCTGGATTGTGACATACACGTTCACATTTATTTTATCTTAAAATAAGGGCCTCGATACGGCGAAATAAATATTAATTTGGAAACTGCTTCAAATTAATATTTATTCTTTTTTCATTTGTTTTAGTTTTTCTACAGCGCATCAATACTGTTGTGCGACTTTGGCTACTTCTTTTTAGGCGTCAGTTTATTAACAAAATACAAAAATACAACACAACCTCTCTACTAGTCATGTGACTCTTCCACGGCATTTTTCTCCTTCTTCTTGCGACGATTTGCAGCAACATCTGCGGCGTGTTTGCGGCGATACTCTTCGCTGCCTAGAGTATTGAGCAAACGTTCGCGCTTTTGTTGCTGCCGAATACGAGCGTTTTCACTAATTTCCTCTTTTGACTTTTTCTGCGATCGCTGCATGATGCTGGTAACTTCAAACTCCACTGGAGTAACCTCGACAAATGAATTTGTGAGATCCTGGTCATAAGTAACAGTCCTCTTGTCATGAAGAATGCGATGGTGGTATATGGTTGATAGCTTAAGCATGAATTCTTGATACACGTAGTTGTTTTTCATGTAGTTGCACTCACCACAACAAGGCCGACAGTTTTCAATGACATATCCAATGGACGAGTCAAAACGATCGATACCGTTCTTGTGATACGCAGTTGGGCATTTTGCACACAAGTAGCATGCACTATGCATCAATGAATGCACTTGGTCGCGAGAAAGTGAAAATTCGCGACCATAGTTTTCTGCTTTGCGTTCATAGTCACGGTATGAGCAACCGGCATGATCAGTAAACACTTCGGGAAACAGTTTCGCGTCGACTTCCGATGGAAAGTTAAATGAGATCATATGTTCGACGCGTTTCAGAAAAACATCGATATGAAGTGATTTCTTCATGCGATTGCACATTTTACATGCGCTCACACAATTGTCCCAAATATACCCACGAGTCTGGTCCATGCGATCAAGTCCATTAAATCCACGTTCGACCATTTTACCATCAACCATAATTTTCTCCATCGTACCACAATAAAAACACGGATTAATTGCAATCGATGCAAAATCTTGTTCAGTAATCGTAAATTCCAAATTTTTGTTTTTTGATGGCCGGATATAATTTGCATTGAAAAACTCGTGCAAATTGGTGCGGCGTTTTTCGTTGAAAGCAGCATATTTTTCTGGATTCTTGGCGCGCCAAACTGCTTGTTGAGCAGCGTAGTATGCCAAAAACCCATCTGGACCCAGATTCTCCAAACGACGCGCTTTAGAAGTCAAGTCATACTGTACCATTTTTTCGTGAGTTTCATCGCGGTAGGCCCGTTTCTTCTGTTTGAATTCAGGCTTTGCGGAGGCGATGCGCGCCAAGGCATTGCGGTGTTCACGATCGCGTAATGCATCTTGTTTCTTGTTGTCGTCACGGCATGGGCGGCATGTCTTGGTAGTTACACCCGCTTTTTCGCCCTGAAACATTTCCATGGGAAAAACTTTGCGACAGGTAGGACATGTCTTCTCGGGGGCACCCGCTGCAAGTTGCGCAGCAGCAACCTCCGCTGCTGCTGAACGTTTGGCGTTATCTTTCACGCGTTCAGCTTCACGACAACCATCGCATTGCTTGTATTCATAATTCAAATCGATTTGAACGTGGCATCCATTTTTCGAACAAATTTTCTTGCCTGCGGCTGCGGCTGCATCGATAATCACGCAAAGTTTATGTTTCAAACAATAATTGTTTTCTTCGCATTTGAATCTCTTACATCCCTCTTTCGCACACGGAGTGCGGACCGAGGTGGGATTGTCCATGGTCTGACTGAAGGTATAGCGCTTCCGGACGAGATCAAAAACATCTAGTCCCACCACCTCCATGTATCCGACATCCCGGAGTATTGGTCAACACGATTTATTACAACTACATGTTGGATAGCTGGCCAAATTCCAACATTCAAGAATGAGTCATTCCTTTCAAATCGTTCATGGAATCGTTCTCTTGAGGAATCGACGTCCCAGTTTAAAAAATTAATTAGTAGTAAAAACACACCGGTTGGCACACTCCATGTTGACCATACGTGTCGCCGACCTCCCGGAGGTATTGGTCAACACGATTTATTACAAGTACATGTTGGACATTGACGATTCCACGACTTGCGTTCCCGAGGACGCGACCATTTGCGTTCCGGAAGAGTTTTTTGGTGATAATTTTGAACCCAAAACTTTTCAAGATGTCTTGCATATTTTCAACATTTTCCAATATTGGGGAGCGAGAATTCGGGCCGAATTTTACGAATCTATACTGTCAAATCCAAGCCTTCGTTCTGAACTTGCCATTCCGAGCAATAGCAAGATTTTGGAAGAAAAATTTCCCGATTTTGAAGACACGGATAATATGGTATTGTTCATGGAAACGAGCGACATGTACGAGCTTGCATGCAAGGCGACCCGATACGATTCGGAAGAACTTTTCATGGGCGTCATGAAAATAATTGATCCTGCTCTCATTGACACTGAACTGTGGAATTGTGCAGCTCAAGGATCGATTGTTTCGTTGATGCATCTTCATGATGTATGTCAAATGGCGTATGAAAATGGAAGTTACCATGAATTCATGTGGCCCGACGAAACTACATGTGAAAGTGCAGCCAAAGTAGGCAATGTAGATGCGCTAAGGCATTTGCAAATTTTCAGCAAGTGTAATTGGGATGCACGAACCATGATGGCCGCCGCATTTCATGGTCATGTCAACGTGTTGGAGTATGCATACGTTAGTTATTGCCCATGCGATCTCACAAAATCATTCACATATGATGGCTACACTCGTTGGACTCCTCCCAAGGAGATTTTTGAAGAGTTTATCGACCAGAGTTATAATTTCTGGTACAAGTGTGGAGAAGATGTCCCCATAACTCTCGGTGAATTGGCTGCATCCAATGGAAATACAGGTTGCCTTCGTTTTTTATATGCGCGCCAAGAAGACGACCGTCGTACAGTTTGCGAATTCAATCCATTGACATTTACTGCAGCATTTGCAAACGGACATTATGATTGCGTAGAAAAAGTCCTGGTTGAGTGGTATAACAATGAAGTTGACTATGACCAAGACGATATCGTGGACGGTATGCCTTATGTAATTGCGGCACTTCGTAACGATCTTGTACTATTCGAAGTTATTCAGAAAATGGAGATTTTTCCTTTGGACGGTTTACCTTGCCTTGCTGCTACGACATACAAAAACATGGATTCTCTTGTATATTTGTCACAAAGTGGACTATTTCTGAACCGTCGATACCGAAGAATTTGTTTTATCACGGCGATTCGCGAGGATGACTTACAAACAATCATTTTACTACATTCTTTCCTTACTGGGTATGAAGAGGATGAGGAACTTGATTATTGGTTTTGCGCAGAAGCTGCTAGTTATAACTGTTTATCTATTTTGAAATTTCTGATGGATCGCGATTACATGCGTAGCATACATATCATTGATTATGCACTGGAATCCATAATAAATAATGGTGAAGGTTACGAGTGTTTGGAATATGCAGACAAACACGGTTGTCCTTGGAGTCTAGAAGCGATTGAAAAGGCTGCAATTTGTGGATATGTAAGATATGAATTGAGAAAAACATGATGTATTCTGTCATTTTACAGTTTGACACCAAGTAGTTGGTTACTCGAGCGCATTGATCGGTGCGATTTCCTTCTATTTTTTTCGACGCGTTGAGCGGCGGCCACAACGTCTCCCTGCATGTGGAGGAGTCGCACATATGGAATATCTCATATATTTTCGAAAGGTTTTGTTTGTTTTCAAATGTTTTATGTAATATTTTTCGCGTTCCTTTGTCTATGTAAATGCCAAGTTGTGTTTACAGGTAACGGAAAAAATGCCACTTTTTTAGTGTATTACTTGGTAGTAGTAGTAGTAGTATCTACGTTGGTCGTTTTCCTGGTCATCATCAGTATCATGCGGGTCGGAACGACCTTGGAAAAGTTGCACGCGTCGCAGCAGACCCCGATCTCGCTCAACGGATGCGGGTTGTTCCCGTAGCGCCCTGCATCCTTGCCGCACAGCACGCACTCCAGAGGTGTGGCTTCCGCTTCCATGATTTCGCGGTAGTGGTCGAGGTAGAGTCGGGAGCGACCTGGCACACGCAACTCTGGAACAAAAAAAAATGGATCTGCAAGGTCAAACAAAGTGAAACACGTACCACTCTACAGTACGTGTATGTAGATGTCTTCTAGCCACAGGCTGGAACTTTATAAGAGTCCGATTCTTCTTCTTTTTTTCTCGAAGTGAACAGAAGAAGGTAACCGTTAAACTGTCAAACACAAGTAGCGTATTGTGATTCGACGATGGAAGCGATTCAGAAAGTTAAAGACAAACACCAGAATGAGCGAGAGGCGCTGCAACGGAAGCACGATGAGGAGCGCGAGACGCTGTGGAAGGAGCACCTGGAGGAATTCGAGAAAGTGCGCGCGAAGGAGCTCGATACTCTGCTACAGGAACGCAAGGTTCTGCACGAGGCTCTGCAACAAGTTATCAGGGAGAAAGATGAAGGTGTGGACGAGGATTTGCGCGAGCTTATGGGCGAGTTACGGGGTCTTGCGCTCCTCGACGCCTCGACGGGTCCGAAGAGAGTCACTGAGGATGATGATGACAGTGTGGTTGAAAATAGCGACACGACAAATGTGCAGAGCAAGTGCGTCAAGACGTGTAGCTGCACCTTTACGGGCTGCAATGAGAAAAATGGAAAAGGAAGCCATCGCCCGGGATCTTGTCTGAATGCCCCCGCCAAGGTTGGAAACGTATGTAGTG
>Ga0209551_1000627_pt1 | contig 13209 bp, 14 predicted proteins | sample LauGreSuBDMM15SD_2_FD_187568 | JGI IMG/M metagenome (GOLD analysis project Ga0209551, IMG submission 187568) | Freshwater lake microbial communities from Lake Michigan, USA - Su13.BD.MM15.SD (SPAdes) (version 3) | ecosystem: Environmental > Aquatic > Freshwater > Lake | place: Lake Michigan, USA... | reverse complement strand
TCCAAGCGGAGCATCTACCGGCGCATTCGAAGCATCTGAACTTCGCGATGGTGGCAAGCGCTACCTCGGTAAGGGCGTTGAAAAGGCCGTTGCATTCGTCAATAACGAGATCGCATCAGCAATCGTAGGTTTTGATTCACGCGATCAGCGCTTGATCGATGCAGAGATGATTGCTATCGATGGAACTGCCAACAAGTCAAAGCTTGGCGCAAACTCAATTCTCGGCGTCTCACTCGCTGTTGCAAAGGCATCTGCAGAATCCGCCGACCTCTCGCTCTTCTCATACCTCGGTGGATCAAACGCACATCTCTTGCCAGTCCCAATGATGAATATTCTTAACGGTGGCGCACATGCAGATACCAACGTTGATATCCAAGAGTTCATGGTTGCTCCAATCGGCGCAGAATCATTCCGCGAATCACTTCGCTGGGGTGCTGAGATTTACCACTCACTCAAATCAGTATTAAAAAAGCGTGGACTTGCAACAAGCGTTGGCGATGAAGGTGGCTTTGCACCAAACCTTGAGAGCAACCGTGCAGCACTTGACCTTATTCTTGAAGCGATCGAAGCAGCTGGCTTTAAGCCAGGTAAAGATGTCGCACTTGCAATGGATGTTGCTGCCACTGAATTCCACGAGGGCGGTAAGTACAAGTTCGAGGGATCACTTCGCACATCAGATGAAATGATCGCCTACTACGCAGAGCTCGTATCTGCCTACCCACTCGTTTCAATCGAAGATCCACTTGATGAAGAAGATTGGGCTGGCTGGACTTCAATGACAGCATCCCTTGGCTCAAAGGTGCAGATCGTCGGAGATGACCTCTTCGTTACAAACCCAGCACGTCTTGCAAAGGGAATCGCTGGCAACACAGCGAATGCACTCCTTGTAAAGGTAAACCAGATCGGAACTCTGACTGAGACACTCGATGCCGTAGATATGGCACATCGTGCCAACTACCGCAGCATGCTCAGCCACCGTTCAGGTGAAACCGAGGACACCACGATTGCTGATATCGCAGTTGCAACAAACTGTGGTCAGATCAAGACCGGTGCACCTGCACGAAGTGAGCGCGTTGCTAAGTACAACCAGCTACTACGCATCGAAGAAGAACTCGCATCTGGCGCGCTCTATGCCGGTCGCGCTGCTTTCCCACGCTTTAAGGGATAATTTCACACCTACGAGTGATACGAGAGAGAAGTTAACGTGGTTCGGTTTAGATCCAAGCGAGTATTTTCTTCGCGTCGCCCAGGATCTGGCCCAACCTTCTCTCTTGTTGCAGTCTTCTTTATCTTTGCACTCGTACTTGCTCCACCAATTCAGAATTACTTTACACAACGCGCACAGATCAATGCGCTACGCGCACAGGTTGATGGTGATCGCGCAGCACTTGAAGCAGCACGCATCGAGCTAACCCGCTGGCAAGATCCAGATTACGTAAAGGCGCAAGCCCGCGAACGTCTTCACTTTGTTATGCCAGGTGAGCGCCAATACATTGTTACCGGCACACCCAACGGTGAAGACGAAGTGATGGCAAATAAAGTTGCAGATCAACTTGAAGACGGCGCACCTTGGTACACACGCATGATTGCATCGATCACTCAAGTCACAAGTGAGAAGTAATGCAAACTCCTGCAGAGAAGCAAGTAACAGCTCAAGATTTAGCTTGTATCGAAACTCAGCTCGGTCGCACTCCACGAGATGTTCACGCAATCGCCTATCGCTGCCCATGCGGAAACGCTGCAGTTGTTGAAACCCCACCACGTCTGAGCCATGGCGAACCATTTCCTACCTTTTTCTACGCCACCTGCCCTCGTTTAACTGCCGCCATCTCAACGCTTGAATCAACAGGACTTATGGCAACGATGAATGATCGCCTTGAAACCGATGCCGAACTCGCAGGATCCCACGCCGCAGCACACGATGATTACTTAGCAGCACGCGCAGCGCTAAGAATGGATGTTCCAGAAGTCGAAGGAATTTCAGCAGGTGGAATGCCAAACCGGGTTAAATGTTTACATTCACTTGTCGCGCACTCACTCTCTGCAGGTCCTGGCGTAAACCCACTTGGTGATGAAGCACTGGCACAGCTACCAGAATGGTGGAAGAGCGAGCCATGCGAGTAGCAGCTATTGATTGCGGTACTAACTCCATTCGATTACTGATTGCAGATATCGAAGGCGATTCATTCCGCGAAGTCACACGTTTGATGGAAGTTGTTCGCCTCGGACAAGGCGTTGATAAGACTGGACAGTTCCATCCCGATGCAATCGCTCGCACACTCACAGCTGTTGATCTCTACGCCGCAGAGATCGCAAAGCGCGGAGTCGAAAAGATTCGCTTCTGTGCCACAAGTGCCACACGTGATGCCACCAACCGCGATCTCTTTATCGAAGGCGTCTTCGAACGCCTTGATGTTCGCCCTGAAGTTATCTCAGGTGAAGAAGAAGCATCACTCTCATTCCTTGGTGCAACAAGAGACCTTCCACCAACGGACGGCCCATTCCTCGTCATCGATATTGGCGGTGGATCTACAGAGTTTGTTTTTGGTACCGACAAAGTCGAATTCGCAAAGAGCGTCAACATCGGATGTGTGCGCATGTCTGAGCGCCACTTCACCCACGATCTCCCTGACAGTGGACAAGTTGCATCAGCTATCGAAGATATTGATGAAGCAATCGCACAAGCTGCCAAAATCGTTCCAATTACTCAGGCAAAAACTCTGATCGCAGTTGCTGGCACTGCAACAACAGTTGCAGCAGCAGCCCTTGATCTACCAACGTACGATCGTTACGCAATTCATCTCTCACGAATCCCCGCAGAGAAAGTGCATTCTGCTTCCAAAATGTTTCTACGAAGTACTCAAGAACAACGTGCTGGACTCGGATATATGCATCCAGGCCGCGTAGATGTCATCTCTGCCGGAACACTCGTTCTCTCACGCATCATGCACGCTACCGGTGCCACAGAATTCATTGCATCTGAATCAGATATCCTCGATGGAATGGCCTGGTCTCTTGCCAAGTAATTCGGCAAAAACTCTTCCACTCCTCAATAAAGAGATCATTTCCTGCACCGCCTGTCCACGCCTTGTGCAATGGCGAGAAGAAGTAGCCGTCACAAAACGTAAATCCTACGAAGATGAAAAGTATTGGGGAAAGCCAGTCCCATCATTTGGTAGCGACAAACCAAAGCTCATGATTATCGGTCTAGCACCGGGAGCTCACGGTGCAAATAGAACAGGTCGCATCTTCACCGGAGACAGCTCAGGGGATTGGCTATACGGATCACTCCATCGCAACGGAATCGCAAAGATTCCAACGAGCACATCAATCAAAGATGGACAAGAGTTAAAAGATACTCGCATCGCTTGTGCCGTTAGGTGTGCTCCACCTGATAACAAACCAAGCACAGAAGAGCGCCACACCTGTGCACCATTTCTAACACATGAATTTTCTTTATCAAGTAAAACAACAAGCGCATATCTCGCACTGGGCTCTTTTGCATGGCAGGCAACAATCTCAACTCTTCGCCAATTAGGTCATGAAATCGAAATAACAAAATTTACTCACGGAGCAAAAGTCACATTCAAAGATGGAGATAAAAAGATCACGATCATTGGCTCGTATCATCCGAGCCAACAAAATACATTTACTGGAAAACTCACCAAGGCAATGCTCGATAAGGTGATTAAACAGGCTGCAAAAGCTGCAGGAATTGGATAGTAGACTTCCCATTCGTACATGGCCCTCGTAGCCCAACGGCAGAGGCAGAGGACTTAAAATCCTCCAAGTGTGGGTTCGACCCCCACCGAGGGCACTGCTATTGCTAATTCTCTGACTGGTTACTTCGTTACTAGCCACTGAGAAAATTTTCTAAACGAAGTAACCTAAATTTATGAATCGATCAAAATTCCTGATTTTGCTAGTCAGCGTTTTTGCGTTTTCTAACGTGCCTAGTGCAGGCGCAATTTATGGTGGTACTTCAGCATTAAGTGATCCGCGTGTGGTGGGATTTGTAGAAAACCGAGACAGCAATACCACGCTTTGTAGTGGTGCTTTGGTATCAGATAGAGTTGCAGTTTCAGTGGCGCATTGTTTCCTCAATAGACCAAATCTTCTTGCTATAACACCTGGCTCTAAGGCTTCAGGAGAGCGTGAAGTTTTTAAGATCAGCCAGGTTATTTTTGTTCCTGGGTACTTCACCGAATGTGGAGATCTAAATAACCCAGATAATCACTATAAATGTACAGTGAAAGATGATTTTGTTTTTGTCTTATTTGAAAAAGATGTTATTTCAAATTATAAAGTTGAAATCGCCAATAAAATTGATGTTGAGGAGGTCAAATCTCAAAATGGACCACTTATTCTTTATGGATATGGATTTACAAATTCACTGCGAGATTTGACTGGTAATCCAAAAAAGTTGGGTAGTAGCGCCCGCCTGAAATTGATAGGGCCAGAAGGGCATTTACTACCGCCTGAAGAGAAAATTTTGATGTTTACTGAAGAATTGAAGAATTCTGTCTGCACTGGCGATTCAGGGGGTCCTGTGTACAGTGGAAATAAAATTGTAAGCGTGATTAATTCGGGTAATGGATGTGGTCCAACAGAAGTGGCAAACGGTGGGATGTCAACGGTTATCTATCAGTATTTGTACCTACTTGAAGCAGTAGAGAAAGCCGCAGCAGAGAAAGCCGCAGCAGAGAAAGCCGCAGCAGCAATGAAGAAAACTACAATTACCTGCGTCAAGGGCAAACTCACCAAAAAGGTTACCGCCGTGAATCCAAAGTGCCCAGGGGGGTATAAGAAGAAGTAAGCGTAGATACAGACCTCATCTCTTGTTTTCAAAACTAATCGTTCTATATAGTTCTACCTTGGCTATTGCCGAGTCAGTTGTTGTACGCAAAAGGGAAGGTTAAGAATGTCTGAAGAACTAACTTGGGAACAGAAGAGAGATGCAGGCATTAAGGCGAGTTTAGAAAAGAAAAAAGTAAAAGAGCAAGGATCAGAACTAGAGTCACTGCGACTTGAAGTAATCGCGTTACGATCTGAGGTTGTAGCAATCAAGGAAGCACATAACGCCCTGCTTGCAGCATTGGAGAAAGGTTCAAGTAGGACTTCAACTACTTATACAAGCTACTTTGTTGGCGACTCCTAGAGATAGTTGAAGAGCACAAAAAAGTAAAGAAGTTGAGGGTTTAGAAATTTTTACCTTCCTAAGGTATGAAATCCTATACGATGTCGGTAGTATTCTGAGATGAGAAGAATTTATAAGAGTAACGATGGTTTGCTGGTTGAGCACAATGGAGAGTTCTTCTCGATTAGCCATTCACTCACCGATTTACTGTCTATGGGAATGCAGGAAGCTCGCTCGATTATCGAGGCTGCAAGTACTTCCGTGAAAGTGCCAACCCATTTGGTTGCACCGATAGATCCTTATCAAGAAGTGTGGGCGTGCGGTGTTACCTACCTACGTAGCAAGGTAGGACGCATGGAGGAGTCGGAGATTCCTGATCTCTACAGCAGAGTGTATGACGCCGAACGGCCAGAGGTTTTCTACAAGACTGTTGGATGGCGAGTAATTCCTAATGGCGAACCAGTGGGCATTCGTCGTGATTCTGGGTGGGATGTACCTGAGGCAGAGGCAGTTTTAGTTGTTAATTCATATCAGGAAATCTTTGGATACACCCTCGGAAACGATATGAGTTCGCGCTCAATCGAAGGCGAGAACACTCTCTATCTTCCGCAAGCTAAGTCCTACGAAAAGTCCTGCACAATTGGAAGTTTCATTATTCCATCATGGGAAATTTCAGAAGCAGTATTTCCCTTCACTCTCTCTGTTGAGCGTAATGGTGCTGAAGTTTTTGCAGGTAAATCTTCTAGCGGAGAGATGAAACGTGGATTTAAAGAACTTGTTGATTGGTTATTTCGCACACTTCCGATGCCAGACGGTGCGATGCTTTTCACTGGTACCGGAATTGTTCCATCTGCTGATTTCACCCTTCATGAAGGTGACGTTGTAAAGATTGATGGTGGAGTTCTTGGCCACCTCAATAATCCAGTCATTCTGGTCTCTTAAGGCAGCGGGGAATTAATATGAGCGTTGATAGTCAGGTAAGAGATGCCCATGCGGCCTGGTTACAGATTCGTGACTGGAAAAGCGCACAGATTGTCACCCTTCTTGAATCAATAGCAGATGCACTTGATCACGCTAAAGCTGATCTAGTTCCTGTAGCTATGGAGGAGACCAATCTTCCTGAGGCACGTCTTACTGGCGAAGTGGGAAGAACGACGGGTCAATTGCGTTTAATGGCACGTGCTGTAGAAGATCGAACTTATTTAGATATAACAATTGATCATGCGGATGCTTCACTTACTCCGCCACGTCCAGACTTACGCTTGAAGAGTACTTCTCTCGGCGTAGTTGGTGTCTTTGGCGCCAGCAACTTTCCATTCGCGTTCGGTGTAGCAGGAGGCGATACCGCATCAGCTCTTGCTGCAGGGTGCGCAGTTGTCATCAAGGTAAACCCAGGACATCCTCGTGTTTCACGGATGGTGGGCGAGATCATGATTGCTGCTGCGCTAAAGGCAGGAGCACCGGCTGGTCTGATTTCTCTCGTTGAAGATTTCGATGCGGGCATGGCACTTGTTGAGCATCCACTTACCGCTGCAATTGCATTCACTGGCTCAACACATGGTGGACGTGCGCTCTTTGATGCAGCCAATCGGCGCGAAATTCCTATTCCTTTCTACGGTGAGTTAGGTGGCTTAAATCCTGTCTTCGTTACTCGTTCGGTAGCAAGTGATAAAGCTAAGGAAACTGCCGAAGGATTTCTAGGATCGATCACGATGGGTGCTGGGCAGTTCTGTACCAAACCCGGATTCTTGATTGTGGATGGTGCCAGTGAAATTAACGCAGAGCTCGCAGCACTTGTATCAGCAGCGCCTGCGCAAAAACTTCTTAATTCAAATATCGTCAAACTTCACGATAGAAATCGCGATGAAATAGCAGAAGTACCAGGAATGGCGCTGGTTGCTCAAAATTCTGAAGGCGGGGATACGAAGGTCTCGGTCTACACAATCTCTGCAAAGGATTTCTTGAAGGCAGGAGAAAGTGCAAAGCGTGAGGTCTTTGGACCAACTGCAGTAGTTGTTAACTGTGCCAATACTGATGAATTGCTCAGAGTGGCAGAATCATTCTCTGGGACTCTCACCAGTGGAATCCATGCCATCGAAAGTGATCCAATGGATCTCTCGTTATTAATTTCAATTGTGGAACGTATAAGCGGTCGAATTGTGTGGAATCAGTGGCCAACTGGGCTAGCAGTCACATGGGCGATGCAACATGGCGGCCCATATCCGGCTTCCACCAACCCGTTATTTACTTCGGTCGGAGCAAAAGCGATCCTGCGTTTCCGTAGACCAATTACCTATCAAAATTTCCCTCAGAACTATCTCTCGCCTGTATTGCAAGATGGAGCTCCAGAACTCAACAGCGCCCGAATTAACGGCAAATAGGAACTCTGACAGGCTCGAAATGACTGGTTAAAGGTCGGTCTGACTCGCATCGAACCTACTAGGCAAAAGTTCTAGCCCTAGAATTGGGAATGCAAGTCAGGTATTCCCAAGGCATTATGAAAGGTGCTTTACGTGAAGAGTTCTAATCCGGTTCTATCTCGCTCATTTTCGGGTAAAGGTTTTGCTCGAATGGATTCGCAAGGTGTTCCAAGCCAGACTTTAGAAGAGACATACTCAGCGCCATCTGCATCATCAGTACAGACAGGCCGCATGACAATGGAAGATGTTGTCGTTAAGACTGCTTCCCTATTTGCTGTTCTTCTAGTCGTTGGTGCATATGCATGGAATGCAAATCTCGGTGGCGGAGCACTTCTGCTCGGCATGATCGGTGGATTTGCTCTCAGCATGGTTAACACATTTAGCAAAACAGTTCGCCCAGCACTTGTTGTGGCATACGCAGCCTTCCAAGGTCTATTCCTCGGAACAATCACAAGCTTCTTTGAAACTGCATACCCAGGTATTGCGAGCCAAGCTGTACTTGCAACACTCTGTGCATTCGGAGGAATGCTCTTTGCATACCGCAGCGGACGTATTCGCGTAACACCTAAGTTCCAGCGCGTGATGTTTGGCGCAATGATCGGATACCTCGGTCTTGCACTTGTAAGCCTCTTTGCAAACTTTACGGGCACACCTGGCGGACTTTACGGTGTCAGCGGTCTTGGCTTGATCCTTGCAGCTGGTGGAGTTGTACTTGCTTCACTCTTTATTGTGATGGATCTCGATCAGATTGATCGCGCAATCAAAGCTGGAGTGCCACAGGTTGAATCATGGCGCGCAGCATTTGGATTGATGGTGACTCTCGTCTGGCTCTACCTTGAAATGCTTCGCTTAATCTCAATCCTTCGCGGAAACGATTAATTCAGCGGATCGACAATTTCATGAGATGCCCGGGACTTACGAGTCTCGGGCATCTTTATTGAGAGCACTATTGCAATACAGAAAACTAAACCGCTCAGGCCAAAGGCTGCTCGGTATCCGTAATGATCTGCGACAAAACCAACAACAACAGGGCCCATGATCATTCCGGCATCGCCTGCCATCTGGAATACAGCGATGACTTGTCCGCCCTTTCCTTCAATGAGGTCGCCGACAACCGTGGCAGGAGCACTGGCTAGGAAAGCGTTACCAAGGCCAATCGTTGCCATAGATAAGAAGAACATCAGCGGGTTGAGGGTGAGCGTCATGATAACGACGCCGATAAAGGCAATCGTGGTTCCAATAATGAGAACAAACCTTCGGCCACGTTCATCTGAAAGTCTTCCTGCACGCAAGATCAGGGTCCCTTGAATAATGGCAGAGATAGTAAATCCCCAACCAATAACGGCAGCGGTGGATTTAAGTTGTTCGGTAATAAAGAGCGGTAAGATTGATGTGCGAACACCAAAGATCACCCAGCTAGCTACAAAGGTAATGATGAGTGCATAGCGATATCCCTTAAGAGCGAAAGCATCTTTAAGTGACATCGCAACTTTCTTCTCCTCATTCTTTTTTGGTGCTTGAAGATGTTCGCTGGTGAAGAAGAAGAATCCGACTATGCCTGCGGCAGAGAGCGCGATTGCGTATACAAAGAATGGTGCGCGCAAGGAAATAGCAGCGAGTCCTCCACCGATTGCAGGGCCCGTGATTGCCCCTAGTAAGAACGAGCCGTTATAGACCGACATAGCGTGGCCGCGTTGGGCATCACTTACTGAACGTAAGATGACTGAGCTTGCGGCGACTGAGAACATCGATGAACCGAGGCCACCTGCTGCGCGGAAGAAGAGAAGTTGGTTATAGCTCTGAGCCAAGCCACTTGCACCAACAGAGAGTGCAACAAATGCAACTCCGACGGCAAAGATGGTGCGTTCTCCAAATTTATCAACGAGTTTTCCTGAGAATAATCCGGAGGCGAAGCGCGATAGGGCAAAGAGGGAAATAATCAGCCCCACCGCAGCGTTACTGACTCCAAACGATCGAGCGAAGAGCGGAATAGCTGGAACGATAATTCCAAATCCGACAGCAACAAAGAATGATGCAACAACAAGGACGCTTACTTCACGTGGAAGATCGCGTAGCGGTGATTGCAGCTTCATGCTCCGACACCCTGCAAACTTGATTTGCTCGAAATTTTTGTATTTTCATTCACTAGGAAATAAGATTACCGCGTGAAAGCAATCATCGCTGAAGACCTCGTTAAAACTTATGACAAGGGTGAGGTGCGTGCCCTAGATCATCTCTCATTAGATGTCGAAGAAGGAACCGTTTTAGGCGTATTAGGGCCAAACGGCGCAGGCAAGACAACAACTGTGAGAATTCTCGCTACCTTGCTCAATCCTGATTCAGGTCATGCAACAGTGGGTGGAATTGATGTAGTCAAGCATCCAGAGAAGGTCCGCGAAATAATTGGTCTCTCCGGACAGTATGCAGCCGTTGATGAGATTCTCACAGGTTGGGATAACTTGGTGATGTTTGGCCAGCTCTATCATTTGGGAAAGACGCAAGCGGTTGCGCGCGCAGAAGAGTTACTTGAGCAGTTTTCACTTACTGAAAGTGCGCGTCGCCCTATTAAGACATATTCAGGTGGAATGCGTCGTCGCCTTGATTTAGCTGCGTCACTCATTGTTAAGCCAAAAGTTTTGTTCTTAGATGAACCAACCACAGGGCTTGATCCACGTGGTCGCCAAGAGATGTGGGTAGTTATTCAAGAACTCGTTAAAGGTGGCGTCACACTTCTCTTAACAACACAATATTTGGATGAGGCAGATCAGTTAGCCGATGAAATCGCTGTGATCGATCACGGCAAGGTAATTGCTCGCGGAACATCGGATGCGCTTAAGAAGCAGATCGGCGGAGAGCGTCTACAGATCGTTGTTGAACAGAGCCACATCTCACAGGCAATGGAGATCGTTACTCGCGTCAGTAAGAACCCCGCCTCACTAGATGAAGGTATGCGCCTTATCTCAGCCCCTGTATCTACAGGCTCTACCGCACTCATTGAAGCGCTGCGCGAACTCGATAGCGCCGGCATTCATCCGCTCGATGTATCGCTGAAGCGCCCTTCCCTTGATGATGTCTTTATGTCGCTGACGGGCCATGTTGCAGAAGAAATTAAGGAAGAGGTGAAGAAATGAGAAACCTTCAAGATATTTACATTATTACTCGCCGCCAGATCTTGCTCTTGGTGCGCGTTCCTGAGGTCCTCATCTTCGCAACCATTCAGCCAGTAATGTTTGTACTTCTCTTTAGATTTGTCTTCGGCGGCTCAATTGATTCAGGTCAGCCCGGGGGATATGTCCAGCTTCTTATGCCTGGAATCTTCGTGCAGACAGTTGCATTTACCTTGGCAGGAACAGCCTCAGGTCTGGCAGAAGATATGAAGAAGGGTTTGATCGATCGTTTTAGATCACTTCCAATTTCACGAAGCGCCTTCATTATCGGACGCACACTCGGAGATTCACTTCTTAACATTGTTGTTTTAACAGTTATGGGAATCACCGGATATATCGTTGGTTGGCGTCCAACAGGTGGAACAGGAAACATGCTGCTGGGCTTCTTATTCCTTCTCCTCTTTGGTTACTCCCTCTCATGGGTTGGAGTTATTGTTGGACTATCGGCCAAGGATGCACGAGTAGTCCAGAACGTATCTTTCATCGTGACTTTCCCGCTCACATTCTTATCGAATGCTTTTGCGCCAACAACAGGTATGCCACGCGCACTTCAATACTTTGCAGAGTGGAACCCAGTATCAACAATGGTGGCAGGGTGTCGCTCGCTCTTTGGTCTTGAGACTGAATTCGGCGCTACCGCAGGATCGTTTCCAAGCGAGTATCCGCTGATTACATCACTGGCTTATATGGTTATTTTGATGGCGATCTTTATTCCGTTGGGTGCCCGAAAGTATGCCCGCGCAGCTAACTAACCAGACTAGAGACTAAATGGAGCGGGCCTCGATAATCTCTACTGAGATTGCCTTGCCGTTAGGGGCTGTATAGGAGACGGTTTCGCCGATCTTGGCGCCCATGACAGCGCTGCCAAGTGGTGACTTCTCGCTGTAAACATCGTATTCATCGGATGTAATTTCGCGTGAGCCCAAGAGGAATTTCATTTCATCGCCAGCAATCAACGCTGTCACAACCATGCCCGCACCAACAACTCCATCTGCACTTGCAGGAGGAGTTCCAATATGAGCGTTCTCTAAAATTTGCTTGAGTTGGCGGATGCGCGCTTCCATCTTTCCTTGTTCATCGCGAGCTGCGTGGTATCCACCGTTCTCTTTGAGATCACCTTCGGCGCGCGCAGCTTCAATCTTTGCTGTGACATCGCGACGGCCAGAACTTTCCAGCGTTGTCAGCTCAGCCTGAAGGCGATCGGCCGCCTCTTGGGTCAGCCATGTCTGTGGTGTACTCATAACGGCACACTTTAGCGGCAGGTACTCCGCTTATGAAATTCTGCAGCCTGCAATACGCGCACTGACAGGGGCGATACGCGCTGGGATTGCCACGATACGTTCTACCTTGCTCTGGCCGGCGAGAATCTGGTCATCAATCTGACCGACGATGTTCTTTTCAATATCCAAGGTAATTAAGGTGCAGAGAACGATCGCATCTGGATCACGGCGATCGATTGCGTATTTCATTGTTATTTCACGATCACCTGTCACTTCAAATGAGTAGAGAGTAGATCTTAGCTCAGGCTGTGAGTGGTTTAAGGCTGCCCACAAAGTCCATGAGAGTCCGATAATCGCAAGGACCGCAGCGGGTGCAATCCAGCCTTTTCTAGCTGTGATGCCATATCTATCGTTGTAGTCGAGCGTCTCATCCGGCTCGGGAGTTCCTTGTGGCATCGACATGGGAGAATTATCGCATGGAAAAAGATGTGGATATGGGTTGGGCCGGATCTCTCACAGTTTTGCTTCTCTGTATCTCAGTGGCGTTTTTGCTGCGTAGTTTCTACAAGCGCTATAACAAAATGAAGGATCGTGAAGATAACGGTGGCCTTTAAAGTACTTGGCAAGGCAGTTGCAGTTCTGACTCTTGTAGCCGCCTTTGTTTTTCTTGGCATGTGGCAGCTTGACCGCGCCAATGAATTGCAAGAATCCAAGAAGGTCATTCCTGATTCAACTATCTACCAGCTGGCAGATCTTGCAACCCCAGCAACTTCTTTAGATTCACGTAGGGTGGGAAAGAAAGTTCAACTTCGTGGGAATTACATTCTGACATTTCGCGCACCTAATCAAACCGACCTTGCAGAACGCAGATCTGATTGGGAAGTGGCGCTGATGCAGGTGGATGAGAAAAGTGCGATCTTGGTTCTGCGGGGATATTGGAAAGATCGTTTGGTTGAGCCACAAGTTGCGATGTCTATCGGTGTTGATCTCCAAGGCGTTATGCAGCCTCGACAATTTGAAGATGTAGCAAGAAATGCACCGGGTGTGATTTCACGCCTTGATAGCAGCGTTATCGTCTCGCTGACAGATTTTGATCTCTACGACGGATTCCTTCTTGCCATCCAAGAGAAGGTAAGTGAAGGTCCCATCATTCGTGATCGCATTGAACTCGCACCCCCACAGTCAAAGGTCGGCGGTTATTACTGGCAACACATCTCTTATGTCGTTATCTGGTGGTTGATGGCTGCGATCGTGCTCTATCTGCC